>Ga0310834_100041_pt1 | contig 294940 bp, 281 predicted proteins | sample SM_ome_2_FD_201314 | JGI IMG/M metagenome (GOLD analysis project Ga0310834, IMG submission 201314) | Sorghum-adapted microbial communities enriched on stacked mutant (SM) sorghum from Joint BioEnergy Institute, Emeryville, California... ... | reverse complement strand
CAGGAACCGCACAGCGTCCTGGATGGCCCGCATCGCGGCGTCGATCTCCCCTTCCACATATCGAACACTAGTTCGAACCACCGACATCCCGCGCAACCATCCACAACCGCCAATCGATACCCAACTCTCACAGAACGGGCTGCGATCCCGCGGGCGTTCCCCCGCGGCCGAGGAGAACCACCCGCCAGCCGCCTCACCGCCTGACAACAACGTCTCAGGTCTCCACAACCAGCAGCACAAGCCCGTTTCCCGGTTGCGACGGATGCCATACTCCGCAGCCCTTTGTGACAGCACCCACATATGTGTGTTAGAAATATGCCTAACTGCCATATGCCTATTAGGCACATGTCCCGCTGGAGGATCCGTGACCCTGACGATCAGTGCCCCCGCGCCCCGCAAGAACCCGGTCGAGGAACCGCCCGCCGCCGTCATCGACCGCGTCTCGCTGGTGCTCGACGCGTTCGACGGCCCGGGTCGGCTGACCCTGGCCCAGATCGTGCGGCGCACCGGTCTGCCCCGCTCCTCGGCGCACCGGATCCTCGACCGACTGGTGCAGCTGCGCTGGCTGCGCCGCAACGGCCGCGACTACGAGCTCGGGATGCGCCTGGTCGAACTGGGATCGCTTGCCGTGCACCAGGACCGGTTGCACCGGGCGGCCATCCCGAAGCTGCACGAGCTGCACGCCGCCACCGGGTTGGTGGTGCACCTGGCGGTGCTGGACGGTTCCGACATCGTCTACATGGAGAAGATCGGCAACCGCCTGGCCACCGCGCTGCCGTCCCGGGTGGGCGGCCGGCAGCCGGCGCACTGTACCGCGCTGGGCAAGGCGATGCTGGCCTACCGCGACGAGCGCAACCTCGAGCTGTGCCAGTCCGGTGGACTGACCCGCCGCACCCGCTACTCGATCTCCTCGCCGGCCCAGCTGCGCGAGGAGCTGGCGCGGGTGCGGGCCCGCGGCGTGGCGTTCGACCGCGAGGAGGCGGTGCCGGGCTTCGGCTGCGTGGCCGCGCCGATCGGCGATCCCGGTGACGCCGTCGCCGCGGTCTCGGTGTGCGGACCGATCAAGCACATGAGCTTCGACCAGCGCATGGTCGCCACGCTGCGGATGGCCGCGCTGGGCATCTGGCGCGCCGTCGAGGACGGCACCGTCCGGGTGGCCCCGACGCTGCAGCCGGTGCGGCCGCTGCACGGCCGGCCGAACCGCCCGGTGTCGGCGGGGCTGCCGGCATGAGGCTGGACCCGCAGATCGCCGAGATCATCGAGGCGCTCGACGGCGGATTCCCCCCGGTGCACACCATGTCCGGGCCCGAGGCCCGGGCCGCCATCCGGGCCCGGTTCGTCCCGCCGGAGCACCCCGAGCCGGTGGCCGAGGTGGCCGACCGGGTCATCGACGGCCCCGGCGGCGAGCTGACGGTGCGCGTCTACCGTCCCGCCGTCGCGGCCGAGCGACCGGTGCCCACCCTGGTGTGGGCGCACGGCGGCGGCTGGGTGTTCTGCGATCTGGACAGCCACGACAACCTGTGTCGAGATTTCGCCAATCGTATTGGCGCCGTGGTGGTTTCGGTGCACTACCGGCGCGCTCCCGACGAGGGTCGGTGGCCGGCGGCGGCCGAGGACGTCTACGCCGCCACGGTCTGGGCGGCCACCCACATCGGCGAACTGGGCAACGATCCGGCCAACCTGCTGGTCGGCGGCGACAGCGCCGGCGGCAACCTGGCTGCGGTCACCACCCTGATGGCGCGCGACCGGGGCACCCCGGCGATCGCCGCCCAGCTGCTCGTCTACCCGGTGATCGCCGCGGACTTCGACACCGACTCCTACCGGCGGTTCGGCCGGGGCTACTACAACCCGCGGCCGGCCCTGCAGTGGTACTGGGACCAGTACGTCCCGGACCCCGCCGACCGCGCCCACCCGTACGCCTCTCCCCTGCACGCCGACAGCCACGCCGGTCTGCCGCCGGCGGTGCTGGTGCTGGCCGGGCACGACCCGCTGCACGACGAGGGCCGCGACTACGCCGAGGCCCTGCGCCGCGCCGGGGTGCCGGTCACCGAGTGCTTCTTCGAGGGCGGCGTGCACGGGTTCATGACGATGCCCGTGCTCGAGCTGTGCGGGCGGGCCCGGGCTCAGGCCTGCGCGGCGCTCTCGGCGCTGTTGGGCAGCGGTTCGGCCGCGCCGTAGCGCTGATCGGGGTCCAGCACGCAGTGGGTGCGGCCGAACACGGTCACCATGCACTTGTTGTTGTGGTTGCACCTGCTGCGCACCCCGGCGTCGGCCGCCATCCGGTTCACCAGGTCCGGCTCCCGCAGCAGGGCCCGGCCCATGGCCATCAGGTGGAAGCCCTCCCGCATCGCGGTCTCGAGGTGCTCGCGGTTGGTGATCCCGCCCAGCAGCACGAGTTTGGTGTTGCGCATCACCGGCACGAACTGGCGCGCCGCCGGCAGCATGTAGAGATCCTCGTAGGGGTAGCTGCCCATCATCGCCCGCCCGAACAGCCGCACCCCCGGCCGCATCGCCGGCGGCATCGCCTGCGCGAACTCGCGCACCGGGACATCGCCGCGGAACAGGTACATCGGCTTGAACACCGAGGAGCCCTGGGTGAGCTCGATGGCGTCGAGGGTGGCATCGGTGTCGAGCAGCTGCGCGGTGCGCAGCGCCTCGTCGATCCAGATGCTGCCGGGCAGCCCGTCGTCCATGTTCAGCTTGGCGATCACCGCGATGCGGTCACCGACCACCTCGCGCACCCGCCGGGCGATCTCGCGGACGAACCGCGACCGGTTGTCGATGCTGCCGCCGTACTCGTCGCGGCGCCGGTTGATCAGCGGGCTGAGGAACGAACTCGGCAGGTACAGATGGCCGAAATGCAGCTCCACGGCGTCGAATCCGGCGTCCACCGCCACCTGGGCGGCCGCGCCGAACTGGTCGACGACGGCCCGGATCTCGTCCCGGCGGATCTCGCGGCAGAAGGCCAGCGAGGTGGGGTTGACGAACCGGCTGGGGGCAACCGGGGTCACGCCGGTCAGCTTCTTCGGCGCCACCACCCCGGCGTGACCGAGCTGGGCCGAGATCGCCGCCCCGGCCTCGTGCACCGCGTCGGCCAGCCGGCGCAGCCCGGGCAGCGCGCGGGCGTCCATCACGATCTGCCCCGGCGCGCTGGCGGCCTCCCGCGACACGCAGCAGTAGGCCACCGTGGTCATGCCGACCCCGCCCGCGGCGAACCGGCGGTGGAAGTCGATCAGTTCGTCGGTCACCAGACCGTCCGGGGAGCGTCCCTCCGAGGTGGCGGCCTTGATCACCCGGTTGCGCAGGCGGACCGGGCCGAGTTGCACGGGGGCGAACGGGTCGGGGCGGGAATCGGTCACCCGCCAACCGTTTCCCTAAGCCGCGCCCGCGTCAACGCGGGCCTCCCGATGGCCGGGAGCGCGGACGGCGCGACGCGGCGATCTCCCTAGTGTTCCCGGCATGGCAGCCGAGGTCTTCGTCATCGACCGGGTGGTGACCAAGCCGGGCCAGGCCCGCCGGTTCGTCGACCGCTATCTCGCCGAGTACGCCCCGGGCGCCGTCGAACGCGGCATGACGCTGCGCAGCGTGCTGGTCAGCCCGCCCATCTGGTTCGACGACCGGCCCAACACGGTGACCATCACCTGGTCGCTGCCCAGCCCGCTGGCCTGGTGGCAGATGACCTGGCAGGGCCGCCCCGATCCGGAGCTGGGCCGCTGGTGGACGCAGATCGACGAGCTGCTGCAGGAACGCGAACGGTCGGTGGCTGCGGCCGCCGACGATGTCGAGGCGCTGTGCCGGATGGAGGATTGAGGTCCCCCGTGACGTTCAACGTGACCCGTCTGCTCGACGTCGATGCCGAGCGGCGCCCGGCGGTGGCCGACGAGCTGCGTGCGCTGGCCGCGCGCAGCGGCGCGCTGCGCCGCGTCGTCGCCCCCACCGACGAGCGGTCCCGCAACGGCGGGGATCTGCTGGTGCACCTCCGGTTCGCCGACGAATCCGGCTGGCGTGCCGTGGAATCCGAGTTCGATGCGGTCGCCGGGCGGCCCGGTGTCACCCGGGTGACCGGGGTGACCTACCGCGGTGAGCCGGTGCGCCGGCCCACCCCCGGCACGGTGTACCGGACCCTGCTGCTGCGCGTCGCACCGGACACCCCGCCGCAGACCGTGGCCCGGTTCGAGGACGAACTGCGCGCCATGCCGCGCTACGTCGACACCATCCTGTCCTGGCAGCTCAGCCGGGTCGAGTCGACGGTGGGCCCGACGGCCTGGACGCACGTGTTCGAGCAGGAGTTCACCGACGCCGACGGGCTGATGGGCCCGTATCTGATGCACCCGATCCACTGGGCGGTGGTGGACCGCTGGTTCGACCCGGAGTGCACCGACGTGATCGTGCGCGACCGGGTCGCCCACAGCTTCTGCGCCGTGGACGACCCGGTGCTGTCCTGAACTACAGGCCGGCAGGCCGGATGTTCGGGTTCGCCGTCGCCGGGGGTTCCAGCGGCGGCAACACCTCCCGGCCGTCGAGGCTGTGCACCGTCAGGCCCTGCGACCACGGGTAGTGCAGGCTGAAGGCAACCAGCCCGGTGCGTTCGGCGGCCGGCCGGTGGCACATCGCCAGCACGGTCTCGGCCAGGTACTCCACCGGCTCGGTCGGGAACGTGTCCGGGATCAGGCTCGCCGCGCCCGGGGTGCGCACCGCGGTGGACGGGCCGACCGCGTTGACCGCGATGTTGTCCTTGAGCAACTCGGCCGCCACGCCCTGGGTGAACCGGTGCAGCGCGGCCTTCATCGACGCGTAGATCACGTCGCCGGAGGTCTTGTTGTACTCCCGGTAGGGCCGCACCGGGGCCAGGCCGGTGACCGAGCCGATGTTGACGATCCAGCCCGCCCCGAGCCGGCGCATGTGCGGGATCGCCTTCTGGGTCAGCACGAACGGCGTCCGGATGTAGTGCTCGACGGTGCGGTCGAAGGTCTCCAGCGACATGTCCTCGACCATCGAGTAGTCGGCGTAGCCGGCGTTGTTGACCAGGATGTCGAGCCGGCCGGTGCGCTGGACCACCCGGTCGATCAGCCCGGCCCGCTGCTCCGGGTCCTCCAGGTCGGCGGCCAGGCCGAACGCCTGCCCGCCGGCGGCCTCGATGAGCGCGATGGTCTCGCCGATGGTGCCGGGCAGCACCTCGGCCTGCCCGGCCCGGGTCGAGGGCGACGGTTCGTAGTTGCGGGCGGTGACCGCCACCACCGCGCCCTCGGCGGCCAGCCGCTGGGCGATGGCCCGCCCGATGCCGCGGCTGCTGCCGGTCACCAGAGCGGTTCTGCCGGTAAGGAGTCCGGTCATTTGAGAATCAGGTCCTCCTCGATCGGGGCGCGGTGGCTCTGCCAGACGTCGATCAGCTTGAACGGGAACGCGGTGACGATCCGTCCGCCGCCGGAGCGGTAGTAGGTGTGTGCGGTCGGCGTGTGGCACCACACCGTGTTCTGCATGGCCTCGTCGATGCTGCGCACATACGCCTCGAAGGCCTCCGGCCGCACCTCGATGGTCGCCGCACCGCGCAGCGCCATCAGCTGCAGGCACTCCATGACGTAGTGCAGCATCACCTCGACACCGAAGTTGTGGCCCGCGCCGTGGCCCGGGCTGTAGTTCGGCGCCGACGAGATGAACAGGTTCGGGAACCCGGGCACCATGCCGCCGCGGTAGGCGGCCGGGTTGTCGCCCCACACCTCGGCCAGCCGCAGGCCGTCGCGGCCCCGGATGTCCAGCGTGGACAGGAAGTCCAGGTGGTAGCCGGTGGCGTAGATGATCACGTCCAGATCGACCTGGCGGCCGTCGGCGGTGACGATGCCGCGCTCGTTGACGGCCGCCGGCTCGCTTGCCTCGAGGTCGACGTGCGGCTTGGTCAGCGCCGCGTAGTAGCCGCCCGGATCGCGCACGATGCGCTTGCCGTACGGGGCGAAGTCCGGGGTGAGCTTGCGCGCCAGTTCCGATCCGGCGCCGAACATCCGGTCGATGTAGTCCAGGCAGATCTGCAGCAGCCGGTCGTTGGCCGGCGAGATGGACAGGTGCTCGGCCGCCCACTCCGGATCGCGCACGATCACCGGGTGGTTGTTGTCGGCGGTGCCCCAGAACGACTTCAGCCGGGTCCAGTTGGCGTAGTACGGGATGTGCTTGTTCAGCCAGCGGTGGTGCGCCGGCACGTCGTCGTTCTCCCGCTTGCGCGGCGCGATCCAGTGCGGCTGGCGCTGGAACACCGTCAGGTGCGCGACGTCGTCGACGACGGCGTCGACGATCTGCACCGCCGTGCACCCGGTGCCCAGGATCGCCACCCGTTTGCCGCGCAGGTCCAGCTGCGGATCCCACTCGGCGGAGTGCACGCTGATCCCGGCGAAGGTGTCGCGGCCGGGAATGTCGGGCCAACGCGGCCGGTTCAGGTAGCCCAGGGCGGGGATGACGACGTTGGCGTGGACGGTCTCGGTGCGTCCGTCCGGGCCGGTGGTGCGCACCTCCCAGCGCCGGCGGTCCTCGTCCCAGGCCATCCCCTGCACCTCGGTGTTGAACCGGATGTGCGGCCGGATGCCGTTGCGGTCGGCGACGGCCTTGAGGTACTCCTCGTACTCCGCGCCCTGCGGGTAGTAGCTGGACCAGTCGGCGGTGATGTCGCGCGACAACGAGTAGTACGCCGACGGGGTGTCCACGCCGATACCCGGGTACACCGCGGTGTACCAGGTGCCGCCCACCTCGTCCTCGCGCTCCAGAATCTCGTAGGCGATGCCGGCGGCGGCGCACTCCATAGCGGCGGCCAGCCCGGCCATGCCCGCCCCGATGATCAGCACCTTGAAGTCGGACGGGAGTTCGGCGTCGCGCGGCAGCACCGGCTGCGGCGGCTGGAAACCGCCCTGCTCCAGCAGCAGCGGCACGTACTCGGGCTCCACCGGGGTGCCCAGCGCGATCGGGGCGATGCGGCCGAAGAGCTCCGGGTCGTCGGCCGGCAGCGCCCCGGCGGGCCGCGGTGCCGCCAGCGCCGCGATCACGGCGTGGACCAACTCGTCCATCGTGTCCGGATCGGTGACACCGACGAATTCGGGCGGATCCGGTTCGTGCGAGATCCGGCTCGCGAACCGGTCCACCACGGTCGGGTCACCGGTCAGCTGGGCCAGCACCGCCAGCAGCACCCCGGCGTCGGCCTGCGGCAGATTGGCGCGCAGTTCCTCGGGACTCGGCCCGGTCGTCGCGGGTACGTCGGTCGCCATCGAACCTCCTTGCTCGTGGCGCCGAGTATGGTTCCGCGCCGGCGCACCGGCACCGCGCTCGTCTACTCAGCGGGACGCGGGCTGATCGATCCGGCCCGGTTGCACCACCATTGCCGCTCATGCAGGAACTGGATGCGGTGCCGGCCGCCACCCGCAGTCACGCCCTGGGCGACATCCCGCGGCGTACCGCGCGCCGGCTGCCGGACAAGGTGGCGATCATCGACGGCGATGTCACGCTGACCTTCGCCGAGTTCGAACACCTGGTGGATCGAGCCGCGGCGGCGTTGCACGACAACGGTTTCCGGGTCGGCGACCGGGTGGCGGTGCTGGCGCACAACTGTTGGCAGTACGCGGTGCTGGCGTTCGCGACCGCCCGCGCCGGGGTGGTGCTGGTTCCGATCAACTTCATGCTCACCGCCGAGGAGATCGCCTACATCCTCGGCCACAGCCGGGCCACCGGGTTCGTCGTCGAGGCCGACCTGGTGCCCACCGCCGAGTCCGCGATGCGCGCCGGCGGTGTGGTCACCACCACCGCCGCGCTGGTGCTGCCCGGCCAGGCGCTGCCGGCCGGGTGGACCGACTTCGACTCCTGGCTGCGCACCACCTCCCCCGCGCCGAGTCCGATCGTGGCCGACGACCAGCTGATCCGGCTGATGTACACCAGCGGCACCGAGTCGCGGCCCAAGGGCGCCATGCACTCCAGCCGCAGCCTGATGGGCAACTACATCAGCTCCATCGTCTCCGGCGGCATGGAGGGCACCGACGTCGAGATCCACTCGCTGCCGCTGTACCACTGCGCGCAGCTGGACAACTTCCTGATCACCGACATCTACCTCGGCGCCACCAGCATCATCCTGCCCCGCCCGGAGCCGGAGGTGGTGCTGCGCACCATCGAGAAGTACCGGGTCACCAACTACTTCGCCCCGCCCACGGTGTGGATCTCGCTGCTGCGCTGCCCCGTCTTCGACGAGGTCGACCTGTCCAGCCTGCGCAAGGGCTACTACGGCGCCTCGGCCATGCCGGTGGAGATCCTCGCCGAGCTGCGCGAACGGCTGCCCAACCTGCGGCTGTGGAACTTCTACGGGCAGACCGAGATGGCGCCGCTGGCCTCGGTGCTCGGCCCGGACGAACAGGAAGCCCACGCGGGCGCGGCCGGCCGCCCGGCGGTCAACGTCGAGACCGCCATCCTCGACGACAACGACAACCCGGTGCCGCCCGGCGTGGTCGGCGAGATCGCCCACCGCAGCCCGCATCTGATGCTGGGTTACCTCGACGATCCAGCCAGGACCGCCGAGGCGTTCCGCGGCGGCTGGTTCCACTCCGGCGACCTGGGCTACTACGACGAGCACGGGCTGCTGCACGTGGTGGACCGCAAGAAGGACATGATCAACACCGGCGGCGAGAACGTGGCCAGCCGCGAGGTCGAGGAGGTCATCTACCGACACCCGGCCGTCGAGGAGGTGGCGGTGTTCGGGGTGCCGCACCCGACCTGGGTCGAGGCGGTCACCGCCGCCGTGGTGGTGCGCAACGGCATGCGGCTCGAGGCCGGGGAGCTCATCGCGCATTGCCGGGAGCACCTCGCCGGGTTCAAGACCCCCAAACAGGTCCACTTCGTCGACTCGCTGCCCAAGAACCCGAGCGGAAAGCTGCTCAAACGCGTACTGCGGGAACGCTTTTCGGAGCAGGTCGAAGCCACGGCGCAGGAAGGATCGCAGGCATGACACAGGCCCCGGCGACGGGTCGCATCGCCCGGTTCGACGAACCCGGAAAACCCTTTGTGATCGAAGAGGTTCCGCTGCCCGAGGTGGGTCCGGGCGAGATCCTGGTCCGGGTGTCGCGGGCCAACATCTGCGGCTCGGACGTGCACGCCTGGCACGGCACCTTCGTCACCCGCGGGCTCGGTGGGCAGCTGCCCACCGTGCTCGGCCACGAAATGGTCGGCACGGTGGCCGAACTCGGCGCCGGGGTGGCGACCGACTCCGACGGCCGGCCGCTGCAGCCCGGCACCCGGGTGGTGTTCCCCTACTTCTTCTGCTGCCACAGCTGCCGCAACTGCCTGGCCGGCCGGCGCAACGCCTGCCTGAACCTACGGATGGCCATGCTCGGCCGCGCCGACGAGCCGCCCTACTTCGTCGGCGGCTACGCCGACTACTTCCTGCTGCCGGCGGGCGCGGTGGTCTACACGGTGCCGGACTCGGTGCCCGACGAGATCGCCGCGGGCGCCAACTGCGCGCTGTCGCAGGTGATGTACGGCCTCGAGCGGGTCGACCTGCAACTCGGCGAGACCGTCGTGGTGCAGGGCGCCGGCGCGCTGGGCCTGTACGCGGTGGCCGTGGCCAAGGCCCGTGGTGCGAAGACCGTGATCGCCATCGACGGCGTGCCCGAACGCCTGGAGTTGGCCCGCGAATTCGGCGCCGACGAGGTCATCGACATCACCGACACCACCGAGAAGGACCGGGTGAAGACCGTCCGCCGGCTGACCGACGGCCAGGGGGCCGACGTGGTGGTCGAGGTCGTCGGCCATCCCTCGGCCATCGACGAGGGGCTGAAGCTGGCCGCGCAGTTCGGCCGGTACGTCGAGATCGGAAACATCAACCTCGGCAAGACCTTCGAGTTCGACCCGTCGCGGTTCGTGTTCTCCAACAAGACCATGGTCGGCGTCTCGCTCTACGATCCCCCGGTGCTGTCGCGCGCCCTGGCGTTCCTGGAGGAGTACCGCGACCGGCTGCCGTTCGACCGGCTCGCCGCCGCGTGCTACCCCCTCGAGGACATCAACGCGGCGTTCGCCGCGGCCGAGGCCAAGCGCGACGTGCGCGCCAGCATCGTCCCTTCCTTCGACGGAAAGCCCTGATGAGCACCCACGACTACCACCGCAACACCCTCCACATCGACGGCCGCTGGGTCACCCCGAGTTCCGCCGAGGTGATCGAGGTCGTCGACCCGGCCACCGAGCAGGTCATCGGGCACGTCCCGGCCGGTACCGAGGCCGACGTCGACGCCGCCGTGGCGGCGGCCCGCCGCGCCTTCGACCCGCTGATCAGCGTCGAGGAGCGCAAGCGCCGGCTGGCGGCCGTGATCGACGCGATGGAAAAGCGCCTGCCCGGCATCGCCGAGACCATCACCCGGGAGATGGGGGCGCCGATCCGGGTCTCGCAGACCGTGCAGACCCAGGTGCCGCTGGCGGTGGCGCGCGGATTCGCCGCCGCGCTCGAGGAGATCCCGTTCTCCGAGCGGATCGGCAATTCGCTGGTGCTGCGCGAGCCCTACGGCGTGGTCGCGGCGATCACCCCGTGGAACTACCCGCTCTACCAGGTGGTGGCCAAGGTGCTGCCGGCCATCGCCGCCGGCTGCACGGTGGTGCTCAAACCCAGCAATATCGCTCCGCTGTCGGTGTTCGAGTTCGTCGAGGCGGTGCACGAGGCCGGGCTCCCGCCGGGCGTGGTCAACCTGGTGACCGGCCCCGGCGCCCGCATCGGCGAGTACCTGTCGGTGCACCCCGACGTCGACTTCGTGTCGTTCACCGGCTCCACCGAGGTGGGCAGCCGGGTGGGCGAACTGGCCGGGCGGTCGGTCAAGAAGGTCGCGCTCGAGCTCGGCGGCAAGTCGGCCAACGTCATCCTGGAGGGCGCCGACCTCGCGGCCGCGGTCAAGGTCGGGGTCGGCAACGCGTTCCTCAACGGCGGGCAGACCTGCATGGCCTGGACCCGCATGCTGGTGCCGCTGTCGCGCTACAGCGAGGCCCTGGAGATCATCGAGGCCACGGTGCCGAAGTACACCGTCGGCGACCCGTGGGACCCGGACACCCGGATCGGCCCGTCGGCGTCGGCCGCCCAGTACGAGACCGTGCTGGGCTTCATCGAACGCGCCCCCGCCGACGGCGCCCGGCTGGTCACCGGCGGCCTGGGCCGGATCCGCGACACCGGCTACTTCATCGCCCCGACCGTGTTCGCCGACGTGCTGCCGGATTCCGAGCTCGGCCAGCAGGAGGTGTTCGGCCCGGTGCTGGCGGTGATCCCGTTCCGTGACACCGACGAGGCGCTCGAGATCGCCAACGGCACCGACTACGGCCTGTCCGGGGCGGTGTGGGCGGCCGACGACGAGACCGCGATCGCGTTCGCCCGCCAGGTCCGCACCGGCCAGCTCGACATCAACGGCGGCCGGTACAACCCGGCCGCGCCGTTCGGCGGCTACAAGAAGTCCGGTGTGGGCCGCGAACTCGGCCGGTTCGGGCTCGAGGAGTTCTTCCAGATCAAGTCCCTGCAACTGTCGTGAGCACCCTCGACAGCAACCGAGAACGGAGCAGTCACATCGTGAGCACACCCGCGGAGCCGTTGCTGGTCACCGCCGAGGGAGCCGTCCGGATCTGGACGATCAACCTCCCGAAGGCGGGCAACGCCATCACCGGCGCCGACTTCATCGCCGCGTTCGAGGCCGCGGTGGACGCGGCCAACCGGGACACCGGCGTGTGCGCGGTCGTCCTCACCGGCGCCGGCAAGATCTTCTCCGCGGGCGGCAACGTCCGCGAGATGGCCGATCGCAAGGGCATGTTCGGTCTGCCCGCGATCGAGCAGCGGTACGCCTACGTCGACGGCATCCAGCGCATCCCGCGCGCGCTGGCGCGCCTGGAGGTACCGCTCATCGCCGCGGTGAACGGACCGGCCATCGGCGCCGGCTGCGACCTGGCCATGATGTGCGACATCCGGGTGGCCTCGGAACGCGCCACGTTCGCCGAGAGTTTCGTCACCCTCGGGCTGGTGCCCGGCGACGGCGGCACCTGGTTCCTGCAGCGCGCGATCGGCTACGAGCGGGCCGCCGAGCTGACCTTCACCGGCAAGACGCTCGACGCCGCCACCGCGCGCAACTGGGGTCTGGTCAGCCGGGTCGTCCCGCACGAGGAGCTGATGCCCACCGCGCTGGAGCTGGCCGGCCAGATCGCCGAGAACCCGCCGCAGGCCCTGCGGATGGCCAAGCGGCTGCTGCAGGAGTCCCGCACCGGGGCGCTCGAGTCGACGCTGGGCATGGCCGCCGCGATGCAGCCGCTGGCCCACCACGACGACGAGCACGACCGCCGGATCGCCAAGTGGCGGAGCGCCTGATGGCCGCGCCCCGGCTGATGCCCCCGGTGCGCGGCGAGACGGCGCAGACCCGGGCGCTGCGCGCCGAGGTGCGGGCGTTCCTGGCCGAGCAGCGCGCCGCCGGCGCCTACACGCCCGCGGTGGACGCCTGGTTGTGCGGCTGGGACGAGCGGTTCACCGCCGCGCTGGCCGCACGCGGCTGGATCGGCATGACCGTGCCGAAGGAGTACGGCGGCCGGGGCCGGTCGCATCTGGAGCGGTTCGTGGTGACCGAGGAGCTGCTGGCCGCCGGCGCCCCGGTGGCCGCGCACTGGATCGCCGACCGCCAGATCGTGCCGGCGCTGCTGAAGTACGGCACCGAGGAGCAGAAACGGCGGTTCCTGCCCCGCATCGCCGCCGGCGAGTGCTTCTTCGGCATCGGCATGAGCGAGCCGGACTCCGGCTCGGACCTGGCCAGCGTGCGCACCCGGGCCGTGCCGGTCGACGGCGGCTGGAAGCTGACCGGCACCAAGGTGTGGACCTCCGGGGCGCACCACGCGCACGCCTTCATCGTGCTGGCCCGCACCGCGCCGGTGGACCCGGCCGACCGGCACGCCGGGCTGAGCCAGTTCATCGTGCACTTCGACGCCCCGGGCGTGCAGGTGCGCCCGATCGTGTCGATGAACGGCCGGCACCACTTCAACGAGGTGATCCTCGACGAGGCGTTCGTGCCCGACGACATGGTGTTCGGCCGGATCGGCAACGGCTGGCAGCAGGTCACCAGCGAGCTCAGTTTCGAGCGCAGCGGGCCCGAGCGGCTGCTGTCGACGTTCGTGCTGCTGGCCGATCTGGCCGGCCGCACCGCCGACGGGGTGCTGCCGCGCGACGCCGGGCTGGGCCGGCTGGTCGCCCGGGTCGCCGCGCTGCACCACATGTCCGGGGCGGTCGCCGGGGCGCTGGAGCGGCAGGAGCCCGCCGAGGTGCCGGCCGCGGTGGTCAAGGTGCTCGGCACCACCACCGAGGGCGACATCGCCACCTACGCCGGCCAGTACAGCGGTGACGACGGCGGGCTGCCCGCCGCCACCCGGGAGCTGATCGCCGCCGCGGTGGACCAGCGGCCCGGCTTCACCCTGCGCGGCGGCACGAACGAGATCCTGCGCGGGGTGATCGCCCGCGGATTGGGGCTGCGATGACGACGGATGCACTCCTCGGCGGGGCGGTCGACCCCGACCTGCTGGCGCTGATGGACGCGGTGTTCGCCGAGCACGGCGGCGCCGGCACCGCGCACGGCGGGCCGGTGCGCCTCGACGCCGCGCTGTGGTCCCGGCTGTCGGAGCTGGGGCTGGTGCGGCTGACCGGCTCGGAGCAGACCGGCGGCAGCGGCGCGGGCTGGCCGGAGGCCGCCGAGCTGGCGGCCGCTGCGGTGCGCCACGCGGTGCGGCTGCCGCTGGCCGAGCACGACCTGCTGGCCGGCTGGCTGCTGGAGACCGCCGGCCTGCCGGTCGACGACGCGGTGCGCACGGTGGCCGTGGTCGGCGCCGACGGCACCGCCGCCGCGGTGCCGTGGGCGTCGGCCGCGCAGCGGGTCGTGCTGCTGTGGCGGGACGCCGACGGCACCCACCGGGTCGCCGACGTCGAGCCGCAGCGGCTGCGGGTCACCCCCGGCACCAACCTGATCGGGGAGCCCAGGGACACGGTGGCCGCCGACGTCGGGGCGCTGTCGGGCACCGCGGTGGCCGACGAGCTGGCGGGCCGGCTGGAACTGCGGGCCGCGCTGGTGCGCGCGGTGCAGGTGGCGGCCGCCCTGGACACCGCCGTCGGGCTGGCGATCGAGCACGCCGGGGCGCGCACCCAGTTCGGCCGGCCGCTGGCGAAGTTCCAGGCCGTCCAGCACATGATCGCCGACATCGCGGCCGAGGCCGCCCTGGCCCGCACCGCGGTCGCCGCCGCGCTGCACCGCGCTACCGAAACCGACTGGACTGCAGCCGATCTCGACTTCATGGTGGCGGTCGCGCGGTCGTGTGTCGGGCACGCCGCCGATGTGGTGGCCCGGCGCGCGCACCAGCTGCTCGGGGCCATCGGCACCACCGCCGAGCACCGGCTGCACCACTACACCCGGGCCGCGCTGGCCTGGCGGGGCGAGTACGGGTCGGTGCGGTCCTGGGACGAGCGGGTCACCGCGGCGGCCGCGCGGGCCGGCGCCGACGGGCTCTGGTCGCTGATCGCCGGCTGATCCGGAACTGTTCCGCTGATCGGACGGGCCGGTGTCGGCCGGGCCCGCGGCCGGGTTGACTCGCCGCATGAGCAACGCGATCACGCTGTCGGAGGTCCAGGAGTTCATCGCCCGGTTCTGGTACCACTACGACCAGGGCGAATTCGACGTGCTGGCGACCTTCCTCGCCGACGAGGTGGAGTACCTGAGCCGGTCGGACTCCGGCAACTGCCCGTTCGAGGAACTGCTGGCGGCCGAGCTGCACGGCAAGGCCGAGACGCTGGCCTGGCTGCGCCGGCACCGCGACGAGAACCCCTACCCGCTGCGCCACCACGCCACCAACCTGTTCCGGCTCGGCACCGACGGCGAGGTCACCACGGTCCGGTTCTATCTGTACGTCAACCAGGTGACCAACAACGTGCCGTTCGACGTGTCCTCCGGTGTGGTCGACGCCGGAATCCGGCGGGCGGGCGACGGTCTGGTGCTGACCAGCCTGAAGGTGGTGCTCGACGCCGAGGACTCGATCCCGTTCGCCGAACACCGCGCCAAGACCTCCGCCGGGGCCTGAGCGAGGACACGGTGAGCGAAACCGTTTCCGCCCGTGAGGTCTTCGGCGGCGGGGTGGCAGTCGTCACCGGGGCCGGCGCCGGCATCGGCGCCGGCCTGGCCCGGCACGCCCACCGGCTCGGGATGTCGGTGGTGCTCGCCGATGTCGACGCCGACGCGATCGCCGCGCTGCGCGACGAGCTGACCGCCGGCGGCGGCACCGCCGTGGACGTGGTGTGCGACGTGCGCGACCCGGACGCCGTGGCCGAGCTCGCCGAGCGCACCTACCGCGACCTCGGCCCGGCGCGGCTGCTGGTCAACAACGCCGGCGTGGAGCAGTTCGGCTACCTGTGGGACACCCCGGTCGCCAACTGGAACCGGGTGATGGACATCAACGTCAGCGGCGTGTTCCACGGCGTGCGGGCGTTCCTGCCGCGCATGCTCGACAACCCGGCACCGGCCTGGGTGTGGAACCTCTCCTCGATCGGCGGGGTGGCCGCGGTGCCGCTGCAGACCCCCTACATCGTCAGCAAGCACGCGGTGCTGGCGCTGACCGAGTGCCTGCGGTTGGAGGTGCAGCTGGCCGGCCACGACGACCATGTCCACGTGCAGGCCGTGCTGCCCGGCGCGGTGCGGTCCAACATCTTCGAGGCGGCCGGCGGGGTGGACGGGGACGGCGCCGACATCGAGGCCGCCGAGTCCCAGCGGCGGGCCATGCTGGACATCAAGGCCAACGCCATGGACCCGCTGGAGGCCGCCGAGGTGGTGTTCGAGCAGGCCGCCCGCGGCGAGTTCTACCTGCTGACCCAGCCCGACTACGTGGGGTCGGCGATGGCCGAACGCGCCCAGGTGCTCACCTCCCGGGTTCCGCCGCAGCTGCGCACCAAGCCGCGGTTCGACCCGGCCAGGCACTGATGACCGCCGGACACCGGCCGACGCTGGATCCGGACGCCGCGGCCCGGGTCGCGACGTTCGGGCCGCCGGTGCCGATGCGGCGGCGCGGGCTGGCCGCGGTGCGGGGGTCGGTCGAGTCCGCTCCCCCGCCGCCCGACATGGCGCCGATGGCCGAGATCGTCGACGACACCGTGCCCGGCCCGGGCGGTGCGGTCGGGGTGCGCATCTACCGCCCGCACGACGCGGCGTCCCCCGCACCGGTGATCGTGCACATGCACGGCGGCGGGCTGGTGATGGGCTCGGTGCGCTCGTTCGAACCGATGGGCCGGGCGCTGGCCGCCGCCGCCCGGGCGGTGGTGGTGGCGGTCGACTACCGGCTGGCCCCGGAGTTCCCGCCGCCCGCGCAGTTCGAGGACTGCCTGGCGGTGACGGAATGGGTTGCCGCGAACGCCGATTCGCGCGGCTGGGATGCCGGCCGGCTGGTGCTGGCCGGCGACTCGGCCGGCGGCGCGCTGGCCGCGGCGGTGGCGCTGGAGCTGCGCGACCGCGGCGGGCCGCCGGTGTTCGCCCAGGTGCTGATGTATCCGGGGCTGGACCGGGACATGGCCGCACCGTCGATCCTCGCGCTGCGCGACGCGCCGATGCTGTTGCACGACGACATCCTGTTCATGCACGAGCTCGCCGACACCGGTGCCGGCGAGCCGCACGACCAGCGCCGGGTGCCGGCCTACGCGACCGACCTGACCGGGCTGCCGCAGACCATCGTGGTGACCGCCGAGCTCGATCCGATCTCCAGCTGGGGCGAGCGGTTCGCGCAGCGGCTGCGCGATGCCGGGGTGCAGACCACCCTGACCCGCTATCCGGGCATCTACCACGGTTTTCTGATGCGCTCGGAGGCCACCGCCCGGGGCCGGCTGGCGATGGCCGAGATCGGCGCGCTGCTGCAGGCGAAGTTCGCCAACCCGCTGCCGTTCTGACACCAATCGATCTCCCGGTGGCCGGACATCACCGCGATGAATCAAACCACCGGAAAACACAATCGGACCGAACCCGAACCGGAGTCGAAGGAGTACCGAAATGCTCACCGAAGAGCGGCGGATGCAGCTGAACGACATCCTCCGCCCCGCCGCGCCACCCCGCGAGATCGACAACGTCTACACCGAGGACCAACGGGACCGGCTCTACGACGTCGTACGCAAGTACGGCCCGTGGCGGCTGATCATCGCGCAGCACTTCGCCTCCCCCGAGGAGCTCATCGCGACGATGAGCGGCCAGTTTCCGGAGGGCTTCGAGCCCAGCCTGGACCTGTTCCTGACCCCGACGTTCCGCGGGCATCTGGCCAATCACGGCACGGTGCTCTTCCCCGAACTGCACGACTGCTTCTACAACGAGCGCTTCCTCGCCGAGGCCAAGTCCTACTGGGGGGCGGAGTACGCCAAGCCGCAGATGATGCTGTTCAACATCAACGGCCCGTGCTGCAACCGCGACCCCGGCCATCTGGACTCGCCGAGCTTCCGCGGCATCCGCTACGAGAGCGCCCCGACCTGGCTGTGCAGCGTGATGGGCAAGTCGGGTCTGTTCACCGACTACCTGATCAAGATGGCCCAGGTCATCACCTGGTTCTCGCTGGATCCGACCAGCGGGTTCACCTACTGGCCGGACGGCCCGTTGAAGGCTCCCAAGCGGGTGCAGCCGCCGATCTACAACCGCGGCGTGGTGGTGCAGAACGAGATGATGGTGCACCGTGGTGAGGCCAATGGCCCGGTGGAACAGCAGGTGCCCAAAGGACTTTCGTTCGACACCGTGTTCGCGGGTGATCCCGAGTCGCCCGACCACTGGGTGCTGCGCAACGGTGACGAGGTGATCGCCCGGCATCACACCGACGAGTTGCGGTTCCTGGTGCACTGGTCGGCGGAGGTGTACTCGGACTACGACGAGCTGAAGAAGAACATGGACCACTCCGACGACCTGACGATCGACAAGGCTATCGACGTGATGGTCGACGACCTGGCCAAGCGCGGCATCAAGCTCGACATCCCGAGCAACCCGTTGCACGACCCGGCGTTCATCGGCGCGCTGCACGCCGCCTACGACCTCGGCGCTCCGGCCATCTACCCCGAGGAGGCCCCGGTGAGCCCGTTCGTCTTCAGCTGATCTCTTCCTCCTCCGATTAACCGACGGCCCCGGTATCCGATCCGGATACCGGGGCCGCTTCTTGGGGCCGCTCTTATGGGGCCGGTCAGCGGCCCGCCGCGTGCGCCCCGGCGCGGCGGCCGCTGAACACGCAGTCGGCGATGGACAGGCCGCTGATGTAGCCGTTCGAGCACACCCCGACCGCGGTGCGGCCGGCCGCGTACAGCCCGGGCACCACCCCGCCCTCGGCGCGGAGCACCTCGCCGGTGTCCTCGTCGACCACCAGCCCGCCCAGGGTCAGCCCCGGGATCGGGTAGAACATCGAGGAATCCGCCGAGATGTCGATCGAGTAGAACGGGCCGCGCTCCAGCCGCGGGCACAGCTCGGGATCCTTGTGGGCCGGGTCGCCCTCGCCGGCGGCGAGCGCGCGGTTGTACTCGTCGACGGTCTTGCGCAGTCCCGCCGGATCGATGCCGTTCTTGGCCGCCAGGGCCTCGATGGTGTCGGCCATGCGGTGCCCCGGACCGAGCAGGTACCAGATCTGCAGCCGCTGGAACATCTTGGTCTGCTCGCGGATCTGGGTGCGGATCTTGCGCCAGGTGGCGGCGTCGTAGATGGCCCAGCCGCGACCGCCGAACTCGCGCATCAGCACATCGCCGTGGGTGGCGCCGTAGAGGTCCTCGCTGGCGATCCGGCGCCCGTCGGCACCGACGGTCAGCCCCTCCAGGAAGGCGCTGGGCGGCGACAGGAACCGCCAGGCGGTGACCTTGCCCATCTTGTCGGTGGTCCCACCGGCCTGCAGCCCCAGCCGGATGCCGGTGCCGTCGTCACCGACGGTGCCCAAGGGCGAGATCTTCTCGAACTGCGGGGCGTAGCGGCGCACCCACTCGCGGTTGTTGATGAACCCGCCGGCCGCCAGGATCACCGCCCGGGCCCGCGCCTCGGCCGGCTGCGCCGCCTCGGCCAGCAGCCGCTCGCCGTAGCCCACCGCCCCGGCCACCGCGCCGGGCATCCAGGTGCCGAGCTTGCCGGTGGCCTTGGTGATCAGCTTGTGCCGGCGGGCGTTGCGGTGGCGCGGGTCGACCACCGTGTAGCGCACCCCGGTGACGGTGCCGTCCTCGTCCTGGATCAGGTCGTGCACCCGGGCCAGCGGCACGAACCGCACCCCCTTGGCCAGGGCGGAGTCCCGCAGCCGCTCGAACAACTCCCGGCCGGACCGCATGCCCGGGGCAACCACCCGGTGCCCGCGCGGCGCGGGTTCGGCGTGCTCCCTGAACGGGTAGGCCTTCTCGTTGCCGGAGTAGTACAGGTAGTGCCGGTCGGTGGGGTACGAGGTCTTGTACGCCGGCGCCGCACCGCCGCGGAACGGCACGCCCTGGCGCTTGAGCCACTCGATCAGCGCCGGGCTCTGCTCGCAGAACCGGGCCAGCGTCTCCGGCCGAACCGCGTCGCGCACCTCCTGGGCCAGGTAGTCGCGCATGTTCTCGACGGTGTCGCGGTAGCCGCCGGCGCGCTGTTCGTCGGTGCCGCCGCCGGCGTAGACGATGCCGCCCGAGTAGGCGGTGGCGCCGCCGCCCCAGCCGCGGTCCAGCACCAGCACCCGGGCCCCGCGGTCGGCGGCCTCGATCGCCGCCGAGGCGCCCGCGGCACCGAAACCCACGACGATGACGTCGTATTCGTCGACTGTCGGCATCTGTGACTCCCCGTCAGAGAACGGACTTGATCTGTTTGGCGACGATCCGCGCGGTGCGCCGCGGCGCGATCCGCGACATCGCGTACAGGACCCGGGCGTCGGTGCCGATGATCACCCGGTAACGGTCCCTGGCGATGCCGTCGACGATCCGCCGGCCCGCGGTCTGCGGCTTGGTGATCGGCGCCTTACGGCCCTTCGCGTCGAGCATCTCCACACCCGAGTTCTGCGCCAGGTTCGTCGCGACCTGACCCGGAAACACGGTCACCACACGGACATCGGTGTCGGCGAGCTCGGCCTCCAGTCCTTCGCTGAACTGTTTCACCGCGCCCTTGCTCGCGCTGTAGAGCAGCTGGCTGGCGAACGGCACCAGCGCCGCCAGGCTGGCCATGTTGGTGATGTTGGCCTGCGGGCGGGACAGCAGCAGCGGCAGGAAGGCCCGGCACATGTGCACGGTGCCCAGGTAGTTCACCGCGGTCACCCGCTCCGCGTCGGCGTCGTCGAGGTCGCCGAACAGGGCGAAGCGCTGGGCGATCCCGGCGATGTTGACCAGGCCGTCCACCCGGCCGTGCTCGCCGAGCACCGCGTCGGGCAGGGCCGCGACCGCGGCGGCGTCGGTGATGTCGAGTTCGTGGGTGCTCACCCGGCCACCGGCGGCCCGCACCCGCTCGGCCGTCACGGCCAGCCCGCAGCGGTCGCGGTCCACGGCGGCGACGTGCGCCCCGCGCCGCGCCAGCTCCGCCGCGACCTCGCGGCCCATCCCGTTGCCGGCGCCGGTGACGACGAACACCCGATCGGCGATACGCATGCGGCCCTCCTCAGCCGGATGTGGTTGCGGTGCCGGTGAACACCATCCGGGTGCGGGTCAGCCGGATGCTCCGGATCCGCCGACCGCCTCGCGGTCGGCGAGCACCGGCAGCCTGCCCTGCCGGACCGCGTCCTCGATGGCGCTGCGCAGCTGGGGGCAGAGCGCGACGGCGTGCCCACCGGGGTGGGGTCGGTGCCGGCACTGCCGTCGCGCCTGCGCGGTCCACTGCACGCTGGTCTGCTCCCAGCTGGCCTTGCGGACCAGCACCGAGGCACCGCAGGTCGTGCAGTCGACCGGCCGCATCGGCTCGTCGAGCAGCCGGTTGTCCGGGCGGACCGTCACTTGTTCACGCCCACCAGCCGGGGCAGCCGCCCGTTGGCGATGTTGTCCTGCACCTCCTTCATCCACGCCTCGCGCGGACGGGTGGTGTCGATCTCGTACTCGAAGCGGTCCACCATGTCCGGGGTGATGTCGGCGACGTCGACGTAGAACTGCTGATACCAGCGCCGCAGCTGGTAGACCGGGCCGTCCTCCTCGCACAGCAGCGGGTTGTCGATGCGCGCCTTGCGCTTCCAGATCGCCACGTCCTGCTCGAAGCCGAGCTTGACGAAGTCCCCCAGCGCGATCGCCATCTCCATCGCGGCGTCCCGCGGCAGGTTGTCCGAGATCTCCACGGTGATCCCGTACTGCAGCACAAAGGAATTCGCGTCGATCGGATAGTGGCAGTTGATCAGCACGGTGCGCTGATCGCCGTGCTCGTAGTGGTAGACCAGTTCGTCGATCATGAACGAGGGGCCGTAGTAGGAGGCCACCGAGGTGGTGCCGAGGATCTTCGCCCCCTCCCCCGAGCCGAGATCGGGCCGGGCCTCGCTCTTGTAGTACTGGGTGGCGATGTGGCCCTCGAAGACGTTCTTGAACTCGGTGGGCAGCCCGCCGTGGATGTAGAAGAAATGCGCCATGTCCACGACGTTGTCGATGATCTCGCGGCAGTTGGTGTGCACCACCGTGGAATACCAGTGCCAGTCGGTCCAGCGGTCGGTGCCCACCCCCTCGATGCGCGGGATCGTCACCTCCGGCGGCGGCGGGTTGCCCTCCGGGTCGTTCCAGACGAACAGCATCCCGTCCTGCTCCATGGTCGGCCAGGTGGCGGTGCGGGCGAGTTTGGGCACCCGCCGGCTGTACGGGATGTGTTTGCACCGGCCGTCGCCGCCCCAGCGCCAGTCGTGGAACGGGCAGGCGATCTCGTTGCCCTTCACCTCGCCGTCGGAGAGGTCCCCGCCCATGTGCCGGCAGTACGCGTCCAGCACGTTGATCCGGCCGTCGGCACCGCGGAACACCACGAGTTTGCCGCCGAACGCGTTGACGGCGTGCGGCTTCCCGTCGCCGAGGTCACGGGTCAGCCCGAGGCAGTGCCAGCCCCGGGCGTACCGGGTGGGCAGGGCCTGCGCCTCGATCTGGCGAACCTCGTCGACGTCGCCGGGCTGCAACGATGTCATGTCGGCCATCCTCGGGATCCAGAGCTGAAAAAGACACTGCCGTTCTAACACCGCCGTATGCACACACCCGGCTGTTGTTCCACTGACCGGGCAGGGCTCGGTCGGCGCGCGGCGGCGTTGCCGAGAATCGGCCGGTGACCGATCCGCAGCACCTCACCGTTGACCTGCTCGTCGTCGGCTCCGGCACCGGGATGGCCGCAGCACTCGCTGCTCACGAACTCGGGCTGTCGACGCTCATCGTGGAGAAGACCGCCTACGTCGGCGGCTCCACCGCGCGTTCGGGTGGTGCCTTCTGGATGCCGGCGAATCCCATCCTCGCCGAGTCGGGCTCCGACGACACCCTGCAGGCCGGCCACACCTACATCGACGCCGTCGTCGGTGACGCGGCGCCGCTGGACCGCGCCCACGCGTTCGTCGACTTCGGTGCGGCGACCATCGACATGCTGCGTCGCACCACACCGCTGAAATTCCTGTGGGCCAAGGACTATGCGGACTACCACCCGGAGCGGCCGGGCGGCAGCGCGGTGGGCCGGACCTGTGAGTCCCGCCCGTTCAACACCGCGGTGCTGGGCCCGGAGCTGGCCCGGCTGCGGCCGGGGGTGATGAAGTCGTCGTTCCCGATGCCGGTGACCGGCGCGGACTACCGCTGGCTCAACCTCATGGCCCGGGTGCCGCGCAAGGCGTGGCCGCGGATCCTGCTGCGCGCCTTCCAGGGCATCGGCGGCCTGGCGCTGCGGCGCCGCTACGCCGCCGGCGGGCAGGCGCTGGCCGCCGGGATGTACGCCGGGGTGCTGCGGGCCGGGATCCCGGTGTGGACCGAGTCGCCGGTGGTCGAGCTCGTCACCGACGGCGACCGGGTGACCGGCGCGGTGGTGGACCGGGCCGGCACCCGGGTCACGGTGCGGGCCGACCGCGGCGTCGTGCTGGCCGCCGGGGGGTTCGACCACGACATGGCCTGGCGGCACAAGTTCCAGTCCGAATCACTGCCCGACCACGCCAGCCTCGGCGCGGAGGGCAACACCGGCGACGCCATCCGGCTGGCGCAGGAGACCTGCGGCGCGGCCGTGGGGCTGATGGACCAGGCCTGGTGGTTCCCGGCGTTCGCCCCGCTGCCGGGTGGGGAGCCGACGGTGATGCTCGCCGAACGCTCGCTGCCCGGCTGCCTGATGGTCGACCAGACCGGCCGGCGGTTCATCAACGAGGCCATGGACTACATGTCGTTCGGCCAGCGGCTGCTGGAGCGCGAGCGCGCCGGTGACCGGGTCGAGCGGATGTGGATGGTCTTCGACCAGCGCTACCGCAACAGCTATGTGATGGCCGCGGAGCTGTTTCCCCGCATGCCCATCCCGCAGACGTGGTACGACGCCGGTATCGCCCACCGCGCCGACGACTTCCGCGACCTCGCCGGCGCCATCGGGGTTCCGGCGGACGCGCTGGTCGCCACCGTGGACCGGTTCAACGCGATGGCCCGGTCCGGGGTCGACACCGAGTTCGGCCGCGGGACAAGCGCCTACGACCGCTACTACGGGGACCCGACGGTCCGGCCCAACCCCAATCTGGGGCCACTGGAGTCCGGGCCGTTCTACGCCGTGCGGGTGGTGCTCAGCGACCTGGGTACCTGCGGCGGTCTGCGCGCCGACGCCCGCGCCCGGGTACTGCGCGAGGACGGATCGGTGGTGCCGGGCCTCTACGCCATCGGCAACACCGCCGCCAATGCCTTCGGCGCCAGCTATCCCGGCGCCGGCGCGACCATCGGGCAGGGGCTGGTGTTCGGCTACATCGCCGCACATCACGCGGCCGGACGGCTTGGCTGACCACCGGGAATCGGGGACGGCCGGCCGAGGATCAGATCGGCTCGTCCTCCCCTTCGGCCGCGATACGGCGCTCGACCTCGTACCAGTACTCGCGCGCGGGAAACTCGATGTTGTCCCGGCCGCTTGCCGCCAGCCGCTCCTCGACCTCGTCGAGGTCCTTGATCAGCCGCATCGCCAGGTCGTGCTCGGCCGCGTAGTAGCGCTCCGACCATTCCAGCGCCAGCCGCGCGTACGACCACGCGGGTTGGTCGGCGGTCCAGCGGACCTCGGTGGCCGCGGCCTGGCGCATACGGTCGGCGTAGGCCGCGTGCTCGACCAGGATCTCCCGCAGCCGGCCGGGCTGCATCAGGTGGCCCAGCATCACCCGCAGCACGGGGTTGTGCCGCAGGGTCGGCGGTTCCACCGTCTCCTCGTTGGCCCAGCGGGTCAGCAGCGACAGCCCCTTCGGGGTGATCCGGTACATCCGGCGACTACGCGCTCCGCCGGTATCGACCCGCGAACTCACCAGACCGAGCCGTTCCAGTCGCTTCAGCTCGGAGTAGATCTGGCTGTAGGCCGGGCTCGGGTAGAAGAACCGAAGCGCCCAGTTGATCCACTTCTTGACGTCGTAGCCGGACAGTTCATCGCCCCCGGACAGCATGCCGAGCAACGCCCAACCGGTGGGCGAGACGCTGACGTCACCGCCTGGGACATCCGCGGAATCTGTCACCCGCCAAGGCTAGCAATCGACGGGTGCCGCCCCCGTCCCGCAACCGCTGATCGGGAGGCGTTGTTGTACCCACCGAGCTGGAACCCGCACAGTCCAGGAGACACCCGCTGCCACCCGAGGAGGCCCATGCCCGACGCTGCACTCACGCCGGACGACATCGAGCGCGCCGAGGCGGCTTTCGGTCCGCTGGCCGAGTCGCTGCGCACACTGGTCGATCTCGCGATCCGAAGTCGTGTCGACGACGAGCGGGCCCACCGGGCCCGGGCACTGATAGAGCAGGCCGGCGCGATTCTGAGCGAGCAGCTGTCGCCCGATTCGCCCGGTGTCCAGCCGACGACCGACGGCCGAACCCTCACCTGGGGCAACGTGATGATCGGCGTCCGCAACGCGATCGCACCACCGTTGCGGGTGCACCGCGCGGCGAACAACAGCGCCGCAGCCGATCTCGTGCTGGGCACACCGTACGAAGGGCCGCCCGGGCTGGTGCATGGCGGCGTGTGCGCCATGCTGCTCGACCATGTGCTCGGGGCCACCGCCCACCGGCCCGGGTCGCCGGCGTTCACCGGCACCCTCACGCTGCGGTACGTCGCGCCGACCCCGCTCGGCAGGCTGCGCGTCGAGGCCTGGGTGGAACGGGAGGAGAACGGGAAGACGTTCTCGGCCGGGCACATCCTGGACGCCGAGGGGACCGTGACCGTGGAGGCGCACGGGGTGTTCATCCGTCCGAGGCCGCGGTCGTGACGTCAGCCGGATCCCGGGCTCCACCGCGCGCTGCCGTTGCCCGACTGGCAGATCAGGAACAGGCCGTCGGGCGACTGCGCGACCCAGTTCTCGTAGCCGGTGCAGTTCTCCCCCAACTGCTTGACCCCGGCCATCGGCGGCGAGCGGAAGTAGCGGGGTTCGTACCGGCGCGGCGATCCGCAGAACACCAGCCTGCCGGGCTGGATCGACGGTCCGGCGACCGCCGTGGCGAACACGAAATACGCGGTGTCCGAGCACGGAGCGCCCAGCACCACACCGGCTTTGATTCCCGGCGTGCACTCCGGACCGTCGCACGGGGCCGGATCGGCCTGCGCGGGTACCGCCACCAGGAGCGCGAGCGCGGTCGACGCGACCGCCGCGATGGCCTTGCCCTGCACGTCCACGCACTCTGTCAGGCCGCCGGGTCCCCGGCCAGTCGGTGGTCCACTGAGCGGTCGGCACGAACCGGATTTCGCGGTGACGGTGTTTGACTGCGGTGCACCGATCATCCCGGACAACAGTTGCGAGGAGCACACCGTGCTGCGTCCGTTCACGATCCCGGCCACCGCGGTCGCGGTGTTCGCCTGCGTCGCAGGCAGTGTCGCAGGCAATACGGTAGCCGCGGCCGACAACACCGACTGGGGGCTCAACGGCACCTACATCGCGACCTCCAACGGCGAGTGGGCCCGAAAGAACGAGGTGTTCTTCGAGCAGGCGAGCCTGCGCAGCACCTGGACCATCTCCACCGAGTGCAGTTACCCGGGCGAGTGCACCGGAACCGTTCACAGCGACTGGGGCTGGACCGCTCCGATCTATCAGCGCAGCGGAATCTGGTACGTCAAGCACACGGTGGAGAACTGGATCCCCTGCCCGGACGGCACCACCGCGCCCGGATACCAGACCTTCCGGTTCCGGGCGATGACCCCGGACGGGGCCTACGCGGACCCCACCTCGACGACCCTGGTCGGTGAGGACATCACCATCGGCGAGAGCGGTGCCTGCGGGGTGAACCGTCCGGTGTACATCAACATGCCGTTCAAACTGGTCAAGGTCTCCTGAACCGGCCGCCTCAGCGCGGCATCAGGTCCTGCCAGTTGCCCGCGACGGGCCGGGCGAGATCGGTCTGGTAGTAGACCTTGCCGTCCGGTGCGGCGAACTGGCCGGACTCGGGGTTGTAGGTCGCGAACGCCACGGGCGGTGGGGCCGCGCCGTCGGGCGTGTGCGCGCTCGGCGCCGCCGGCGGTGTGCCGCCGACGGGGCCGAAGATGTTGTCCTCCACGTCGACCCGGTCGTCGGGCCGGACCCCCTGGGCCACGAGGCCGGGATCGATCGGATACGGCCCCAGCACATGCTGGCGCATCGCCAGCGGTTCGTAGGGTTTGTCGCTCTCGCAGATCTCCACCGTGGGTGCGCGTTTGCCGGGTTGCCCCATGCACGGGTAGTTGCGGGCACCGCGCACCCCGATGGGCGAGTCCTGCGGGAGCTTGCAGTACAGCCCGTCCGGGGTGTCGACGTCGCTCAGGTCGGCCGGTGACCGCCACGCCGACGGCGGTAGGAAGCCCACCGCACACGCCGGCGGATCGCCGAGCGTGAGGCTGAACTCCGAAAGCGCCATCCCGGTCGGGTTGTTCAACGCCGAACCGTACGACTGGGTGGCGGCCAGATACGGCGGCAGCAGCACCAGCAGCTGTTCGATGGAGGGATGGTAGGTGACGGCGACCTGCCCGACCGTGGTGAGATTCGCCAGCAACACCGGCAGCGTCGGCTCGACCTCACGCATCAGCCGGGTGGCCGCGTCGGCCGCACCGTCGCCGTCGCGCAGAATGGTCCGGACCTCCGGGTCGCGTGCCACGACCGTTGCGGTGATCCCGGCCAGGCTGCGCGCCCAGGTCCGGATCGCGTCGGCGCTCTGCGCCTGCCCGTCGACCACCGGACCGGCATCGTCGATCAGGCGGCGGGCGCGCTCGGCGCTGTCGCCGAGCCCGGCGGCCACCCGGCTCGACGAGTCGAACAGCGTGCCCAGGTCGTTTCCGGTTCCGTTGAACGCCTTGAAGGACTCGTCGAGCAGGCTGCTGAGTCGCGTGCGGGGGATGGAGTCGACCAGAGCGCTGAGCTGGTCGAGCATGGGCCCCACGCGCTGCGGTAACGATGCGTTCTCGGCGCTGATCACCGCACCGTCCTGCAGGTACGGGCCGTCATCGGTACGGGGCACCAGGTCGACGTACTGTTCGCCGACCGCCGACACGCTGCGGACCCTCGCCTGCAGATCGGCCGGGACTTTCGCCGACCGCTGCAGCGACATGGTGACCACCACGCCCTCGCGGGTCGGCTGGATGTCGGTGACCTTGCCCACCTCGACCCCGCGGTAGGTCACGTTCGCAAACCGGTACAGCCCGCTCGCATAAGGCAATTCCAGGGTGACGGTGATGCGTCCGATCCCGAGCAGCACCGGAAGCTTCAGGTATCCGACCACCATCGCGGACATCCCGATCACCGACGCGATCGCGAAGATGATCAATTGATTGCGCACGAACCGGGTCAACATCAGTTACCGCCCTCGCTCGGTGGCACCTCGACAGCCTCGCCCGGTGTGGTCTCGCTGGGCATGGCCTCCCCGAGATCGATTTCGGCGGGGGCGATCTCGGCAGGCTGCGGGGTGACCGGCGCCTTCAGCGGGTCCCGGGTGTAGGTGTTGTACCACGGGTCACCGGGTGCGGGCACCAACGAGACGTTCGGGTCTCCCCAGCGGGTGCCGAGGAACATGCCCCGCTTGAGCCGCGGGATGGTGAAGTCGAACACGATGAACTGGTTCATGTAGTCGCCGCGAATCCCCCGGTCGATGAAGTCCTGGGTGTAGGGATAGGTGGGCAGGTAGGTCAGCGCGGTGACCAGATCGGGGCCGACATCGGCCAGCGCCCGCACCGTCGGTTCGATGTTCTTGAGGTTGCGGACGATGTCGTCGTGCGAATCGCCGATCAGTTGCGTTGCGGTGTCGCTGAATTCACCTAGCTTGCGTAGTGCGGCGGTGAGCTGCGGACGTTGCGCGTCGAGCACCTGCAAGGCGTTGGGGATGCGCTGCAAGGCCTCGGTGAGCACCGGCCGCTGAGCGGCGAAGGTCTCGGCCAACCGGTTCAGCCTCTCGATCGAGGTGAGGATGTTGTCGTGCTGGCTGTCGAGCAGCCCGACCACGGTGTTCATCCGGGTGATCAGGTCGCGGATCTGCACCTGCTGCCCGTTCATCGCGGCGTTGAAGTTGCGGACGATGTCACCGATGTGGGCCAATCCGCCGCCGTTGATCACCACGGACAGCGACGACAGCGTCTGCTCCGTCGACGGGTAGGTCGAGGTGCGGCGCAACGGGATGACCGCGCCGGCGGGCAGCCGGCCGACCGGCTGCTCGCCGACCGGTGGGTCCAGCGCCAGATGCATCGATCCGAGCAGGCTCGTCTGCCCCACGGTGGCCATCGCGTTCGCGGGGATGACGACGTCCGGCCGCACCGAGACCTCGACGTCTGCCCGCCAGTCCTCGACCGTCATCCGCCGAACGGCGCCGACCACCACGTCGTTGCTCAGCACCGGCGAGTTCGGTTCCAGTGTCCCGACATTGGCGAGCTGAACGCGATAGACGACGGCGTCGCGACCGGTCCCCACGGTGCCGGGCAGCGGCAGCGAGTTCAGCCCGCCGAAGGAGCAGCCGGACAACAGCACCGCACAGCAGACCAGCGCCGCGATCCGACGGGCCCGCCGCGCCGTCACCGCCCACCTCCCGGCGTCGGCGCGGCCTCGGCCGGCAGCAACATCTCGGTCAGGTTCGCCGGCGCGGAGGCACCCGGCTGGCCGGCGGTCCCGGCCGGCAGCAGCATCTGCGTCAGGGTGGACACCGCCGGCGCCGGGGCGCCCGGATACCACACCGGGGCCGGCGCGGCGCCCGGATAGGCCGGCGGGCTCGGGTAGGCCGGCAACCCGTGCGGTGCATAGGCGCCCGGCGGCTGCGGTGGATCCGTCCATCCCGGCGGGGGCGGCACGTCACCGGCGCCGGTGTAGGCCGACACCGCGGGCGGCAGCTCGGGCGGTCCCGGGTCGGTGCCGCCGCCACCCGGAGCCAACCGGGGATCGGAGTAGATGACGTTCTTCGGCGCCGGGTTCAGGTACATGTTGAACGGCAGCGGCAGATAGTTGAAGTTCATCAGCCGCAGGGCCGGCCCGAGGTACTCGGCACACGCCTTGCCCGCCTCGTCGGCGGTGACGTTCTCCACCGCGGCGATCGCCGAGCAGATGGTGGCGACCGGGTTGGCGAAGTTGTTCATCGCGAACGACCCGCGCGGCCCGCCGGTGTCGGGGTTGTAGATGTTGTAGCCGTTGACCAGGGCGTTGGGTGCGACGTGCAGGATGTTCTTCACCACCGTGCTGTTGTCGGCCAGCACCTGGGTGAGGTTGGCCAATCGCTGGATCTGCTCGGCGGTCTGGTCGCGCGAACCGTCGAGGAACCGCTGCACCTTGCCGACCGCCGCCGACACCTCGTTGATCGCCGCGTCGAGATCGGTGCGGCTGCCGTCGATCACGCTGGTCACCTCCGCCAGCCGGTCCTGGAACTGCACGATCTGGGTGTTGCTGTCACGCAGCGCCGACACGAACACCTGGAGGTTCTCGATGATGTCGACGATGTCGCCGCTGCCCTCGCCGACGATCCGGCCCACCTCCGCCAGTTGGGTGATGCTCTCCCTGAGCTTGTCGCCGTTGCCGGCCATCGCACCGGCGGCGGTGTCGATGAACCGCCCCAGTGACGTCTCCGAGACTTCGTTGGCGGGGCCGAGTTCGGTGGCCAGCCGGGTCAGTTGTTCCTTGATCTCGTCCCATTCGACCGGTACGGCGGTCCGCTCGAGCGGGATCTCGCCGCCGTCGGGCATGGTCTCGCCTCCGGTCTGCCCCTCCGCGCCGTACGCCGGGGTCAGCTGCACGTAGCGCGCCGACACCAGGTTCGGGGCGACGATGATCGCGTCCGCGTCGGCCGGAATCGGGACGTCCCGGTCCACTTTCATGGTCACGCGGGCGCGGGTGCCCTGCGGTTCGATCGCGGCGATGCTGCCCACCCGTACACCGGCCACCCGCACCTCGTCGCCGGGATAGATCGCAGTCGCCGAGGCGAAGTAGGCGGTGATGGTGATCGGGCGCAGGAACCGATCGTGCACGGTCACCGCCGCGCCCGCGGCCAGCAGCAGGAGCAGGCCTGCGAGCACCAGCTTTCTGCGCCGGCGATGTCGTTCGATGCCGCTCATGGATGCCTCTCCGGGATCCCGTTGTACGGGAAGGGGAATTCGGCGCGGGGGCCGGCATTGTCCGGGGGTTGTCCCGCATTGACACCCCGGCGGAAGCCCAGCGCGTAGTCGAGGAACGGCTGAATCGCCGGGCCGGGCAGCAGGTTCGAGGCGAAACCGTAGTAGTAGAAACCGTTGTTCACGGCCTCACCCAGGGTCAGCTGATACTTCGCCAACCCGCGCAACGACTTCTCCAGATTGTCCCGGTTGCGTTCCAGCATCTCGGCGACGCGGTTGAGTTGTTCGAGCGCCGGAGCCAGCTCCTGCTCGTTGTCGTCGACCAGCCGGGACAGTTCCCGGGCGACCGCGGTGGTGTTGGCCAGCAGCGTGACAATGGCCTGCCGGCGGTCGCGCAGCACGGCCAGCAGGTCGTTGGCGTTGAGGATCAGGCTCTGCACCTGTTCGCTGCGCTCCGCGAGGATCCCGGTGACATTCGCCGCCGCGGACAGCAGGCTCCGCAGCGATTCGTTGCGCTGGTTGACCGTCCTGGACAGCCGGCTCACCCCTTCGAAGGTGGGCCCCAGTTGGGGTGCCAGCCGTTCGACGGTGTCCGACAGGGTGTCCAGTGCGTGGTTGATGGCCGCGGTGTCGGTCTGCGCGGTGTTGGTGGTGAAGTCGCCGACCGCATCGGTCAGCGAGTACGGCGCAGCGGTCCGCGTCAGCGGGATCTCCCCCATCGGGCCGATACTGCCGCTGCCGCGGGGTTCGACCACCAGCACCCGCTCGCCGAGCAGCGTGCCGATGCCGATGTGCGCGGTGGTGTCCCGGCCCAGCCGGACCCGGCTGTCGACGGCGAAGGTGACTCGGGCCACCCCGCGGTCGAGTTCGACATCGGACACCTTGCCCACCGTCACCCCGGACACCTTCACGTCGTTGCCCGCGGCCAGCCCGCCCGCTTCGGCGAACAGCGCCTGGTAGCGGATCGACGACGCCATCGAGAGCAGCTGCTGGGGGCGCAGCCCCACCGCGATGATCAGGACGATCAGCACCAGACCGATGAAACCGGCACGGACAAGCGATGATTGGCGGTACTTCAGCATCACGGCTCCCCGCACCGGCCGGTGTTCTGAATGACCCACGGGAAGTGGGCGGTGCGGCCCTGCAGGTCGCTCACCCGCACCGACACCCCACAGATGTAGAGGTTCAGCCAGCTGCCGTAGGAGCCCAGCCGCACCAGTTTGCGGTAGTTCTGCGGCGTCTTGTGCATGAGCAGGTCCAGTCGGGCCAGTTCGTCCTCCCCGGACAGCAGCGGGGCCAGCCTGCTGAGCTGGTCCACGCTGCCCGACAGCGCGGGCCGCGATTCCGACAGCAGGCTCGCCAGCGAGGCCGTGCCGCTGTCCAGGGCCGCGACCGCCTCACCGATCGGGTCACGCTCGGCGGCCAGGCCGCTGACCAGGCGTTCCAGCCCGTCCACCGCGGCCATGAACCGGTCGCCGTCGGCGGCGAGCACCTCGAGCACGTCGTTGAGGCTGTCGATGAGGCGCTGCACCGTCGCCCCGTTGTCGGCCAGCCTGTTGGTGAACGACGAGGTGCGCGCGAACAACGATTCGAGTTCCCCGTCCTGACCCTGCAGGATCTGGATCAGCGAGTGGGTCAGCGCGTTCACGTCGTCGGGGTCGAGGCCCTGGATCACCGGTTTCAGCCCGCCGAGCAACAGGTTCAGGTCGAGCGCCGGCTCGGTGCGGTCGATTCCGAAGTGCGACCCCGGTGGCCGGACACCGCTGGCTCCGGGCGTGTCGATCAGCTCCAGATAGCGGTCCCCGACCAGGTTCAGGTACCGGACGGCGACCCGGGTGCCGTCGGTGAGCCGGACATGCTCGTCGGCGTCGAAGGTGACCAGCACGGTGTTGTCGGGTTGCAGGTCGACGTCCCGCACGGTGCCGACACGAATCCCCGCCACCCGCACCGAATCACCCGGCTTGAGGCTCGAACTGTCGCGGAACAGCGCGGTGTAGCGGTTCGTGGTTCCCGATCGGTACTCGCTGAAGATGGCGAACAGGCCGGCGGTCAGCACCACCATGGTGATCGCGAAGACACCGAGTTTGATCGTCGTTCTGATCAGGCCGCTCATCCCGGTTGTCCGATCTGTGCGGTGTTGCGCGGTGGTCCGGCGATGGGACCGAACAGCATCTGTTTGAGCCCGTCGGAGTTCAACAGGATTCCTTCGTTGCCGTACTGCGCGGGGTTGGCGTTGACGTCGGTGATCACGAACGGGGGACGCTTCTGGAACGGCACCTTGGGCAGGTCGGTGCACTGGGGACCACCGGTGGCCGCGACCTTCGGCAGGTTGTCCGGGTAGCGGTAGCGTTCCTGGCCGAACACGACGGTCTGCAACAGCAGCCCGCCGGGCACCGGTGTGCCGGGAGCTTTCGCCAGTTCGGCGGCGCCCCCGAGGCCACAGGTCAACGCCTCGTGGTAGGCGTTGGTCAGATCGGTGGTCGGCACCAGCAGCCGCATCACGTCGGTGATGGCCCGCCGGTTGCCGCCGATGACGGTGTTGCCGGTGTCGGCCAGTCCGATCACGCTCACCAGCAGTGCATCCAGGTTGCGCTGTTCGTCGACGACGGTCTGACCGATCCGGGTCGCCGAGTCGGTGACGGCGACGAGATCTTCGGCGGCGTCCGCGTAGGCACCGATCGCCTCCGGCGTGACGGCGAGTTGTTGTTCCAGCACGGGCAGACTCGGCTCGATGGTGGCCAGGAAGGTGTCGAGGTCGGCCAGCATCCGGCCGATCTGGTTGCCGCGCCCGTTGAACGCGGTGGCCATCGCGCCGAGCGTCTCGTTGAGTTTGACCGGCTCGATGCGGGACAGCACCGACGACAGTTGCTCGAACACCGTGTTGATCTCGACCGTGACGTGCTGTGCGTCGAGCACCTGCCCGGCCCGCAGCGACTCGGACGAGGGCCGTTCGGGCGGCACCAGTTCGACGAACTTCGCGCCGAACACGGTCGAGGAGGAGATCTCGACCCGCACGTCGGCGGGTACGAGGTGCAGGTAGCGGCGGTCAATCGCCAGGTGCAGGGCCGCCTTGCCGTCGGGCAGAGATTCGATCGCCTTGACCGAACCTATCTGCGCCCCATGGAATTTCACTTTGGCGTCGGGGTTCATCACCAGGCCGGCCCGGTCCGACAACACCGTGACCGGAGCCGCGTCGGTGAAGCTGCCGCGGAAGAGCCCGATGGTCAGCGCCACCACCCCGGCGATCGCGGCGAACGTGGCGGCGCCCAGCAGGCGCCGTCGCAGATCGGAACGCTGTCTCATCGCCGGCCGCCGCTATCCCGACAGGTTGAAGTTGCCGTTGCTGCCGTATACCGACAGCGAGACCAGCAGGGTCACCGACACCACCACGATCAGCGACGTGCGCACGGCGTTGCCCACCGCCACACCGACACCCGACGGTCCGCCCGAGGCGGTGTAGCCGAAGTAGGTGTGAATGAGCAGCACCGCGAGCGCCATCAGGACCGCCTGCAGGAACGACCACAGCAGGTCGACCGGGTTGAGGAAGGTGTCGAAGTAGTGCGCGTACAGCCCGCTCGACTGGCCGAACAGCACCACCGTGGTGAACTGGCTGGCCAAGAACGACAGGATCACCGCGACCGCGTACAGCGGGGTGATCGCCACCATCCCGGCGATGATCCGGGTGCTGACCAGGTATTCGATCGGCGGGATCCCCATGGTGTCCAGGGCGTCGATCTCCTCGTTGATGCGCATCGCGCCCAGTTGCGCGGTGACCCCCGCACCGAAGGTCGCGGCCAGACCGATGCCGGCGACCACCGGTGCGGCGATGCGCACGTTGATGAACGCCGCCAGGAACCCGGTCAGGGCCTCGATGCCGATGTCGCCCAGGGAGCTGAAGCCCTGGATGGCGAGGGTTCCCCCGGCCGCCAGGGTGAGGAAGCCGACGATCGCGACCGTGCCGCCGATCATCGCCAATGTTCCTGCACCCATGGAGATCTCGGCGATCAGCCGGATGATCTCCTTGCGGAAGCGCACCGCGGCACGGGGCACCCCGGCCAGCGCCCGCCCGTAGAAGGCGGTCTGGTCGCCCACCCGGTCGACGACCGCCAGCGGCCTGTGCAGCTCGCGTGCCAGCCGCGGATACAGCACATCAATCCCACTCATCGGCCTGTCTTTCGGTCAGTTCGCCGTCAACTGAATGCCGATCGCGGTGACGACGACGTTCACGACGAACAGGGACATGAAGGCGTAGACCACGGTTTCGTTCACCGCGTTGCCGACGGACTTGGCGCCACCGCCGGAGATGGTGAGCCCGCGGTAGCAGGCCACCATGCCGGCGATCACCCCGAACAGGGCGGCCTTCACACAGGAGATGACCATCTCGGGCACGCCGGTGAGCAGGGTGATGCCGGCGGCGAACGCCCCGGGGTTGACATCCTGGACGAACACCGAGAACGCGTAGCCGCCGACGATCCCGATGATCACCACCAGGCTGTTGAGCAGCAGCGCCACCAGCCCCGACGCGAGCATCCGCGGTGTGACCAGCCGTTGCACCGGGTTGATGCCCAGCACCTCCATCGCGTCGATCTCCTCGCGGATGGTCCGCGAGCCGAGGTCGGCGCACATCGCGGTGGCGCCCGCTCCGGCGACGATCAGCACCGTGACCATCGGGCCGACCTGGGTCACCGCTCCGAACGCCGCGCCCGCACCGGACAGATCGGCCGCGCCCAGCTCCCGCAGCAGGATGTTGAGCGTGAAGCTGACCAGCACTGTGAACGGGATCGCGACCAGCATGGTTGGCATCAGCGAGACCCGCGCGACGAACCACGCCTGCTCGAGCAGTTCCCGGCCCTGGAACGGCCTGCGGAACGCGAACCGGACCGCGTCGGCCGACATCGCGAGCAGACCCCCGACGGCCCGCACAGCCCCGAATCCGCGAGCGCTCAGGACAACCGGTCCAGGCGCTCGACGGTCGTGGACCTCACTCACCATGTGCCACTCACCATGCGCCACTCACCATGCGCAGCAGTACCCCTCGTTCCTCGGATTCGACGACACAGACGGTGACAGTCCGGCTTACGCGGCGGCATATTGTGTCCCATCCATCGGGAGGCGTCCGGCTGCCGGCGGCGGCCCGGCTGGAACGTGATGTCCCGATCCGACAAGCTGCAGGAGTCACTAGATGCCGGTGGTCTGTTCGACGTGGCCCGAGCGCACCCGGGGTGACAACCGCCGCGGCCGGCGGGTGTTGGTGCGGCTGCTGGCGCTGTTCGCGACGTTCGTCGCCGCGGGTGCGGGGGCCGTCGGCCCGGCGCGTTCGGAGCCGTTCTTCGCCAATTACCAGTTGGTGATTGGCGACCGCTACGACTTCCACACCTGGACCTGGGCGGTGTCGCACTGCGTTCCGGCCGCCGACGACTGCGTGTCGATCAGCGCGATACCGGCGCCGGTCGCCAAGGCGTACCACTATGTCGGTCAGGCGCGTCTGGTCGACGGCCGCTACACCATGACCGTCGATGTTCCCGACGGCTTGCGTTGCGGCAACGTGTATTTCGGGCCGGTGATACCGACGCGCGACGAGTACACCTGGGACGCCGCCACCCTGGAAGGGACGTTGACCTCGACGTTCGAGATCGGGTGCGACGGGGCTCCGGGCGGCACCATCAGCTACCCGTTCCGGCTGGTGCGCTGGTAGCCGGAGCGGCGGCTACCAGTTGCTGGTGCGCAGCACGATCTCCGCGGCGAGTTGGGCGGTGGCCTGCTGGGCGTTGCGCCGGCTCACCATGTCGACGATGCGGTAGTCGCCGTACACGTAGCGCTGGCTGGCCGCCGCGACCGCCCGCGCGGCGGGGCTGCTGACCAGCGCGGTGGTGTTGAGCTCGACCGGCGGACAGTGCTCGTCGCGGATCGTGCCGGCGAGGTCGGCGACCCGGGGATGACCGCGGTCGATCGCCACCAGCCCGATGAACCGGTCCAACCGGGTGGCGGCGAGCTCCCAGGCCAGATCGGCGCCGGCCCGCTCCCCCACCACCAGCGCCCAGGCGATGTCGAGGGCGTCGAGGACACCGATCACCGATTTCGCGGTCAGCCGCGGATCGCGGCCGATCACCACGGTCCGCAGCGCGGCGATGTGCAGCCGCTCGCACACCGGCGCGAACGCCTGCCGGTGGTTGCCGCCGGCCAGGATCGCCACCACCGACCCGCGCTCCGGGCCGGTGATGTCGACGGGCACGTCGAAGCCGTCGACGGTGACCATCGCGGGAGGCATTGGGTCACGCTAGCGCGCCGCGGCCGGTGGCGAATCGGTTTTCGCAGGCAGGGGCGGGTTCAGACGGTGGCCAGACGGTCCGCCTGCTTGCCGGCGACCTCGAGGAAGGTCTCCGGCAGCGTGGCCCGCACCGGGATCGACGGGTTCGCGGTGGGGAACGCGATGCCGAACACCGCCATCGAGCCGACGTTCTCGAACGACATGTAGATCCGGTCGGTGATGTTGCCCAGCCGCATGGCCTGCTCGTAGACCAGGGCGTCCGGCCGGGCTGTCGGCAGCCGGCTGGTGGTCACCGGGATGCCCGGCGACGACGGGTCGAAGAAGGTCTCGTAGTGGGCGCAACGTTCGGCGGTGGCCGCGAGCTGCTCGAGGTCCAGCGGGAAGGTCAGCACCGTCATCATGATCCGTGCGCCGTCGTAGGCGACGAGGTACTCCGCGGCCGCGCCCGGGCCGCGGTCGGCGGTCGCGGCGATGACCCGGGTGAGCCCGTCCGCGCAGCCTGCGGGCCGGGTCATCATGGCCGGTGGGCCGCCCACCCCGTCGCCGGTGCCGGTGTCGCGGTCGATGCGGTCGTACTCCACGCCCGGCGGGAAGTCGGCCTGGGTGAGCACCGTCTTGTCCAGCCGCGCACCGGGCCAGGTGGCGGTGCCGGTGACGGGCCGGGCGCAGCCGGTGACGCCGAGCAGGGCGGTCAGCGTCACCGCCGCGAGGATCGGCTGCAGCCGCCGGGTCATGGCACCAGTCCCGTCGTGATCGTGGGCAGCTCCGGCGGCCCGCCGTCGAGCAGTCCCAGCACCGCGTCGACATCCACGTGGCTGGTCAGAAGGTCGGCCATCGCGTCGAGCTGCGCGTCGCGGCGGGCCCGGACGTCGATGTCGTCGGCGACGACGAAACCGTGCCGGCCGGCCGCCGACGCGGCCTCGGTCAGCCAGCCGCGCCGCAGCTCGTCGTTGTCCAGCAGGCCGTGCCAGTGGGTGCCGTAGACCGCGCCGCTGCGCAGCCCGACTCCGCACCAGTCGTCGGCGGCGGCGCGGATCAGCCGACCGTGGTGGATCTCGTAGCCGTGCCACGGGGTTTCGTGGTGACGCAGGATCTTGGTCTCGCCGAACGCGATGTCGGCGTCGAGCAGGCCGAGCCCGGACACCGTGCCCGCCCGCGACTCCACCGCGTCCTCGATCCGGGCGCACAGCATCTGGAACCCGCCGCAGATCCCGAGCACCGGTCTGCCGCGCCGAGCGTGGTCGAGGACCGCCTCGGCCAGTCCCCGCTCGTGCAGCCAGGCCAGATCGCGCACGGTGGCCTTGCTGCCCGGCAGCACCACCACGTCGGCGTCGGCGAGATCGGCCGGGTCGCTGACCCAACGCACCAGCACACCCGGTTCGCAGGCCAGCGCTTCGAGATCGGTCGAGTTGGAGATGCGCGGCAGCCGAATCGCTCCGATCCGCAACCACTCCCGTCCCCGGGGCGGGTGCGGGCGTCCCACCGTCCGGCCGGCCACCACCGACACCGAATCCTCGGTGTCCAGCCACAGTTCGTCGCTGTACGGGATGACCCCGTAGGTGGGGCGGCCGGTGAGCTCGTGCAGCTGCTCGAGCCCCGGCGCCAGCAGCGCGGGATCACCGCGGAACTTGTTGACCACGAATCCGCAGATCAGCCGCTGGTCGGCCGGTTCCAGCACCGCGACCGTACCGAAGAAGTGCGCCAGCAGCCCGCCGCGGTCGATGTCGCCGACGACCACCACCGGCAGTCCGGCGGCGCGGGCCAGCCCCATGTTGGCGATATCGGTCGCGCGCAGGTTGATCTCGGCCGGCGACCCGGCGCCTTCGACGATGACGACGTCGAACTCGTCGCGCAGCGAGCGCAGTTCGTCGGCCACCACGGCGGCCAGTCGCCTCCGGTGGGTGTGGTAGTCCGCGGCGCGCACGGTGTCGACGACCTGACCGCGCAGCACCAGTTGCGAGCTGCGGTCGCTGCCGGGTTTGAGCAGCACCGGGTTGAAGCGCACGCTGGGCGGAAGTCCCGCCGCGCGCGCCTGCAGGGCCTGGGCGCGGCCGATCTCACCGCCTTCGACCGTCACCGCGGAGTTGTTCGACATGTTCTGCGCCTTGAACGGCGCGACGCGAACTCCCTTGTGCGCCAACAGTCGACACAACCCGGCGACCACCATCGACTTGCCGGCGTCCGACGTTGTGCCGGCCACCAGCAATGCGCCGCTCATGGGTGGAAGGCCATCACAGTTCGGTCAGGATCTCGGCGCCCTCTTCGGTGACCACCAGCGTGTGTTCGAACTGCGCCGACCATTTCTTGTCCTTGGTGACGACGGTCCACCCGTCGTCCCAGATCTCGTAGTCCAGCGAACCGAGGTTGATCATCGGCTCGATGGTGAAGGTCATGCCGGGCTCCAGCACCGTCTGGACCGCCGGCTGGTCGTAGTGCAGCACGACCAACCCGTTGTGGAAGGTGGTCCCGATGCCGTGACCGGTGAAGTCGCGGACCACGTTGTAGCCGAACCGGTTCGCGTAGGACTCGATGACCCGGCCGATCACCGACAGCGCCCGGCCCGGTTTGACCGCCTTGATGGCCCGCATCATCGCCTCGCGGGTGCGCTCCACCAGCAGTCGGTGCTCCTCGGAGACGTTCCCGGCCAGGAAGGTGGCGTTGGTGTCGCCGTGCACGCCGTGGATGTAGGCGGTGACGTCGATGTTGACGATGTCGCCGTCCTCGATGACGGTGGAGTCCGGGATGCCGTGGCAGATCACCTCGTTCAGCGAGGTGCAGCACGACTTCGGGAATCCCTTGTACCCGAGCGTCGACGGGTAGGCGCCGTGGTCGCACATGTACTCGTGCGCGATGCGGTCCAGTTCGTCGGTGGTGACGCCGGGTGCGACGGCCTTGCCCGCCTCGGCCAGCGCCCCCGCGGCGATCCGGCCGGCGATCCGCATCTTCTCGATCACCTCGGGTGTCTGTACCCAGGGTTCGTTGCCCTCGTCGGCGGTGGGCTTGCCGACGTATTCCGGCCGCGGGATCGAGTCGGGCACCCGCCGGGTCGGAGACAGCTTGCCGGGGCGCAGAGCGGAGCGAACGAGCATGACGCCAGCGTAGTCGGGCCGGCGAGGTGTCGCAGCCACGCGGCACCCCGCCCGGCGGCGGGCTAGCGCCGGGTGAACGGCCGCCAGGACTTGCGCGGACCGCGGATGTCCACCGATCCGCACACCACCTTCCCGGTGAGGATCACATGGGGGTTGCCCTCGGCCGGGGCGTCGCGGCGGTGGTCGTGAGCGCTGCCGACGATGACCTCGACGTCGTCGATCGAGGCGCTGGCGCCGTCGGGCAACCGCATGTCCAGGCCGCCGAACTTCAGGTCGAGCTCCACCACGATGATCGGCCCGGCGAACCGCGCCCGGGTCAGATCCAGATCGACCGGGCCCACCCGGTGCCGCAGCGACAGCCGGGTCGGCACCACCCATTCACCGTGGCGCCTGAGCGATCCCATCACCCCGCGCAGCTCGACCCGGTCGGCGGCGGTGGTGACGATCGCCCCGGGGCTCGGCAGGTCGCCGACCAGCGCTTCGAGCTCGCTGTGCAGCCGGGCCCGGGACACCGCCGCGGAGCGTTCCTCGAACTCGTCGATGTCGATCAGCCCCAGCGCCACCGCGTTGTGCAGCCGGCGCAGCGTGCCGTTGCGGTCCGCGTCGGAGACCCGCATCGCCTCGTGGTTGATCTCGGTCATGTCGGTTCCACGGTACCGCCGCGCCGCGCCCGGTTCGGGCCGCCCGAGTCAGGTCAGATAGTCCGGCGGCAGCTGGTCGAACATGTTCTTGAGCATCCGCACGGCCCATTCGGAGGAGCCGCCGCCCACGATCAGCGCCGCGAACGCCAGATCACCGCGGTAGCCGGCGAACCAGGAGTGCGATCCGCCGGGGAACTCGGCCTCACCGGTCTTGCCCCGGACATCGCCGGCTCCCAGCAGCTCCTTGGCCGTGCCGTTGGTGACCACCAGCCGCATCATCGGCCGCAGCCCGTCGAGGATCTTCGGGCTGATCGGTTCGGGCGCCTTCAGCACCGCGGTCTCGCGGCCCTCGATCAGCTGCGGCACCGGCGTCCGGCCCGCCGCCACGGTGGCGGCGACCAGTGCCATCCCGAACGGGCTGGCCACCACCTTGCCCTGGCCGAACCCGTCCTCGACCAGTTCGGCCAGGTCGACGGTCGGCGGCACCGATCCGGTCACCGTGGTCAGGCCCGGGATGTCGAAGTCGGCGCCGAGCCCGTATTTGACCGCGGCGGTGGTCAGCCCGCGCGGCGGCATGCGGCTGGCCAGCTCGGCGAAGGTGGTGTTGCACGAACTCGCGAAGGCCCGCGACAGCGGGACGGTGCCGAGGTCGAAACCGCCGTAGTTGGGCACGGTGCGGTGGCCGATGTCCATGGTTCCCGGGCACGGCAGCAGCGTGTTGGGGGTGGCCATGTCGCGTTCGATCGCCGCCCCGGCGGTGATGATCTTGAACGTCGAGCCGGGCGGGAACAGGCCGGTGGTGGCCAGCGGGCCCTGCTGGTCGGCGGCCGGGTTCTGGGCGACGGCCAGGATCTCACCGGTGGACGGTTTGAGTGCGACGATCATCGCCTGTTTGCCGGTGGTGTTGACCGCGTTCTGCGCGGCGGTCTGCACGGCGCGGTCCAGGGTCAGCCGCACCACCGGCGCGGGGGCGGCCGGCACCTCGTGCAGCACGTCGACCTCGACGTCGTTCTGGTTGACGCTGACCACCCGCCAACCGGGCTGGCCGACCAGGTCGTCGGCCACCGTCTTCTTGACCTCGGCGAGCACCGCGGGCGCGAAGGCCGCGTCGGTGGGCAGCAGTTCGGGCACGGCGGTGATCACCACCCCGGGCAGCGCGCCGACGGCGGCCGCGACCCGGTCGCGGTCGCCCTGGCGCAGGGTGATCAGGTACATGGGTTCGCCGGCGGCGCTGGCCTGTTCGGCGAGCCGCTGCGGGTCGAGGGTGTCGTCGAACGGCCGCAGCGCGTCGACGACGGCGCGGGCGGTCGACATCAGCGCCGGTCCGGCGGCGCGGGCGTCGAGCAGGACGTTGTAGAGGTAGCCGGGCACCAGGACCTCGGTGCCGCCGCGCTCGACGACCGAGGCCCGCCGCGGCGGATCGGCCCGCAGCGCGAAGGTCTGGTTCTCTCCGAGCCGCGGATGCAGTCCGGTGGCGGTCCAGCGCACATTCCAGCGGCCCTCGTTGCGGACCATGTTCAGCTGCCCGTCGTAGCTCCAGGTCCGGTCCTTGGGCAGCTGCCAGGTGTAGCGGTAGCCGACGGCGCCGGTGTCCTCGGTGTAGCGGGAGTTGAGGATCTGCGCGTCGAATCCGTTGGCCTGCAGGCCCGCCCACGCCTGGCTGAGCGCGCGGCGGGCGTCGGCGGGCCGGTCGGTGAGTTCGGCGGCGCCGGCCAGGTCACCGGCCGCCAGCGCGGCGAAGAACCGGGCGGCGGTGGGTTCGGGCCCGTCGGGCCGCGGGGTGCAGGCCGTCACGTTGCCGAGGGCCACGACCACCGCCGCGACGGCCACCAACACCCGAACACCTGAGACTGAAGTTGTCATTGGGACAGATGTTACGAAGTTGAGACCCGATCGGCGGGAGGCGCACCGGGCGGCGGGGCCCCGGTCCGGAACCCGGGCCCGGGCGGATCCCCGGCCGGGTCGTCACGGCCGGGACGTCACGGTGGCGGCGCGCGGGCGGTGCCGGTCAGGGGCCGGCGGCCGGCGCGCGCACCACCAACGGCACGCCCGGGAAGTAGGCGGCCATCTCCGAGCGCGACTTGCGCAGTGCGGCGGTGCCGTAGCCGCGTTTGCGGTAGTCCGGGTGAATCCAGATCCGCACGTTGACCTCGCCGGACACCAGGTCGCCGAACACCATCCCGACCTTGTTGCCGGCGTGCTCGGCGACCAGCCAGGCGGCCTCCTCGGCGTCGATGCGCTCCAGCCCGGCCCGGATCTCCTCGTCGAGGTCGCCCGCCGGGCCGCCCGACCCGTCGGCGGACTCCCGCACGTCGGCGGTGCGGGCCGCGAAGATGTCGCGGTCGGTGTCGGGTGAGAACGGCCGCAGCACCATGGTGTCGACCGGGCTGACCGGTTCGCGCACGGTGAAGCTCAGCTGTGCGTTGAGATCCTCCAGTTCGGCCGCGATGCGGCGGCGCGCGACCCTGGTGAGCCGGTCGAACGACAACCGCAACACCGCTTCGGCGGCGGTCGCCGACACCCCGAGGTGCGCGGCGATGTTCTCGATCGCCGCGTCGTAGTCCTCGGACTCGACGATGACGTCGAGCAGCTCGTGGCGCCGCTCCAGCGCCCGCACCAGCGTGTCAGCGATCTCTCTGCGCGCGATCCTCGGATCCTCGTCGGTCATGGGGCGAGCGTAACGAGCCGCCGGGCACCGGCGGAGTCAGTCGAGCAGAACGGTGGCGAACGTGCCCACCTGAGTGAACCCGACCTTGGCGTAGGTGGCCCGCGCGACGGTGTTGTAGCTGTTGACGTACAGGCTGGCGGTGCGTCCGCTGCGCACCACCGCCGCGGCCAGGGTGGCGGTGCCGGCGGCGCCCAGCCCGCGGCCGCGCCAGTCGGGATGCACCCACACCCCCTGGATCTGGCCGACGGCCGGGGACTGCGATCCGATCTCGGCCTTGAACACCACCTCGCCGCGTTCGAACCGTGCCCAGGCCCGGCCGGCGGCGATCAGGCCGGCGACCCGGCGCCGGTAGCCGCGGCCGCCGTCGCCGATCCGCGGGTCGATGCCCACCTCGCCGATGAACATGTCGATCGCGGCGACCAGGTAGGCGTCCAGCTCGTCGGGGCGCACCGGCCGCACCGCGGGATCGGTGGGACAGGCCGGCGCGGTGTTCAGCGCCAGCAGCGGCTGGTTCTCCCGGACATCGCGGGCCGCACCCCAGGCCTGCTCGAGTCGCCGCCACATCGGCATCACCAACTCGGCCCGGCCCACCAGCGACGAGCAGCGCCGCGCGGTGCTCATCGCCTTCTCGGCGAAGGCACGCATGTCGGCGGGGGTGCCGCGCAGCGGGATCAGGTTCGCGCCGGCGAAGCACAGCGACTCGGTCGGGCGACCGCGCGTCCACAACTCGCCGCCGATCGCGCCGGGTTCGATGCCGTACTCGGCCACCCGGGACGCGACCATGCAGGTGCCGACGGGATCCTCGTCGAGGACCCGGCGCACCTCACCGGCGTCGCGCGCCACCGAGACATCGCCGGTGCGACGAAACAGGGGCGGCGCCGACATCCTGCCTCTTCCTCAGCGGTCTCGATATGCCTCGGGGTCCGATGCCACACGGTGGTGACCGCACTCACACGGCAACCCTCAGCTTACGGTGACAACCGGCGAACCGCTGCCATCCGGTCCGGAATCACCGCCGTTGTGCGTCATCTCGCCGGCCAGCCGCATCGCCTCTTCGATCAGGGTCTCGACGATCTGCGCTTCCGGCACGGTCTTGATGACCTCGCCCTTGACGAAGATCTGGCCCTTGCCGTTGCCGGAGGCCACCCCGAGGTCGGCCTCGCGCGCCTCGCCGGGGCCGTTGACCACGCACCCCATCACCGCGACGCGCAGCGGCACGTCGAGCCCCTCCAGCCCGGCGGTGACCTCGTTGGCCAGCCGGTAGACGTCGACCTGCGCCCGCCCGCACGACGGGCAGGACACGATCTCCAGGCCGCGGGGCCGCAGGTTGAGCGCCTCGAGGATCTGGGTGCCGACCTTGACCTCCTCGATCGGCGGCGCGGACAGCGAGACCCGGATGGTGTCGCCGATGCCCTTGCTCAGCAGCGCCCCGAACGCGACCGCGGATTTGATGGTGCCCTGGAACGCCGGGCCGGCCTCGGTGACGCCCAGGTGCAGCGGGTAGTCGCACCGCTCGGCGAGCATCTCGTAGGCCTGCACCATGATCACCGGGTCGGTGTGCTTGACGCTGATCTTGATGTTGCCGAAGCCGTGCTCCTCGAACAGCGAGGCCTCCCACAGCGCCGACTCCACCAGCGCCTCCGGGGTGGCCTTGCCGTATTTGGCCAGGAACCGCTTGTCCAGTGAGCCGGCGTTGACGCCGATGCGGATCGGGATGCCCGCCTCCGCCGCGGCCCGGGCGACCTCGGCGACCCGGCCGTCGAACTCCTTGATGTTGCCGGGGTTGACCCGCACCGCGGCACAACCGGCGTCGATCGCGGCGAAGATGTAGCGCGGCTGGAAGTGGATGTCGGCGATGACCGGGATCTGAGCGTGCCGGACGATCTCGGGCAACGCGTCGGCGTCCTCCTGGCGCGGGCAGGCGACCCGCACGATGTCGCACCCGGCGGCGGTGAGCTCGGCGATCTGCTGCAGGGTGGCGTTGACGTCGTGGGTCTTGGTGGTGCACATGGACTGCACCGAGATGGGGTGGTCGCTGCCGACGCCGACCTTGCCCACCCTCAACTGGCGGGTCTTGCGCCGGGGCGCCAGTGTCGGTGCCGGCGGGGCGGGCATTCCCAGCCCTATCGGTTGGCCGGTGGCCATCGTGAGACTTCTCCTAAACGGGGCCTATTGGAACAGTTTGATGGGGTTGATCAGGTCTGCGGTGACGGTCAGCGCCATGTAGCACACGACCACCGCCAAGACTACGTAGGTCGCCGGCAGCAGCTTGAGGTAGTTGACCGGCGGTGCGGCCGCGAGGCCGCGCGCGGACCGGATCATGTTGCGGATCTTCTCGTAGACCGCGATCGCGATGTGGCCGCCGTCGAACGGCAGCAGCGGCACCAGGTTGATCGCGCCCAGCACGAAGTTGAGCTGAGCCAGGAAGAACCAGAACGCCATCCACAGGCCGTTCTCGACGGTCTCGCCGCCGATGATGCTGGCGCCGACGACGCTGATCGGGGTCTCCTTGTCGCGTTCGCCGCCGCCGATCGCCTCGATCAGCGCACCGACCTTGGTCGGGATCTTGGCCAGCGCCTTGCCGATCTCGACCGCGAGGTCGCCGGTGAACGCGAACGTCGCGGGCACCGCCGAGACCGGGTTGTGCTTGACCGGCGGGAACTGCGCGGGCGCGATGCCGATCGCCCCGACCGTCTTGATCTCACCGTCCGGGCCGGTGATGCGCCGGGTCTGCTGGACCGCGACGGTGAAGGTGAGCTGCTCGCCGTCGCGGTCGACGACGATGTCGGTGGGCCCGGCGGATTTCTGCAGTGCGGCGCGGGCCTCGTCGAAGGTCGCCACCGGGGTGTCGCCGACCCGCACGATGACGTCGCCGGGACGGATGCCGGCGGCGGCGGCCGGGCCGGGGCCGGTGCACTCGGCCATCTGGTCGGGGCTGATCTGGTCGGCCACGCAGCCGGTCTCACCGACGATCGCGGACGTGGGCGCGTTGAGGTTCGGCAGCCCCCACACGATCGCGATCATGTAGATGAGCACCAGCCCGACGACGAAGTTCATCCCCGGGCCGGCGAACAGCACCGCCACCCGTTTCCAGGTCTTCTGCTTGTACATCGCGACGTCGTGCTCGTCGGGCGCGAGCTCTTCGACCGAGGTCATGCCGGCGATGTCGCAGAACCCGCCCAACGGCACGGCCTTGACGCCGTACTCGGTCTCGCCCAGCTTGTTGCGCCGCCGGGTCGACCACAGGGTCGGGCCGAACCCGACGAAGTAGCGCCGCACCTTCATCCCGGTACCGCGCGCCACCCACATGTGGCCGCATTCGTGCAGTGCCACCGACAGCAGGATGCACACCGCGAACGCGACGACACCGAGCGCGAACATCATGTGATGACGAGTCCTTTGTCTTGCCGGGATACCGCCTGCCTGGCCCGCTCACGAGCCCAGCGCTGCGCTTCGAGTACCTCGTCCACGGTAGCGGGTTCGGCGGCCCATTGGTCGGCGGCGGCGAGCACCTCGGCGATGGTGCGCACGATGGCCGGGAACGGAATCCGTCCGTCGAGGAACGCCGCCGCGGCCTCCTCGTTGGCCGCGTTGTAGATCGCGGTCAGGCAGCCGCCGCGCTGTCCGGCCTCCCGCGCCAGGTCCACCGCCGGGAACACCGCCGAGTCCAGCGGTTCGAACTCCCAGCTGCAGGCGGTGCTGAAGTCGCAGGCCAGGGCCGCTGCCGGCACCCGGTCGGGCCAGCCCAGCGCCAGCGCGATGGGCAGCTTCATGTCGGGCGGGCTGGCCTGCGCCAGGGTCGAGCCGTCGATGAAGGTCACCATCGAGTGCACGATCGACTGCGGGTGAACCACGACGTCGATGCGGTCGTAGGGCACCCCGAACAGCAGGTGTGTCTCGATCAACTCGAGGCCTTTGTTCACCAGCGACGCCGAGTTCAGGGTGTTCATCGGGCCCATCGACCAGGTGGGATGGGCGCCGGCCTGTTCCACGGTGGCGTGTTCGAGCTGTTCGGCGGTCCAACCGCGGAACGGCCCGCCGGAGGCGGTCAGCACGATGCGGGCCACTTCATCGGGGCCGCCGCCGCGCAGGCACTGCGCCATCGCCGAGTGTTCGGAGTCCACCGGCACGATCTGGCCGGGTTGTGCCGCCTTGAGCACCAGCGGCCCGCCGGCGACCAGCGACTCCTTGTTGGCCAGCGCCAGCCGCGCGCCGGTGGCCAGCGCCGCCAGCGTGGGCTGCAGGCCCAGCGCGCCGACCAGCGCGTTGAGCACGACGTCGGCCTCGACGTCCTCGACCAGGCGGGTGGCCGCGTCGGGTCCGGCGTAGGTGACGTCACCGATCCGTTGTGCCGCGTCCTCGTCGGCGACCGCGATCCTGCTCACCCCGGTTTCCGCGCGCTGGCGGGCCAGTAGGTCCGGGTTGCCGCCGCCGGCCGCCAGCCCGACCACCTCGAATCGGTCCGGGTTGGCGGCGATCACCTCCAACGCCTGGGTGCCGATCGATCCGGTGCTGCCCAGGATCAGCACCCGCAGGCGCTGCTCGCCGACGCTGTTGCTCACCAGCCCATTGTGCCGCCGCACGCGGCACAGAACACATCGGCGCCGCCGCACGCGGCACAGAACACATCGGCGCCGCCGCACGCGGCGGGTCAGGGCCGCACCTTGGCGATGATGTCCTGCGCGAACCGTTCGATCGGCGCCCGATACCGCTCCACACCGCCGTCGCCCAGGTCGTGCCCGGCCCACGGGCTGCACATCACCGCGGTGATGCCGGCGTCGGCGGCGCGCTTGTACAGGTCGGGTGTGGGCGGGTCCAGCAGCGCGACCATGATCTCGAACCGGTCGCCGTCGCGGCCGTACTCCCTGAGCAGCCGGTGCAGCCGCTCGGCGTAGCCGACCGCGACGTCGAGTGTGTAGGCGTAGCCGACCCAGCCGTCGCACAGCCGCGCCGCGCGCCGCAGCGCGGCCTCCGACTCGCCGCCGCAGAGGATCGGCACCGGCGCCTCCGGATGCGGTTCGAGCATCAACTCCGGCACCCGGTAGTGCTCGCCGTCCCAGGACACCCAGCCGCCGCGCCACAACGCCCGCAGCGCCGGGATCATCTCGTCGAGCCGTTTGCCGCGGGTGCCGAAGTCCTGGCCCAGCAACTCGTACTCCTCGCGCATCCAGCCGACCCCGACCGCCAGCGACACCCGGCCCCCCGACAGCACCGAGGCGGTCGCGACCTGCTTGGCCACCTCCAGCAGCGGCCGCGCCGGGGCGATGTAGACGGCGTTGGAGAACCGCAGCCGTTCGGTGACCGCGGCCATCGCGCCGATGGTCACCCAGGTGTCCGGCCACGCGGTCTCCGGTGCCCACATCGGTTTACCGGTGGGCGAATCCGGATAGGGCGACAACAGCTCGCGTGGATAGATGAGGTGATCCGAGCACACCACCCCGTCGTAGCCGGCGTCGTCGAACATCCGCGCCAGCGGCAGGATGTCGGCGGTCGGCAGAAACGCCGTGCCCGACCAGAACTGCATCTGCCAATCCTCCGGGTGCTATTTGACGATCTGCCCGCCGTCGACGGGCAGCGCGACGCCGGTGATGTAGCGGCCGGCGTCGCTACACAGATACACCAGCGCTTCGCTGATCGCGTCGGGTTCCACCGGCGGCGTGTCCAGCAGCGGCCGCTGCGCCGCGCTGAACGCCGGGTGGTCGGCCGCCCACCCGGCCAGCGCCTCGTTGTGGACCATCGGGGTCGCCACCCCGCCGGGATGGATCGAGTTGACCCGAATGTTCTTCTCCGCCAGCGTGACCGCGAAGTGACGCATGACGCCGATGACGCCGTGTTTGGCGATCGTGTAACCGGCCGCGCCGTGCGTCATGCTGGCGAAGTCGACGCTGACCGGCTTGAACGATGCCGCCGACCCGGTGATGACGACGGCCCCGCCGTCGCCGTGGGCCAGCAGCGCCGGCAGCGCGGCGGTGATGGTGAAGTAGACGCCCTTGAGCATGACGTCGATGGCGTCGACGAAGGCGTCCAGCGCAGCGCCCTGCTCCCCGGCCACCGGCAGGATCCCGGCGTTGGCGAGCACGAAGTCGATCCGGCCGAGTTCGGCCACGCACCGTTGCACCGCCGCCTGCAGCTGCCCCGGATCCCGCACGTCGGCGTGCACGGCGACGATCCGCCGCCCCGTCTTGTGGACCAGCTCCACCGTCTCGGCCAGATCCTCGGGGGTGGCCATCGGGTAGGCCACGCTCGGCATCTGGCGGCAGAGGTCCACCGCGAGGATGTCGGCGCCCTCCTCGGCGAATCGCACCGCGTGCGCCCGCCCCTGCCCCCGGGCCGCCCCGGTGATGAACGCGACCCGTCCGGCAAACCGATCAGCCATACCACTCCCTACACTCCCTACGGAGCCTGTAGTAGACGTATGCCAGAATGTCCGCAGTTGTCCGCACACCGTGAGGAGCAGCAGTGGCCAGCACCGAGGTCGATCGCCACACCGGCCGGGATATCCCTGACGTCGAAGAGGTGCCGTCGGCGGAGTGGGGTTGGTCCAAGGAGAACCCGAAGGTCCTGCACATCCTGGGCCTGCTGGCCGGAGGTTTTCTGCTCTGCCTGCTGATCGGCAACCACGAGGGACACGTCGAGGACTTCTTCCTCATCGGGTTCGCGTTGCTCTTCTTCGTTGCGGTGGCGCGGAACTGGTGGCTGCGCCGCCGCGGCTGGATCCGCTAGTCATCGGTCAGACCGGGCGCACCGGCCGCAGCGCGCCGGGGCCGATGGTCAACAACGTCTCGACCCCGTCCACCGGGCCGGGTCCCCCGGACCCGGCGGCGACCAGTGCGCAGGACTTGAACGCCCGCGCGGCCGCACTGAGTCGGTGTTCGACGGCATCGGCGTCGGGATCGACGCCGGTCGGCGTTCCCGAGCCCGCCGTTCTCGGGTCCCACGCTCCGGAGCCCCACACCATCACCGCGGTCCGTCCCCGGCGCAACACCTCCTCGACGCCGGACCGCACCGCTTCGTCGGACACCAGCAGCCGCCCGCTGACCGCCAGTGCCCCGGCGGCGCCCGCGCTGCGCACGATGTCGGCCAGCGGCTGGTCGGCCTCGACCGCACTGGCTCCCAGGATGGTCAGCGCCCGCACGTCCTGTGGCCGCGCCAGCACGACCCGCACGTCCCATCCGGTCCGGGCCTGATCGCACAGCCATCCGCCCGCCGCCCGCACCATCTCGGAGACGCTGTCGGCGAATACGGTGAGCCGGTAGCGGCGAAGTCCGCTCGGACGGGTCCTGTCGAGGGGCAGCAGCACGTACGAAGAGTGACACTTTTTGGCCCATCTGTAAAGGGCGTGTTCGGCGGTCGAACTACAATCGCGGACCAGACCGACAGGGAAGCAGCCCGATAGCGCGATCGGCGGAAGATCGCTCGGAGTCGGGCGGGTGAAGGAGGAACCGTGAGCCTGGTCGCTGGACGGGGGCCGCTGAGCGACAACCCGGCCGGGTATTTCGTCCCGCCCCTGCCCGACGACGTGGTGTTCGTCGAACCGCATCCGCGCCGGGTGCAGGCGCTGCGCGGCGACCGGACGGTGCTCGACACCGAACGGGTGCTGCTGGTGCACCGCCGCGGCCATCCGTTGAGCTACGCGTTCGCCGCCGAGGAGGTCGGCGATCTGCCGCATGAGCCGGTGCCCGAGGCACCCGGTTTCGTGCGGGTGCCCTGGGATGCCGTCGACGTGTGGCTGGAGGAAGGCCGCCGGCTGGTGAACTACCCGCCGAACCCCTATCACCGGGTCGACTGCCGCCCCACCGATCGGCGGCTGCGCGTCACCGTCGCCGGCGAGGTTCTGGTGGACACCCGCGACACCATGATTGTCTTCGAAACATCCGTCGAGACAAGGCTTTACGTGAGCCCACGGCATGTGCGCACCGAGTTGCTGCGCCGATCGGACACCAGCAGCTACTGCAACTACAAGGGCCACGCCACGTACTGGTCGGCGGTCGTCGGCGACACCCTGGTGGCCGACGTCGCCTGGACCTATGACGATCCCCTCCCCGAAACCCTGCCCATCAAGGGGTTTTTCAGTTTCGACGCCACACGTGCGGAGATGTCGGCCGAATTGCCGCGGGAATTCGTGATCAGCGCAGCGCGCTGATCACCGTGCGGCCGAACTGGTCGATCGCCTCGAGGGTGTGCGCCAGGCTGTCGCCGGGCAGACCGACCTGGATCCAGTTGACGCCGATCGCGGCGAGCTTCTCCACCCCGGCCAGGTAGGCGTCGGGGTTGAAGTCGTCGCATCCGGGGGTTCCGCCCTCGTCGTTGGTGAACGCGATGTCCAGCGCGGCGAAGTCCCGGCCCGCCTCGTCGAACCGCCGCCGCAGGTCGTCGACCGCGGCGGCGAGTCGTTCGGTGTCCATCGGTGCGGTGCGGGCGGTCTGCGCCAGGGCGGCCGGCGCGGCGAACGGGCACCAGCCGTCGCCGTGGGCGGTCACCCTGGCTCGCGCCGCGGCGGTGTTGCCGCCGATCCAGATCGGCGGGTGCGGGTCGCTCACCGGCCGCGGATGCGCGGTGATGCCTTTGGCGTCGAAGTAGCGTCCCTGGTAGGTGAAGTCGTCGGTGGTCCAGATGCCGCGAATCACCTCGAGGGCTTCCTCGAACAGCTGGGCGCGTTCGTCGAACGGCACCCCGAGCGCCTTGAACTCGCTCTTGAGATAGCCCACCCCGACCGTGAGCGTGAACCGCCCGTCGGACAGCAGATCCAGTGTCGCCCCGGCCTTGGCCACGATGAACGGGTTGCGGTACGGCAGCACGATGAGGTTCGGGATCAGCCGCAGCGTAGTGGTACGGGCCGCAGCGTATCCCATGGCCACGAACGGATCCACCGCGTCGTGCCCGCCCGCCTGCAGCCACCGCTGGGACGGAGCCGGGTGATCGGTGAACCCGAACCCGTCGAAACCGGCCGCCTCGGCGGCCGCGGCCAGCGTCGCGACGGCCGACCCGGTGATCAGTTCCGGGTTGTACGGGTGGCTGTGCATCGGGTGGGTGAAGGTGAATCGCATGAGAATGTCGTTACCATGCTCGGCATACGGATGTACACCCCTCGGTCGACATGGGCCGACGCGGCGCCGTGGCCACGTCAGACGGGAGAGACGCGATGAGCAGACCCGAGATCGGCGTCTACCTGCCCCAGATGGGGTTCACCTTCGACGACCTGCTGCATCGCACCCGGCGCTGCGAACAGCTCGGCATCGACTCGGTGTGGATCTACGACCACCTCTACGGCCCGGGGGTGCCCGACTATCCGTCGCTGGAGGCCTGGACGCTGGCCACCGCCCTGCTGTGCCGCACCGACCGCATCCGGATCGGACACATGGTGCTGTGCAACCAGTTCCGCCATCCGGTGGTGCTGGCCAAGATGGTCACCTCGCTGGACCAGATATCCGGCGGGCGGCTGCAACTGGGTATCGGCAGCGGGTCGTACGCCGACGAACACCAGCGCGCCGGGCTGGACTGGGGCAGCTTCGCCGAACGCTCCGAACGCCTCGGCGAGACCCTGCAGATCCTGCACCAGGCGTTCGACAACCAGCGAATCGACTTCTCCGGCAAGCACTTCACGGTGCGCGACTTTCCGATCAAGCCCGGTCCCGCGCGCAGCCCGCGACCGCCGATCGTGGTCGGCGGGGTCGGCGAGAAGTACACGTTGCCATTGGTCGCCCGCTACGCGGATGTCTGGAACGTGCCCACCTACGCGCTCGGCGAGCTCGAACACAAACTACAGGTGCTGCGGTCGATCTGCGCCGACATCGGCCGCGACCCGGACAGCATCACGCTGTCGATCGAGGCGGTGATGGCACTGGCCCCCGACGACGCGGCCCTGCCCGGCGTGCGCGCACTCGCCGAAAAGCGTTTCGGGATACCGGAGTTCGGCCTCAAGGAGGGCGGGCTGATCGGCACGCCGACGGCCATCGTGGACCGGTTGGGCGAGTGGATCGAACTGGGCTTCGGTCAGATCGTGCTGTTCACCCACGACCGCGGTTCCGACGAGACGCTGGAACTGCTGGCCTCCGAGGTGATCGCCAAGCTCTGAGCGGTCAGGCCGGGCGTCCGGCGGGCTGACCGTAAGCGGGACGGCCCAGCCCCAGCGCGTGTTCGGCGATCATGTTGCGGAACACCTCCAAGGTGCCGCCGTAGATGCCGGTCGGCCCGCCGAGCCGGAACAGGTACTCCGCTCCCCCGTCGTCGATGCCGCCCGGTGTGCCGACCGGTAACGCGGCCGAGCTGCCCAACAGGTCCATCAACTCGGCGGACACCTCGCGCAGGGTCTGGGCGATCGCCACCCGCCCGTACATGTCCGAGGTGCTCATCGCGGCCTCCAGCCGGGCCACGCAGCGGCCGAACCGGTAGCGGACCGCGTCGTCGTCGCCGATCAGCGGGGCCGCCCTGTCGATCTCCTCGGCCAGCAGCAGCACGTGCTCGGTCATGGTGGCGAGCTTCTGCAGGCCGTCGTTGCCGCGCTCGACGGTGCCGTGTTCGGCGTTGAGCGCGTCGCGCAACACCTTCCAGCCGCCGTTGACCTCACCGACCCGGTACCGGTCGGGGACCCGCACATCGCTGTAGTAGGTGATGTTGGTGCGGTCGCCGTCGACGGTGCGCAACGGTTGGATCTCGATCCCGGGGCTGTCCAGCGGCACCAGGAACATGGTGAGGTTGCGGTGCTTGGGCGCGTCCGGGTCGGTGTTGGTGATCAGGAAGACGAACTGCGCGTTGTGGGCGTTCGAGGTGAACATCTTCGAGCCGTTGATGATCCACTCGTCGCCGTCGCGCACCGCCCGGGTCTTGCAGGTCGCGATGTCGGATCCGCCCTCGGGCTCGGTGTAGCCCAGGCACAGCCGGCAGTGGCCGGAGAGCACCTTCGGCAGGATCTCGGCCTTGAGCTCCGCCGAGCCGAACTTGTCGAGGGTGCGCGCCACCATCAGCGTGGTCGGCCAGTGGAACCACGGGGTGTGTGCGCGCCCGATCTCCAGTTCGAAGATGCGCCGCCGCACCCGGCTGAACCCACCGTGTGCCTCGTCGTGGAACTCCGCGGCGAGATAACCGGCTTCGGCCAGCTCCAGATGCACACCCTCGTCGAAGTTCTCCCCGGTCTCACGGTCCCGGGCGATCACCTCGTCGGTGACCACGCGGGCCAGGAACGCCCGCAGCTCGTCGCGGAAGGCCCGATCCTCGGGCGACAGCTCGACACGGGAGAAATCCACCCGAATACCGTGACACTCTGCCGCTATTTTGTAAAGGACTTCGGATTCGGACAGGAGGCAGACCCGTGGGCATCGTCACCACCAGCTCGCAAACCGCGTTCCGTCATCGGCCGGAGACGGTATACGACTTCGTGACGAACCCGGCGAACTGGCCCAAAACCTATCCCGGCAGCGCACATATCGGGGGCCTGCCCGGCGAGCTGCCGCTGAAGGTGGGCGACACCTGGACCGAGACCGGTCCCGACGGCAACCGGATCTTCACCTGGCATCTGGCGATCGCGATGCGGCCCCGGCTGTGGGTGTTCAACTCGGTGGGCCGGCTCGGGCACGACGCGGACGGCAACGGCGGGATGGAAGGCCGCATCACCGTGCAGTACCACTTCACCGAACCCGGCGAGGGCGTCACGTTGTTCACCCGGACCATGACGATCGAGACCTACAAGCACGCCCCGCTGCCCGACGCGTTCTTCCGCACCGTCAACCCCGCGCACATCGACGCCTACCACGCCGCGGTCGCCCGCGAGCTCGAAGCGCTCGCGTCAACCGTGTAGCGCCCGGCGCAGCGCCGCCCCCTGGATGTCGAACAGTTCGCGGCTGACCTCCCAATCCGGCAGCAGCGAATCGAACCCGTGGCAGGTACCGGGGAAGACGTGCAGTTCGGTGGCCACGCCGGCGTGCAGCAGCCGCCGGGCGTAGTCGATGGCCTCGTCACGCAGCGGGTCGAGTTCCGAACAGGTGATCAACGCCGGTGCCACACCGGACAATTCGGTTCTGCGCGCCGGCACCTGATCCGCCGAGGCGGGCCGGCCGGCCAGGTAGTGCCGCCACATCAGCTCGGCCGCACGGCCGTCGAAACCCGGGGTGGCGTCGAATGCCTGCTTGGACGGGGTGGGCCGGTCGTCGAGCACGGGCTGGTGCAGCAGCTGGAACGCCACCGGCGGCACCAGTCCGTCGGCCGCGCAGTGCGCCAACCGCGCCGCCAGCGCCGCCCCCGCGCTGCTGCCCGCGACCGCCACCCGGGCGGGGTCGATGCCCAGTTCGACCGCGCCGTCGACCGCGGCGCGCAGCACCGCGATCGCGTCGTCGAGCGCGGCCGGATAAGGGTGTTCGGGGGCCAGCCGGTAGTCGACCGAGATCACCGTGCACCGGCCCTGCCGGGCGAACTGGACGCACTGCAGGTGATCGGTGTCGAGGTTGCCCAGCACGAACGCCCCGGCGTGGCAGTACGCCACCGCGGGAGCCGGGGCGGGCGCGCCGCGGTAGATCCGGACCCGCACCCCGCCGAGCTCGCGTTCGTCGATCTCCACACCGACCGCGTCGACCTCGTGCGCCGATGCGGCGCGGCGCTGGTTGAGCCCGTCGCGCACCACCGCGAGCACGGGCATCGACAGGTCGGTACGGGCCTCGGCGAAGGGCCGCAGCACCGGGGCCAACCGCTGCAGGATCCGTTGGTCGCTCATCGCGTGCTAGCTCATGGTGACAGCTGGCCGGCGACCACCGGATGGGGTCGGACGGCGATCTCGGGCGGCCGGCCGCTCGGCGCGAACCGGTAGTCGCGGGCCTTGAACCGGCGGGTGATCAGCCAGTAGGCCCGCGCGCTGCGCGGCCACTGGGTGACCACCCGGCCGTTGGGTGCGCGGAAATAGCTGCTGCACCGGGTCAGCCAGACCGTTCCGGTCATCCAACGGTCGATCCTGGCGAGGAAGTCGGCCATCGTCTCCGGTTTGACCGCCACATACCGTCTGCGCCTGCGCCGCAGATACCGCAGCGCGCGCACGATGTAGTGCGCCTGGGCCTCCAGCACGAACAGCACGCTGTTGGACCCGACGTTGGTGTTCGGGCCGTAGAGCATGAAGAAGTTCGGGAATCCCGGAATTGCCATGCCCAGGTACGCGTACGCGCCGTCGGCCCAGACCTCGCGCAGGCGGCGGCCGTGCTCGCCGACGACGTCGATCTGGCCCAGATAGTTGGCGGCGGCGTAGCCGGTCGCGCACACGACGGCGTCGACCTCCAGTTCGGTTCCGTCGGCGCACACCAGTGAGCGGGCCTTCAGCGCCCGCGCCGGGCTGGCGATCACCTCCACGTGCGGCTGGGTCAGGGTCTGCAGGTAGTCGCCGGCGAACACCAACCGTTTGCACCCCAGCGGGTGGTCCGGGGTGAGCTTGCGGCGCAGTTCCTCATCGGGCACCGCGTTCTCCAGCATGCGCAATGCGATGTCGGTGAACTCCCGGGTCTTGTCGCTGCCGTGCTCGATGACCGAGATGTTGGCCTCGCTCTTCAGCCACAGCCGGGTGCGGTAGATCCGCTTGGCGAACGGGACATGAGCGAAGATCCACTTCTCCCGTTCGGTGTAGGGCCGGTCGGGCTTGGGCAGGATCCAGGTCGGTGACCGCTGCACCGAGTACACCTTGGCGGCCACCTTCGCGATTTCCGGGATCAGTTGCGCCGCCGTCGATCCGGTGCCCAGCACGGCGACCCGCGCGCCGGTCAGGTCGACCGAGTGGTCCCAGCGGGCGGTGTGCATCAGCGTGCCGGTGAACGGTTCGAGCTCTTCGAGGTCGGGCATCAGCGGCTGGGTGAACATGCCGACCGCCGAGACCACGATGTCGAAGGTGTGCTCGTCTTTGCCGGCGGTGGTCAGCCGCCATTGCCGACCGTCCCACCGGGCGGCGACGATCTCGGTGTTCAGCCGCAGATGCGGGGCCAGTCCGTGCCGCTGCGCGCAGCGTTCGAAGTACTCGAGAATCTCCGGCTGCGGTGACCACAGCCGCGACCAGTTCGGGTTGAGCTCGAACGAATAGGAGTACAGGTGCGATTTCACATCGCAGGCCAGCCCCGGATAGGTGTTGACGCGCCAGGTGCCGCCGACCCCGTCCTCCCGGTCGAAGATGGTGAAGTCGGTGAATCCGTGTTTCTTGAGCAGTATGCCCAGCGCCAGCCCGCCCGGGCCGGCACCGATGATCCCGACGCTCAACCGATTCGCAGACATTGTCCTCCGTCGACGACGAGCTCCGATCCGGTGATGTGGGACGCCTGATCCGATACGAGAAAGGCGACGGCTGCGGCGATCTCGTCCGGTGTGGCCAGCCGGCCGGTGGCCGCCAGGCGCTGCTGGGTCTCGGGGTCGAGCATCGGGGTCTGCACCGGCCCGGGCAGCACCGCGTTGACCCGGATCCCCAGCGGGGCCAGTTCGGCCGCGGCGATCTGGGTGAGCCCGCGCAGCGCCCACTTCGAGGAGCCGTAGGCGGCGTGATTGGGGAACGGGCGGACCGCGCCGGTGCTGCAGGTGTTGACCACCGCGGCGCCGTCGGCCTCGCGCAGCTGCGGCAGCGCGGCCCGGATACCCAGGAACGGGCCCAGGCAGTTGACCCGCCAGCTGCGTTCGAAGCCGGCCGGGGTCTCCTCGGCGATCGCCGCCCGGTGCAGCACCCCGGCGTTGTTGATCAGGGTGGTCAGCCGGCCGAAGTGCTCGACCGTCGCCCGGATCGCGGCCTCCCACTGGTCGGCCGAGGTGACGTCGAGATCCACGGCGATGGCCCGCCCGCCCAGCGCGTCGACGGTGGCGGCCAACTCTTCGCGGCGCACATCGGCGGCGACGACGGCGAAACCGTCGGCGTGCAGGTGCCGGGCGATCGCGGCCCCCTGGCCCCGCGCGGCGCCGGTGATCAGCGCCACCCGCCGGGGCCCAGGTGTTTCGGTGTCGGTTCCCGGACCGGTCACTGCTCGGCCTCCCGCAGGTGTTCGGTGGCGCCGCGGCGCAGCGCCTGCGATTCCGATGCCAGGGTGATCATCCGAAACCCCAGCTGCGCGGCCCGTTTTCCGCGCTCGCCGGTGCCGGCGTGGATACCCGCGATGCGGCCGGCCGCGGTGGTACCGGCTGCGATGGTGGCCATGGTGTCGAGGACGGCGGGTTCGGTCCACGCCTGTGCGGGCGTGTGCCCGAGTGAGATCGCCAGATCTGCGGGACCCACATAGACGCCGGATACGCCTGGTACCGAACAGATCTCGTCGAGCGCGCGGACACCGCGCTCGGTCTCGATCATCGCGAACACGTCGACGCGGGCCTCGTGGGCGGCCGGGTCGGGCCCCAGGCTCGCCCGCAACGGCCCGTAGCTGCGCACCCCGGCCGGCGGATAGCGGGTGGCGGCCACCGCGGCGGCTGCCTGTTCGGCGGATTCGATCATCGCGATGATCACCGCGTCCGCACCGGCGTCGAGCACCCGGCCGATCGGGGCCGGGGCGACCGAGGGCAGCCGTACCGCGGTGCCGATCGGGACGTGTTCGAGCCGCCGCAACAGCAGGGCGACATCGGCGTCGTCGAGGTAGCCGTGCTGCACATCGAAGCCGACGTAGTGGTAGCCGGCGGCGGCGAACTCCTCGGGCCCGATCACGGTGGGCCCGACCACCCAGCCGCCGAAGGCCGGCGTGCCGGCGCCGAGTGCCTCGCGTAACCGGTTGGCGCTCATCGGGTTATCGCAATCTTGACGCGGTCGGGCACGGGCCGGCAGGCGAGCTCGAAGGCGTCCTGCACCTCGGTGACGCCGAAGGTGTGGGTGACGTAGGCGTCGAGCAGGTCCGGGTGGGCGCGGGCGAAGTCGCCGGCCGCGGCCAGCACCCGGCGCCGTTCCAGCGTCACCCCGGACTTGAGGGTGAGGTTGTTGCGCAGCATGGCCCGCATGTTGATCGGGTAGGCGTCGTCGTCGGGCACGCCGAAGTAGAACACCGTGCCGCCGGGGGCGGCGGCCTCCACGGCGTGGTTGAGGGTGGCGGTCTGATGGCCGACCGCCTCGATCACCACGTCGGCGCGATCCCCGGGCGCGAGGTGGCTGAGCCACCGGTCGCTGGTGGCGCGCACGATGTCGTCGACGCCGAACGCCTTGCCGATCGAAGACCGGTCGAGCGGATCCACGCCGGTGACCCGGCCGGCGCCCAGAGCCTTAGCGGCATAGGAGAACAGCAGACCGATCGAGCCCTGCCCGAGCACCGCGACGTGCCGGCCGGTCAGCGGGCCGATCTGCTCGAGCGCGTACAGCACACAGGCCAGCGGTTGCAGCGCCACCGCGTGCGGCGGGCTCAGCGCCGGGTCGTAGCACGCCAGGCCGTCGCCGTCGGCGACGACGTACTCCATCAGGCCGTCGAACCCCGACGCCCACCCGACCACCCGGTCCCCCACCCGGTGCTCGGGGTGGCGGCTGGCCAGCACCTCGCCGACCACCTCGTGGATCGGAAAGCCCGGTTTCTCGGCGGCGCTGCGGCCGTCGTCGCCGGCGACCCGGCCCCGCACCCCGCGGAACGGCGGCAGGTCGCTGCCGCACACCCCGGCGGCCAGGAACCGCAGCAGCACCTGTCCCGCACCGAGGTCGCGTTCGGTCCTGTCGGCGATCTCGACGCGTTCGAACGTGTACGGCGCGATGAGCCGGTAGGCCCACATCTCAGACCTCCACCGGCAGCGAGTTCCAGCCCCACTGGAAGCTCGACGGCGGCCGGACGGCGGCCTCGGTGTCGACCCGCCAGTCGCGGACCCGCTTGAGCCATTCGGTCACCATGACGGTGATCTCGAGCCGCGCCAGATGCACGCCGAGACAGAAGTGCTGACCCCGGCCGAAGGCCAGCAACCGGTCGATGCGCCGGTTCCAGACGAACTCCTCCGGCTCCGGGTATTCCCGTTCGTCGCGGTTGGCCGAGGCGAGCAGGGTGATGACCCGCTGTCCCGGTTGCATCGTGACGCCGTGCAGGGTGAACGGTTTGCGCAGGGTGCGGGCGAACCACTGGGCCGGCGCGCAGTAGCGGATCATCTCCTCCCGTACGACCGGCACGTTGGCGTCGAGGTCGGCGCGCACCTCAGCCAGTTGATCGGGCCGCCGGCCGAGTTCCCACAGCCCGTGCGCGACGATCTTGGGCACGGTTTCGGTGCCGCCGATGAAGATGCCGAGCAGTTGCACGGCCGCCTCCTGGTCGCTCAGCGCCGAGCCGTCGGGCAGCCGGTAGTCCAGCAGTCTGTCGATGATCGGGTGGCCGGCGCGGTCGGCGCGGGCGCGTTGGACCAGCGGCACGAGGTACTCGAGGTAGTTCGGGCGGGCGTTGGCGACCTCCACCCCGCTGCCCGGTTCGGCCAGGCTGCCGGCGTTGACGGTGGCCAGCACCTCAGACGCGAGTTCGATTGGCAATCCGAGGATCTCGCACACCATGGACGCGGCGACGATTCCGCCGTACTCCTGGGTCAGATCGAACCTGCCGCGGCTCAACAGCTCGTCCAGCCGCTCGTTGGCCAGGTTCCGAATCCGGTCGGACAGGGCGGCAACGGATTTCGGGCGGAACGGGCCGGCGGTGCACCGGCGCACCGAGTCGTAGATCGGGTTGTCGAAGTTGGCGTGGAACGGCAGCGGGTGCAGCGGCGGGTCGGGCACCGGCCCGTCGTTGTGACGGCCGAGGACCTGCGCGGACGGCAGGGTGCCCTCGGACGCGACGAAGGTGCCGTCGTCGACGCCGAGCACCTGCCAGATGTCGTCGAACCGGGAGACGGCGTAGGTGTCCCAGCGCGCCACGTAGTACACCGGATACCGGTCGCGCAGCACCCGGTAGTACGGCAGCGGGTCGGCCATCACGGCCGGATCGAACGGGTCGTAGGTGAATTCGACGGCAGCGGTCATTGCAGTGGCGAAGGGGGTAGGGCGGCCAGAATCGAGTCCTCCCACCCGTCGCGCAGGGCGGGAGCCACGCTCATCCAGGTCACGATCTCGGCGGGCGGGCTGTCCTTCCAGGACGGGTAATGGTTGGCGAAGCAGTCCCAGTCGTCGTCCAGCGCCCAGTAGTGGATCACCTCGTTGTAGCGGAACGTGGTGATGAACGACCCCAGCCACCGCTTGCCGGTGCGCTCGGACCACGGCACGTACAACCGCTCCAGTTCGCGGATGTAGTCGTCCTGCCGACCCGGTTTGGTCTGCATGATCTCCTGGATCACCAGGCCCGCGGTGAAGTTCGCCTCCTGCAGTTGCGCCAGTGTCCGGTTGTACTTGCCCGCGTACATGATTCGCCCCTCCCCGGAGGCGCCCAGCTCGGCCAGGAACCGGGTCCACGCCGCGGCCGCCTCCGCGTGGCTGCCGCCGCGCGCCTGCGCCCGGCCGATGCGGGCGTAGTCGGCGAACGCGTCGATCTCCCAGATCACGGTCACCTGCGGCCAGTGGCCGTTGTAGCGGGTGGTCTCCCAGATGGCGAACAACCGTGCGCCGAGCTGTTCCATCATGGGCTGGTAGATCCCGGTGAACCCGTCGAGGAACTGCTCACTGCGACCCGAACCGAGGTCGATGGTCTCATGCAGATACAGCAGCGTGTGGCCGTAGTACTTCTTCATGACCAGCACCTAGTTGACAGCGGCACCCTGTGAGCGTGACACTTACGGCGTGATTTGTAAAGGTGCCGACAGAGTGTCGTCGTTGGCCGACGGATTCTGTTTCGGCGAGGGCCCGCGCTGGTTCGAAGGACTGCTCTGGTTCTCCGACATGCTGGGCGAGGCCGTCCACACCGTCACGCTGCGCGGCGCGCTGACCACCCTGCCGTTGCCCGGCCACGCCCCGGCCGGGTTGGGGTTCCGACCCGACGGCTCGCTGCTCATCGTCTCCACCGAACGCCGCGAGGTGCTGCGGTACGACGGCGAATCCGTTGTGCCGCTGGTGGATCTGAGCGGTCTGGTGCCCGCCGACCTCGGCGACATGGTGGTCGATCCGCAGGGCCGCGCCTATATTGGCTCGCAGGCGTTCAGCGGCGGAGTCATCGTGCGGGTGGACCCGGACGGGTCGGCGGAGGTGGTCGCCGAAGACCTCGACTTCCCCAACGGGATGGTGATCACCCCCGGCGGCGACACGTTGATCGTCGCCGAGTCGACCGGCCGCCGCCTGACCGCGTTCTCCATCGCCGCCGACGGGTCGCTGTCCGAGCGCCGGGTGTTCGCCGAGGGCCTCGACGGCCCGCCGGACGGCATCTGCCTCGATCAGCAGGGTGCCGTGTGGGCGGCGATGACCCTGGCCAACGCGTTCGAGCGGATCGAGCCCGGCGGCACGGTCACCGACCGCATCGAGTTCGACGACCGGGTCGCGATCGCCTGCACCCTCGGCGGCCCGAACCGGCGCACGCTGTTCATGCTGACCGCCACCTCGGCGTATCCGCAGCGACTGGTCGGCGCCAGGCTGGCACGGCTGGACGCCACGGTGGTCGACGTACCGGGGGCGGGCCTGCCGTGAGCGATTCGTACTACGAGCTGGTCGACGCCGATCACCCGGTGGGTGAGCGGTTCGCCGCCACCGATCTGGTGCGCAGCACCTGGTCGGCGGACATCCAGCACGGGGCACCGGTGTCGGCGTTGCTGGTGCGCGCGTTGGAGCGCTGCGCCCCGCGCCAGGACGCCCGGCTGAGCCGGGTGCTGGTCGATCTGCTCGGCGGGGTGCCCGCCGACGGCGACCTGTGGGTGCGGTCGTGGGTGGAGCGGCCCGGCAGGCAGATCGAGTTGGTGATGGCCGAGATGCTGGCGCCGCACCGCCAGGGAGAGCCGCGGGCGGTCGCCCGCGCCAGCGGCTGGCGGTTCGCCACCCTCGACACCACCGAGGTGGCCGGTGCGCCGGTGCCGCCGCTGCGGCCGCTGTCGGAGGCCCGCAGCCGGGACCTGAAGAAGGACTGGGACCGCAACTACGTGCACAGCCTCGACTGGCGCTGGCTGACCGAACCGTTGTGCGAGGGACCCGGCGAGTCGTGGATCCGCCCGGAGGTCGATCTGGTCGCCGGCGAGGCGATGACGCCGTTGCAGCGGTTGTTCGCCGTCGCCGACGACGCCAACGGCATCGGCACCAAACTCGACATCCGCCGCTGGACCTTCATGAACACCGACCTGGCCGTGCACGTGTACCGGGTGCCGGCCGGCGAGTGGATCGGCATACGCGCCCAAACCCATTACGGCCCCGACGGTGTCGGCACCACCGTCGGCACCCTGTTCGACGGGGACGGGGCGGTCGGGTCGATTCAGCAGTCGGTGCTGGTGCGCCCGATGCCCGGCCGCTGATCAGCCGACGCAGGCCCCCGTGGCGACCGGTGCGGTGGCGCCGACGCCCTGCACCACGAGCGAGTAGATCTGCCTGGCGGTGAGGACGAACCCGGTCTCCGGATCGTCGACGGCGGCGCCGAAGCTGATGCCCAGCACCCGGTTGTTGAGGTCGATCAGCGGGCCGCCGGAGTCGCCCTGGCGCACGTGACCGCGGATCACGTACACCTCGCGCTTGACCGTGGTGGTGTTGTAGATGTCCGGGCCGCGCAGCTCGATGATCTCGCGGATCCGGGCGGGGGTGGCCACGAGCGGGCCGCCACCGGGATAGCCGAGTACCAGCGCGTCGGCGCCGGTGAGCGCCGGCTGCTCGGCCATCTCCAGGGGTGGCGCGGGCAGCCCCGGCACGTCGAGGACCGCGATGTCCATGCTGGGGTCGAACGAGACCACGGTCGCCGGCCAGTCCCGCCCGTCGGCGCTGACGGTGACGGTCTCGGCGCCCGCGACGGTGTGCGCGGCCGACATCACGCGGCTCGGCGCGATCACCACCCCGCTGCCGGACAGTTGTTTCTGGCAGACCGGCGCCATGGTGTTGACCTTGACCACGCTGCGGGCGGCCTCGGCGACCACCGGGCTGTCGGCCAGCGCCTCATCGGGCGGGGCGACGGAGGGGACCACGTCCTCGTGGTGCTGGGCTTCCGGGTCCTCGACGTGCAACGAGACCCTGGCGCACCCGAGCCCGCCGATCGCCACCACGATCGCGACCAACCAGGTCCCCACCCGCCTCGGTTCCATTGCCGAAACGATAGTCCCCGGCGCGGCACAGCGTCGTCGGCCCCGCGCCGGCGTGGGTCAGTCGACGATGCGCAGCGCCGACACCGGGCATCCGGTGACCGCTTGCCGCATCCGATCCCGGTCGGATTCCGGGCGCTCCGGGTCGTGAATGGTCACCACCCCGTCGTCACCCACCTCGAACACGTCCTCGGCGATGGACTCGCAGATGCCGTGGCCGGTGCACTTGTTCAGATCGACCTCGATGCGCATCGACTCCCCTACTTCACGTACGCGGGCAGACGTTTGACGCCGTGCACGAAGCTGCTGAACAGCAGGTCGGGCTCGCCGACTTCGATGGTGGTCAGCCGGGTCAGCAACTCGCGGAACAGGATTCGCAGCTCGGTCTTGGCGAGCTGGTTGCCGAGGCAGAAGTGCGGGCCGCCGCCGCCGAACCCGACGTGCGGGTTGGGCGAGCGCTGCAGGTCGAACACATGCGGGTCGGTGAACACCCGCTCGTCGCGGTTGGCCGAACAGTAGAACAGGCCGAGTTTCTCGCCGGCGCGCACCGGGTGCCCGTTGATCTCGGTGTCCTGGGTGGCGAAGCGGGCGAACTGCAGCACCGGCGACGCCCACCGCACGAACTCCTCGACGGCCTGGCCGATGCGGCCGTCGAAATCCTCCATCAGCCAAGCGCGTTGGTCGGGGTTGTGGGCCAGCGCCATGATCGCGTGGGTGGTGGTCTGCTTGGTGGTGTCGTTGCCCGCCGACGCCAGCAGGATCAGGAACGCACCGATTTCCTCGTCGCTGAGCCGATGCCCGTCGACCTCGGCGTTGACGATGCTGGTCATCAGGTCGTCGCCGGGATTCTGCCGGCGGAACCTGGCCAGCTCGATCCCGGTGTTGGACAGCAGCGCGATCTGCTCGGTCGGATCGGTGGGCCCCTCGGCGGGTCCGCCGTACTCCTCGTCGGTCAGCCCGAACAGCTTCTCGGCGGCGTAGGCCACCGCGGGTTGGTCGGCGCGCGGAACACCCAGCATGTCCATGATCGTCAGCATCGGCAGCCGCGCCGAGCACGCCGAGACGAACTCGATGTCCCCCGCGCCGACCAGCTCGTCGACGATGGCCGCGGCGTTGCGCTGGATCTGCTCCTCGATCTGGCGGACGTTGCGCGGGGTGAACGCCGAGCTGATCAGCCGCCGGTAGACGGTGTGCTGCGGCGGGTCCATGGTCAGGAAGAACGAGGCGAACCGCTGGATCTCGGCCGGCATCGGGTTCAGCGACACCCCCTGGGCGGAGGTGAACAGCTCGGGGTGCTGGCTGACGAAGACGATGTCCTCCCGGCGGGTCACCGCCCAGAACCCCGGCTCCTGGACACCGAAGATCGACTCCCACGGCTCGTGCCAGGTGAGGCCTTCGTGGGCCCGCAACCGGGCGAACGTCTCGTCACGAACGTCGAAGGGACGGCTCCAGAACTCCTGTGAGGAGATGTCGAATCCGCTGAATTCGCGGGGCTGCACCGTTGCTGACGTCACCGCATTAACATGACACTCTGCCGAAACTTTGTAAAGGTATGGGTGTGGTGGACGAACGGCGCGGGGCGGACAACCCCTCACGCCAGCGCATCCTGGCCGCCACTGCCGAGGTGCTCGGCCGCCGCGGGATGAAGAAGCTCAGCCTCACCGCCGTCGCCCGGCAGGCCGGGGTGTCGCGTCCCACGCTGTATCGCTGGTTCGCCTCCAAACGGGACCTGCTCGAAGCATTCGTGGTGTGGGAGCGGCAGGCCTATGAGCGTGCGGTGGCCGAGGCGACCGCGGGCCTGCCGCCGGAGCAACGACTGGATGCCGCGCTGCGGGTAATCGTGGAGTTCCAGCACTCCTATCCGGGGCTGCGCATGGTCGATATCGAACCCGCACAGGTGATTGCGCGGCTCTCGCGGGTCATTCCGCTGATGCGCCGGCGGCTCGAGCGGCTGGCGACCGGACCCGATGCGGAACTGGCGGTGGCCACGGCGGTGCGGGTGGCGGTGTCGCACTACGTGGTGCGCGGCGACGACGGCGACGACTTCCTCAACCAACTCCGCCACGCCGCGCGGGTGCGCTGACCGCGCCGGGCCGCCCGGTCCGCGCGACGGTGCGGTTTCGTCCGCGACACGCCGTCGAGTCGTACGAGATTTCACGCTCACGGCGCCGAACGCTCCGCCGGCGGCGGGCAATTGCGAAACTCGCATTACAGATCTTCGATAGAACGTAAACTCACCCGGGTGACCGGCGCAGCCACCCTCACCGGCCTGGCGGCACATCTGGCCCAGGGCATCGGCCGTATCGTCGCCGACACCACCATCGGACGCCTGCGCACGCTGCCGCGTTCGGTGGCCGCGCTCGACGCCGCCACCCTGTCGCGGATCACGGGCCGCACCGTGACATCGGTGTCGATCCTCGACGGCGATGCCGGCACGTCGTCGCGGGCGCGGTTGGCGCTGACCGGCGACGGGGTGCCGGAGACGGTGTTCGTCAAGATGGCCGCCGAGACGGTGCCCACCCGGTTGATGGGCGAACTGGGCCGGCTGGCGGCGACCGAGACCCGCTTCTACGCCGAACTCGCGCCCGGGCTGTCCGGGTTGCCGCGCTACCACGGGTCGGCGTTCGATCCGCTGACCGGACGGTTCGTGCTGGTGCTGGAGGATCTACCGGCCGACGAGTGCGAGTTCCCCGACACCCTGCATCCGCTCGACAAGGACCGCGCGGCGGCTCTGGTGGAGTTGCTCGCACAGCTGCACGGCCGGTTCTGGGCGAAGGTGCCCGACTGGCTCTACACGGCCTCCGGCGACGACACCTCACTGCTGACCGGCCGCCTGCTGCGCACCTCGGCGCGCCGCATCGCCGAGCGGACCAGCATCCCCGTCGAACGGGGCCGGTTCATCGACGAGAACTACCGGGCGGTCGCGCAGCTCATCGACCGGCCGCCGCACACGGTCATGCACGGCGACGCGCATCCCGGCAACACCTACTTCCGCAACGGGCGGGCCGGGCTACTGGACTGGCAGGCCGTGCGACGCGGCCACCCGGGCCGGGAGCTGGCCTACACCCTGGTCACCGCGATGGACACCGACGACCGGCGGGCCTGCGAACGCGATCTGCTCGACGAGTACCGCCGGGCGCTGGCCGCCGCAGGCGGCCCCGAACTCGACCGCGACGAGCTGTGGGAGCGCTACCGGCAGGGCGCGCTGTACGCCTACGTCGCTGCGTTGATCACCGCCGGCCTGGGCGGTATGCAGGACGACGCGATCGCCCTGGCGGGTCTGCGCCGCGCGGTCGACGCGCTCGACGACCTCGACACGGTGGCGATCCTGGCGGAGTCGTTGTGAGCACCAACTACCATCACAACCACCTGAACCGACAGAAGGCCAGCACGTGAACGAGCCAGTACGCGATACGCCGGTCGAGGACACGTCGACCCGACGCCGGATTCTCGCCGCGACTGCCGAGGTGCTCGCGCGCAGCGGACAGACCAAGCTCAGCCTCTCGGAGGTCGCACTGCAGGCCGGGGTCTCCCGTCCGACGCTGTATCGCTGGTTCTCCTCGAAACAGGAGCTGCTCGAGGCGTTCGGCGAGTACGAACGCGAGTTGTTCGACACCGGGATCAGCCGCGCCACCGCCGGGCTGCGCGGCACCGAGAAGCTCGACGCGGCGCTGCGCTTCATCGTCGAGTATCAGCACTCCTACTCCGGGGTGCGCCTGGTCGACATCGAACCCGAGGTGTGCATCGCACAGCTGTCGCGCATCCTGCCGGTGATGCGGGCGCGGCTGGAGAAGTTGCTGTCCGGACCGAACGCAGCGGTCAAGGCGGCCACCGCGATTCGCGTCGCGATCTCGCACTACATCGTGCGCAGCGACGACGACGACCAGTTCCTCGCACAGTTGCGGCACGCCACCGGAATCAAACCGCAGAACTGATCCGAACGCCTGACAGTTTCGGCGATTTTTGTAAAGCTGTACTCCATGACTGAAGTGCAGTCCGAGACCGGCGTGCTGGCCGGCGACGAGCGGATGCTCATCGACGGCGAACTCGTTCACACAAGCAGCGGCGCGAAATTCGACGTCATCAACCCGGCCACCGAACAGGTCGCCGGGCAGGCCACCGACGGCACCGTGGCCGATATGGAGCGGGCGGTCGCCGCGGCGCGCCGGGCGTTCGACGAGACCGACTGGTCGCGCGACCTGGAGTTCCGGTATCACTGCCTCACCCAGCTGCACCAGGCCCTGGAGGCCGAGAAGGAGCGGTTGCGCCGCATCCTGGTGACCGAGGTGGGTTGTCCGGTGACCGTGACGGGCAGCCAGATCGAGAGCCCGATCGACGAGGTGCGGCACTGGGCCGAGTACGGACGCGATTTCGAGTACCTGGTCGACACCGGGGTGCATCCCACCCAGCTGGGCCCGGCCCGCCGCAAGCTGCACTACGAGCCGGTGGGGGTGGTCGGCGCGATCACCCCGTGGAACGTCCCGCTGTATCTCAACATCGCCGAGACCGTCCCGGCGTTGATGGCCGGCAACACCGTGGTGCTCAAACCCGCACAGCTCACGCCGTGGTCGGGCAGCGAGTTGGGCCGGATCATCGCCGAGCACACCGACATTCCGCCGGGCGTGTTCAACGTGGTGATCTCGAACGCCAACGAGGTCGGCGCCGCGCTGTCGGCCGATCCGCGGGTGGACATGATCACCTTCACCGGGTCCACCGCCACCGGGCGGAAGATCCTGGCCGCGGCCGCGCCCACGGTGAAGAAGACGTTGCTGGAACTCGGCGGAAAATCCGCGCATATCGTGCTCGACGACGCCGACTTCAACTCCGCGCTGCCGATGGCCGCGATGATCGCCTGCGTGATGAGCGGGCAGTCCTGCATCCTGCCGAGCCGGATCCTGTTGCCGCGCAGCAGATATGACGAGGGCATCGAGATCCTCAAGACCAGCATGGAGAACTTCCCGATCGGCGATCCGTGGACGCCGGGGGTGATGCAGGGCCCGCAGATCAGCGAGCAGCAGCGGCAGAAGGTGCTCGGCTTGATCCGCTCGGGCATCGACTCGGGGGCCCGGCTGATCACCGGCGGCGGGATCCCGGAGAACCTTCCGATCGGCTACTACACCCAACCCACGCTGCTGGCCGATGTCGACCCGAATTCGCAAGTGGCCCAGGAGGAGATCTTCGGCCCGGTGCTGACGGTCACCCCGTACGACACCGAGGACGAGGCAGTGGCGATCGCCAACAACACCATCTACGGGCTCTCCGGGGAGGTCAGCAGCGCCGACGTGGACCGGGCGTTCCGCGTCGCCACCCGGATGCGCACCGGCAACGTGACCATCAACGGCCGCAGCCACTTCGGCATCAACAGCCCGTTCGGCGGCACCAAGCAGTCCGGGCTCGGCTACCGCAACGGCGACGAGGGCTACAAGGAGTACCTCGAGATCAAGACCATAGGCATGCCGGAATGAGCGAGGCCCACCGACACGCCGACGAGGCCGAGATCGCCCGGCTGCTGTACCGCTATGCGCGCGCCGTCGATACCAAGGACTGGGAGCTGTACCGTTCGGTGTTCACCCCGGACGCGCACATCGACTACTCGTCGGCGGGCGCCGCGGCGGGATCCCGCGACGAGGTCGCCGACTGGCTGGCGGCCAACTTCGGGGTGCTGGAGTGGAGCATGCACTACATCACCAACATCGAGGCCGACGTCGACGGCGACACCGCGCGGGTGCGCGCGATGTTCTACAACCCGATGCAGTTTCCCGGGATGAGCGAGCCGAGCTTCTGCGGCGGCTATTACCACCACGACCTGGTTCGCACCGCCGACGGTTGGCGCAGCCGCCGACTGGTCGAGGAGAACGTCTGGTTCATCAACAAGCCGGGCTGAGCACGCCTCCCGGCAGCAAGTCGCGCGCCCCCTCCGCAACGGAATAGCATTCCTGGCTGTGATCCCGGCGAGATCACGACCGGGAATGCTATTCCGTTGCAAGAGGGGGTCAGGCCTGGGCGGCCAACTGGCCGCAGGCCGCGGCGATCTCGCGGCCCCGGGTGTCGCGCACCGTGCACGACACTCCGCGGGCGCGCACCCGCCGGACGAACTCCCGCTCCACCGCTTTGGGACTGGCGTCCCATTCGCTGCCCGGCGTGGGGTTGAGCGGGATGACGTTGACGTGCGCCAACGGCCCGAGCGCCCCGTGTAGCTTGCGGCCCAGCAGGTCGGCCCGCCACGGCTGGTCGTTGACGTCGCGGATCAGCGCGTACTCGATCGACACCCGCCGGCCGGTCGCGTCGGCGTAATAGCGCGCGGCGTCGAGGACCTCGGAGATCTTCCAGCGGTTGTTCACCGGCACCAGGGTGTCGCGCAACTCGTCGTCGGGGGCGTGCAGCGAGACGGCCAGGGTGACGCCGAGGCGTTCGTCGGCCAGTCGCCGGATGGCCGGCGCCAGCCCCACGGTGGAGACGGTGACCGAGCGCGTCGAGATGCCGAACCCGTTGGGCGGGGCGGCGGTGATCCGCCGCACCGCGGCCAGCACCCGCTGATAGTTGGCCAGCGGCTCGCCCATCCCCATGAACACGATGTTGGACAGCCGCCCGCCGAGGTCGCGCATCGTCACGGCCGCGGCCCGCACCTGTTCGACGATCTCGGCGGTCGACAGGTTGCGGGTGAGCCCGCCCTGCCCGGTCGCGCAGAACGGGCAGGCCATTCCGCAGCCGGCCTGCGAGGAGATGCACACGGTGTTGCGCTGTGGATAGCGCATCAGCACCGACTCGAACGTGGTGCCGTCGACCGCCCGCCACAGCACCTTACGGGTCTCCCCCGCGTCGCACTCGACCTCCCGCACCGGCTCCAGCAGCCGCGGGAACAGCGCCTCGGCCACCCGGTCACGCGCGGCCGCGGGCAGATCGGTCATCTGGTGCGGGTCGGCGACCAGCCGGGCGAAGTAGTGGTTGGCCAACTGTTTGGCCCGAAACGCCGGCAGTCCGAGCTCGGTGACCGCCGCGGTGCGGCCCGCCTCGTCGAGGTCGGCGAGATGCCGCGGCGGCATGGCGCGGCGCGGCGCATCGAAGACCAGAAAGGCGGGCATGTGGCCACCAGTATCCCAGCCCGGCGGGCGGTCACGCCAACCGCGCCGTCAGGCCAACAGGGTGAGCACCACCCAGCCGACGGGCGCGGCCGGCAGCATGGCGTCGATGCGGTCCATGATCCCGCCGTGCCCGGGCAGCAGGCTGCCCATGTCCTTGATGCCCAGATCGCGTTTGACCTGCGACTCCACCAGGTCACCGAGCACACCGGTGAGCACCAGCAGCAGCCCGAGCGGCACCCCGACCCAGGCAGGCTTGTCCAGCAGCAACGTCACCGACACCACCGCGGCGGCGACCCCGAACAGCAGCGAACCGCCCAGCCCCTCCCAGGACTTCTTCGGGCTGATCGCCGGGGCCAGCAGGTGCTTGCCGAACAACACCCCGGCCACATAGCCGCCGATGTCGCCGAACACCACGGTGGCGACCACGGTGAACACCCGGCCCCCGCCGTCGTCGGCGAAGATCAGCAGCGCGCTGAACGCGGCGAACAGCGGCACCCAGCTGGCCAGCAACACCGCCGCCGACACGTCGCGCAGGTAGTTCACCGGTTGCCGGCGCAGACCCTGACCGACCAACCGCCACACCAGGCACGCCACCACCGTGGCGCCGTAGGCGCCCAACAGCCCGGAGACCCCGAACGGCCAGGTCAGCCAGATCATCGCCTGCCCGCCGAGCAGCAGCGGGACCGTCGGCAGCACGTAGCCGGCCTCCCGCAGCCGCCGGATCACCTCATGGGTCGCCACCGGGATGAAGATCGCCAGCACCGGCAGCCAGCCGATCGGCCAGAACACCAGGATGGCGATCGCCATCGCCCCGAGCAGCACCCCGACCGCGATGGCGGCGGGAAGATTGCGTCCGGCCCGGGACTTCTTCTCGGGCGATTCCTCCACTGGTATCTCTGCCACTGATACTGCGCGCTGATCGGCCACTAGACCTCCAGCAGCTCGCCCTCTTTGTGCTTGACGAGCTCGTCGATCTGGGCCGTGTAGGTGTGGGTGATCTTGTCCAGGTCCTTCTCGGCGCGGGTCACCTCGTCCTCGCCCGCCTCGCCGTCCTTCTTGATCCGGTTCAGCTCCTCCATCGCCTTGCGGCGGATGTTGCGCACCGAGACCTTGGCCTCCTCACCCTTGGCCTTGGCCTGTTTGACCAGGTCACGGCGGCGCTCCTCGGTCAGCTGGGGGATGGCCACCCGGATCACGGTGCCGTCGTTGGTGGGGTTGACGCCCAGGTCCGAGTTGCGGATCGCGTCCTCGATGTTCTTCAGCTGGTTGGCCTCGTAGGGCTTGATCACCACCAGGCGTGCCTCGGGAACGTTGATGCTCGACAGCTGGGTGATCGGGGTCGGCGCGCCGTAGTAGTCGACGGTGACGCGCGCGAACATGGCGGGGTTGGCGCGGCCGGTGCGGATCGCAGACAGCTCGTCGCGCGCCACCGACACCGCCTTCTCCATCTTCTCCTCAGCGTCGAGAAGGGTCTCGTCGATCACGGTCTACTCCTTAAGATGCCGGTTACGCGTGGCCCCCGCTAGGTGGTGACCAATGTTCCGATCTTCTCACCCGCGACCGCGCGGGCGATATTGCCGTCCGTCAGCAGATTGAACACCAGGATCGGCATGCCGTTGTCCATGCACAGGCTGAACGCGGTGGCATCGGCGACCTTCAGCCCGCGGTCGATGACCTCGCGGTGGCTGACCTCGGTGAGCAGCTCGGCGTTGGGGTCGGTGCGCGGGTCGGCGGTGAACACCCCGTCGACGGCCTTGGCCATCAGAATCACCTCCGCGCCGATCTCCAGCGCGCGCTGGGCGGCAGTGGTGTCGGTGGAGAAATACGGCAGGCCCATGCCGGCGCCGAAGATCACCACCCGGCCCTTCTCCAGGTGCCGGCGCGCCCGCAACGGGATGTAGGGCTCGGCGACCTGGCCCATGGTGATCGCGGTCTGCACCCGGGTCTGGATGCCTTCCTTCTCCAGGAAGTCCTGCAGCGCAAGGCTGTTCATCACGGTGCCGAGCATGCCCATGTAGTCGCTGCGGCTGCGTTCCATGCCGCGCTGCTGCAGCTGGGCGCCGCGGAAGAAGTTGCCGCCGCCGATCACCACGGCCACCTGCACACCGGCCCGGACCACCTCGGCGATCTGACGGGCGACCTGGTGCACGACGTCGGGATCCAGGCCGACCTGGCCGCCGCCGAACATCTCGCCGCCCAACTTGAGCAACACGCGCGAATAGATCGGCTTGATCGATCTCGAGCCGTCTGCGGTGTGGTTGGGATTGGTCGGCTCGGGGGTCGCCTCGTCGGCGACGCGGGATTGGCCCATCCGACTCCTCCGGGGTCCTCGCTCCGATCCCCCTCATCCTGCCCTATCGCGGGCCGTGCCCGGGTCACCGGGTGCGCGCGTCGGCCAACCGGCCGCCGAACCCGACCCCCGACCCGGCCGGGTCAGCCCAGATGCGCCGACAGCAGCCAGCCCGGCAGCGACTTGCGCCCGCCCGGCTCGTCGCGCACATCGCCGCCGAACGGCAGCGGCACGTCGTCGGGGAATACGGCGTGGATGCGGGCGGGCCTGACCTCGTCGATCACCCAGTACCGGCCCACCACGTCACGCAGTTCCTGTTCGGTCACCGGGTTCGCCGGGCCCTCGGGCAACCCGTCGCGGTTGAACACCAGCACGAAATACGACGCGCCCGGAGCGGCGGCCCGCACGATGCAGCGCTGGTAGTCCTCCCGGGCCTCCACCGGGATCGAGTGGAACAGGGTGCTGTCGACGATGGTGCCGAACCGGCCGTCGTAACCGCCGAAGTCGCTGACGTCGGCGACCTCGAACGTCGCGGTGGTCAGGCCCCGGCGGGCGGCCTCGGCTCGGGCCAGCTCGATCGCGGTGGGTGAGGAGTCCAACCCCACCGTGGTGAAGCCCCGCTCGGCCAGGTACAGCGAGATGGCGGCCTCGCCGCAGCCCACGTCGAGCACGTCGCCGTGGAAGCGGCCCTGCTCGATGAGCGCGGCGAGTTCGGGCTGTGGCTCGCCGATGCTCCACGGCGGTTTGGCTCCCGGCCCGAACTCCGGCAGCTCGCCCCTGTACGCGCTCTCGAACAGGTCCTCCGGCTCGGTCATGGCTTCGGTATATCAACCCGGTTGATATGTGTCAACATGCTTGATCATGGATGGTTTGCCGGACGATCCGCCGCTGGGTTTCCTGTTGCACCGCGCAGCAAACGCGTTGCGGGCGGACGTCACCGCGACCGTGCTGGAGCCACTGAATTTGACTTTCCCGCAATATATTTGCCTGCGCATCCTGTCGAAGAAGCCGGGACGGTCGAACGCCGAACTTGCCCGCGACATCAACGTCAGCCCCCAGGCGATGAATGTGGTGCTGCGCAGTCTGGAGGACCGCGGACTCGTCGTGCGCCCGGCCGATGCCGCGTCCGGCCGGTCGCAGCCGGCCAAGCTGACCCGCGCCGGCGTGCGCCTGCTGACCCGCACCGATCCCGGGGTGCGGGATGCCGAGCGCCGCATGCTGGCGCACCTGAGCACCGAGGAACGCCACGTGTTCAAGCGCGTTCTCATGTCGCTGGTCACCGACTGACTCTGCGAGACTAACCGCATGACCGAACGCGGTGAGCGGATGAGGATCGTGCTGGCTCCCGACTCGTTCAAGGAGTCGATGACCGCGACCGAGGCCGTCGCCGCGATGGCCGCCGGGGTGCGCGAGGTGCTGCCGGACGCCGAGTGCGTGGGCGTCCCGATGGCCGACGGCGGGGAGGGCACCGTCGAGGCGGTGGTCTCGGCGCTGCACGGGCGGCTGGTCGAGGTCGAGGTCAGCAACCCGCTGGGCGACCCGATCACCGCGCGCTACGGACTGGTCCCGTTGCGTCAGCTCGCCGTCATCGAGGTCGCCGCCGCCGCCGGGCTGGAACTGGTACCCGAGCAACGCCGGGATGTGCTGCGCGCCAGCACGTTCGGTGTGGGGCAGCTGATCCGTGCAGCGCTCGACCGGGGGGCCGAGGAGTTCCTCGTCGGGTTGGGCGGTTCGGCCACCAACGACGGCGGCACCGGCATGCTCACCGCGCTCGGTGCGGCGTTCCTCGACGCCGACGGCAGTCCGCTGGAACCGGGCGGCGCCGCACTGCGCCGGCTGCACCGCATCGATCTGTCCGGGCTGGATCCGCGGCTGCGCAGCGCGCGGTTCCGGGTCGCCAGCGACGTGACCGCTCCCCTGCTCGGGCCCACCGGGGCCAGCCGGATGTTCGGCCCGCAGAAGGGCGCCTCCCCGGCCGATGTCGAGGTGCTCGAAGCCGCGCTCGCCCGGCTGGCGACGGTGACGGCGGCCACGCTGGGCAACGCCCAGCCGAACCGCCCGGGCGCGGGCGCGGCCGGCGGGTTGGGGTTCGCGCTGACCGAATTCCTCGGCGCGGCAATACGGTCAGGCGTCGACGAGGTGGCCCACACGGTGGGTCTGGAGCGCGCGCTGCAGGGCGCGGACTGGGTGTTCACCGGCGAGGGCAGCGTCGACGCGCAGACGCTGATGGGCAAGACCCCCTACGGGGTCGCGCGGCTGGCGGCCAAGGCGGGCGCGAGGGTGGCGATCTTCGCCGGCCGGGTCAAACCGGACGCGACGGTGCTGTTGGAGCACGGCGTCGACCTGCTGGTGCCGATCACCGCCGAGGGCACCCCGCTGGAGCAGGCGCTCCGCGAGGGGCCGCAGGCGTTGACCCGGGCGACCGCCGCCGTGTGCCGCGACATCGCCGCCGCGAGCCGCACCGCCTGAACCCCGCCCCGACTACCGCACGCCCGCGGCGGTGGACCGCCCGTCCTGGATCCGGGCCCACGGCTGCGCCTCCTCCAGCTCGTAGGCCAGCTCCAGCAGCCGGGCCTCGCGGCCGAGCGGGGCGGCGAACATCATGCCCACCGGTAGCCCGGCGGCCGACTGGGTCAGCGGCAGCGAGATGGCCGGCTCGCCGGTGACGTTCTGCAGCGGGGTGAACGCGACCCAGTCGATGAGCCGGTCCATGATCTGCTCGTAGTCCGCGGTGGGGTCGAGATGACCGACCGGCGGTGTGACGTCGGCCAGCGTCGGGGTCAGTACCACCTCGTACTGAGCGGCCAGCCGTGAGGTGATGCGGCGGACGCGCGACAGCCGGGCGATGGCGACCGGCACCCGGTGCAGGTTGCGGGCAGCGAACCGGTCCAGCCCCAGGGTGAGGTTGTCGAGCCGGGTGCGGTCGAAGCTCGGCCCGAACCGGCGTTTGCCGTCGCGCACCAGCGCGACCGCCAGGAACGCCCAGTAGAGCAGGAAGTCGTCGACGAACCGCGGCGGGATCGGGTTGTCGATCGGGGTGACCCGGTGGCCGAGTTCCTCGAGCAGTGCGGCGGTCTTGAGGGTCAGGTCGCGGACCTCGGGCGCGGCCTCCCGGTGCACCGATCGGGTGCACACCGCGATGCGCAGCCGCTGTTTGCCCGGGCGGGTGATGTCGCCGATGGGCGGCAGCTTGGGGTTGCGGTGGAGCTTCTCCATCTCCCGGTAGAACGCGGCGGTGTCGCGCACCGAGCGGGTCACCACGCCGTTGGCGACGATGCGCAGTGGCATCTGGCGCATGTCCTTGTCCAGCGGCAACCTGCCCCGCGACGGTTTGAGACCCACCAATCCGTTGCAGGAAGCGGGAATTCGGATCGAGCCGCCACCGTCGTTGGCGTGCGCGATGGGCACCACGCCGGCCGCGACGAAGGCCCCCGAACCCGACGACGACGCCCCCGCCGTGTAGTCGGGGTGCCACGGATTGCGCACCGGCCCGAGGCGCGGGTGTTCGGCCGCCGCGGAGAACCCGAACTCCGACATCTGCGTCTTGCCGAGGGCCACCAGCCCGGTCGCCAGGAAGGCGCGGGCGAAGTCGCCGTCGGCGGGCGCCGGCCGCGGCTCCCAGGCGTCGGTGCCCTCCATCGTCGGCATGCCCTCGGCCGCGACGTTGTCCTTGAGGAACGACGGGACCCCGTCGAAGAAGCCGCCGAAGCGTCCGGCCGCCGCGGCACGGGCGCGGGCCCGGTCGTAGTCGCGGTACGCCAGCCCGTTGAGGGTGGGGTTGACCGCTTCGGCGCGGGCGATCGCCGCCTCGACCAGCTCATCGGCCGAGACGGACCCGTCGCGCAGCGCCTGCACCAGGCCGACGGCGTCGAGGTCGCCGAGGGCATCGTCGCGGTAGGCGTGGCATCTCGTCATACGCCCGACGGTACCAACCTGTACCGGCCGGCCGGGGCGCTCCGCGGGGTGCGTCGTAGACTGGGAGCCTCTCCGAAACCAAGCGCCCCGGACCACCTGGTCCGGGGCGCCGGTTGATTCCGGTGCGTTACGGCTGGCCGACCTCGAAGCGGACGAAGCGCGAGACGGTCACGCCGGCCTCGTCGAGCAGCGCCTTGACGGTCTTCTTGTTGTCGGACACCGACGGCTGCTCGAGCAGCACGACGTCCTTGAAGAAGCCGTTGAGCCGGCCTTCGACGATCTTGGGCAGCGCCTGCTCGGGCTTGCCCTCGTTGCGGGCGGTCTCCTCGGCGATGCGCCGCTCGTTGGCGACGACGTCCTCCGGCACGTCGTCACGCGACAGGTACTTCGGCTTGAGCGCGGCGATCTGCAGTGCGACCTGGTGCGCCGCCTCCTTGGCCGCGTCGCCCTCGCCGCTGTACTCGACCAGCACACCGACGGCCGGCGGCAGGTCGGCGGCCCGCTTGTGCAGGTAGGTCTCGACGGTGCCGTCGAGGTAGGCGACCCGGCGCAGCTCGAGCTTCTCGCCGATCTTGGCCGACAGGTCGGTGATCAGCTGCTCGACGGTCTTGTCGCCGACCTTGGTGGCCTTGAGCGTCTCGAGGTCACCGGTCTTGGCCTCGGCCGCGGCGCCCACCACCTGCTCGGCGAGCTGCTGGAATTCCGCGTTCTTGGCGACGAAGTCCGTCTCGGAGTTCAGCTCGATCAGCGCGCCGTCCTTGGCGGCGACCAGGCCCTCGGCGGTGGCGCGCTCGGCGCGCTTACCGACGTCCTTGGCGCCCTTGATGCGCAGCAACTCGATCGCCTTGTCGAAGTCGCCGTCGGCCTCGACCAGCGCGTTCTTCGAGTCGAGCATGCCGGCGCCGGTGATCTCGCGCAGCCGCTTGACGTCTGCAGCGGTGAAATTCGCCATGTGTGTTCCTAGGAGTTCGTCGAGGGCGATTGATCGGACTGGACGTTGGCCTCCGCGCCGGCGGGCTCGGTCGACGCCGGGCTCGCGGTGGCGCTGGCCAGCAGCTCCTGCTCCCATTCGGGCAGCGGTTCAGCGGCCTCGGCATCGGGCTTGTCACCGTCGCGGCCGACACCGGCGCGCGCCTGCAGCCCCTCGGCCACCGCCGAGGCGATCACCCGGGTCAGCAGGGCCGCCGAGCGGATCGCGTCGTCGTTGCCCGGGATCGGGTAGTCGACCAGGTCCGGATCGCAGTTGGTGTCGAGGATCGCGATGACCGGGATGCCCAGCTTGCGCGCCTCACCGACGGCGATGTGTTCCTTGTTGGTGTCGACGACCCAGATCGCCGACGGCAGCTTCTGCATGTCGCGGATACCGCCGAGGCTGCGCTCGAGCTTGTTCTTCTCGCGGGTCAGCATCAGGATTTCCTTCTTGGTGCGACCCTCGAAACCGCCGGTCTGCTCCATGGCCTCGAGTTCCTTGAGGCGCTGCAGCCGCTTGTGGACGGTGGAGAAGTTGGTGAGCATGCCGCCCAGCCAGCGCTGGTTGACGTACGGCATCCCCACCCGGGTGGCCTCGGCGGCGATGGCCTCCTGGGCCTGCTTCTTGGTGCCGACGAACAGGATGGTGCCGCCGTGGGCGACGGTTTCCTTGACGAACTCGTACGCCTTGTCGATGTAGGTCAGCGTCTGCTGCAGATCGATGATGTAGATGCCGTTGCGGTCGGTGAAGATGAACCGCTTCATCTTCGGGTTCCAGCGACGGGTCTGGTGCCCGAAGTGCGCGCCGCTGTCAAGCAGCTGCTTCATGGTTACAACAGCCATGGTGGCCTGTCCTTTGTGTCGTCGGTTGTCGCCGGACGCCGGGTGACGCCTGGCCCTGGTGTCCGCTCCGATACCTGACCCGTCCTTGGGGGACGAGACCGACGGCATCCGGATGAGGTGCAGACACGCGAAGTCAGCCCGCTGGCGAGCTGCGGTTAGCAAGTTTACACGTAGTTCCGGGTGCCCTTTCCACAGCTGCCGGACCATCCCCAGATCGGCGCGGGGCCGGTGCTGCCAGGCCGCCGGCGCGGTCGACTGAGGCATGCGCCGGATCGCCCCGATGGTCGTCGCCGTGGTCGCCGCGATGCTACTCGCGGCGTCGGTGTCGGCCCAGGTCACCCGGCTGATCTGGCCGCTGGTGCCGCGGCCGGCGGTGGTTCGGGCGTTCGACGCCCCCAGGCCGGACTGGCAGCGCGGCCACCGCGGGGTCGATCTGGCCGGAGCACCCGGCCAGCCGGTGCGGGCCGCGGCGTCCGGCACGGTGGTGTTCGCCGGGGAGCTGGCGAACCGTCCGGTGGTGTCGGTGGCGCATCCGGGTGGGTTGCGCACCAGTTACGAGCCGGTCGCACCGGCGGTGCGGGCCGGGCAGCGGGTCGCGGCGGGCGCGGTGCTCGGGCACCTGCAGCCGGGCCATGGCGGGTGTGCGGCGCCGTGCCTGCATTGGGGCGCGATGTGGGGTCCGGCGTCGCGCGCCGACTACGTCGACCCGCTGGGGCTGCTGGCCGACACGCCGATCCGGCTGAAGCCGTTGCACGGCGGTCTACTGTCAAAACCATGACCACACCATGACCACCGACGCCCACCGCGCCCGCCCGCTGCGCTTCGGCCTGCACACCGCGCTACCCGACGGACGGGCTTTGTCGACTTCGCAAAATCGGTGCAGGACAACGGATTCGACATCGATCCCCGATCACATCGCCCCGGCATTGTCGCCGTTCGCGGCGGCGACGGCCGCACGTCGGCACGCTGGTGCTCGACAACGAGCTGCGTCACCCCGTCGACGTCGCGCGGGAGAAGGCGACGGTGGCGGCGATCTCGGGTGGCCGGTTCGAACTCGTTCCGGGCGCCGGGCACATGAGGTTCGGAGTACGACGCGGCGGGGCCCCACGGCGAACAGGACGATCAGCGAGGCCAGGCTGAGGTAACCGAGAATCAAGCCGGCCAACGCCACCCCGCTGCCCTGCTCGCCGGTCCTGCGGATCTGCGATCGGGCGATGTGGCCAAACGGTATGGCCAGCAAGGGAAAACCAATCCGAGCACGAGCGCAGCCACCGCCAGCGAGTTGGTTCTCGAACTTGCGTACTGCTGCCCCGCGATTCGGTGCGCGGTCACGGGCACACCCGCCGCGGTGTAACCGACAAAGGGATAGACGGGTTCGCCCTCGTCGGTGTAGGCGATGACTCCTGCCGCGCCGGGCGCGCTCAACTCCTGTCGCGACGCCGTTCGCGCGCGGCGCCGACGGGCTGGGGACGGTCGGGCCGATGCTGCGCGAATCCATCGTCACTGTGCTCCGACGAGGTGCCCGCGGCGTTCGCGGATAGGGCGTCGCGGTGGCGGACGCTTGCGCGGCACCCCGCGGCGATGCGCCGCGCCAATCCGGTGTACATCCCGCGCAATCACCTCGTGGCGGCGGCGCTGACCGCGGCGACCGAGGGCGATTCGACCCGCTGCACCGGCTGCTGGCGGCCGTCACGACGCCGTACCAGGAGCGCGACGGTTTTCGAGCGCTGCGCCGAACCCGCCCCCGAGGAGTTCGGTCGCTGCTTTTCGCACCTTCGGCGGCACCTAGTGCGACGTCAGGCGCGCGGGTGGGCCTGGTCGTGCACCGCGCGCAGCCGCGCCACCGTCACGTGGGTGTAGAGCTGGGTGGTGGCCAGCGAGGAGTGCCCGAGCATCTCCTGTACCACCCGCAGATCCGCCCCGCCTTCGAGCAGATGTGTTGCGGCGCTGTGCCGCAGCCCGTGCGGTCCGATGTCGGGGGCACCGTCGACGGCGGCGACGGTCTGGTGCACGACGGTGCGCGCCTGCCGCGGGTCGAGGCGGCGGCCGCGGGCACCGAGCAGCAGCGCCGGGCCCGACTCGGCGGTCGCCAGCGCCGGGCGCCCGACGGTCAACCAGTCCTGCAGCGCGGCCAGGGCCGGTTCGCCGAACGGCACGGTGCGCTGTTTGTTGCCCTTGCCCAGTACCCGCAGCACCCGCCGCGACTGGTCGACGTCGTCGATGTCGAGACCGCACAGCTCACTGACCCGGATGCCGGTGGCGTAGAGCAGCTCGACGATCAACCGGTCCCGCAACGCCAGCGGATCCTTTTGCCGGGCACCGGATTCCGCGGCCGACATGGCTTCAAGCGCCTGATCCTGGCGCAGCACCGCCGGCAGGGTGCGCCGCGATTTGGGCACCTGCAGCCGAATCGCCGGGTCGGTCGCCAGCAGGCCGCGGCGCGCCGCCCAGGCGGTGAACGTCTTGACCGCCGAGGTGCGCCGGGCCAGGGTGGAGCGGGCCGCGCCGGCGGCGGCCTGGTCCGCCAGCCAGGCGCGCAGCAGCGGCAGGCTCAGCCCGTCCAGTCCGCGGCCGGGGGCGCGCTCGGCCATGAAGTCGAACAGCGAACGCAGGTCGCCGAGGTAGGCACGGCGGGTGTGGTCGGACCGTCCCCGCTCCAACGCCAGGTACTCGCCGAATTGCTCGAGGATCGCGTCCACGTCCCTACCGTGACAGACACCGGCGGCCGGTTTCAGTCGACGCGCCGCAGCGCGTCGGGAGTCAGGTCCTTCAGCCTCGGATAGCCGTCGACGGCCATGATCAGGTCGGCCTCGGCGAGCAGCGAACGCAGCACGTGCACCACCCCGTCCTCGCCGCCGATCGCCAGCCCGTAGGCGTATGGCCGGCCGATGCCGACCGCGGTGGCGCCGAGCGCGAGCGCCTTGACGATGTCGGCGCCGCTGCGGATTCCGGAGTCGAACAACACCGGCAACCCGTCGGCGGCCTCCACCACCGCGGGCAGGCAGTCGATGGCGGGCAGCCCGCCGTTGGCCTGCCGGCCGCCGTGGTTGGAGCAGTAGATGCCGTCCACCCCGCCGTCCTTGGCGCGCCGCGCGTCGTCGGGGTGGCAGATCCCCTTGACGATCAGCGGCAGGTCGGTCAGCGACCGCAACCAGGGCAGGTCGTCCCAGGTCAGCGGGTTGCCGAACTGTGCGACCCAGTGCAGCACGGCGGCCTGCATGTTCTCCTCGGGGGGTTGCGGCAGCGCGGCGCGGAACACCGGGTCGCTGGTGTAGTTGGCCAGACACTTTCCGCGCAGTTGCGGAAAGTTCGAGGTGGCCAGGTCACGTGGGCGCCACCCGGGCACCCAGGTGTCCAGCGTGACGATGATGGCCTTGTATCCGGCGGCCTCGGCGCGGTGCACCAGGCTGGCGGCCAGGTCCCGGTCGTTGGGTGTGTAGAGCTGGAAAAATCCTGGGGTGTCGCCGAATTCGGCGGCGATGTCCTCGAGCGGGTCCTCAGTGAGCGTGGACACCACCATCGGCACCCCGGTGCGTGCGGCCGCCCGGGCGGTGACCAGATCGCCGTGACCGTCCTGGGCGCACAGCCCGATGACGCCGATCGGCGCCATGAACACCGGCGACGGCAGCGTCAGTCCGAACATCTGCACCGACAGGTCGCGTTCCCGTTGCGCGTTGAACATCCGCGGGATCAGCCCCCACCTGTCGAACGCGGTCCGGTTCACCTGCTGGGTGCGTTCGTCGCCCGCACCGCCGGCCACATAGGACCAGATCGACGGCGGCATTGCGGCCTGCGCCTTGGCTTCCCATTCCGCGTACGACATCGGCAGCGACGGCACGATGCCGGCCAGGCCCTGAAAGTAGATCTCGTTCTGATAGTCGCCGAACGCCATGGCCCTAGCTTGCCAGCAGGTGACGCCGGGCGTTCCGGGGTTCCTCGCGATCGTGCGCCGCTCGGCTCATGCGTTCGCTGGAACTGATGCCTGACGAGACGGGTCGATGCGGCCCTTGGGGTACCTGGCAACCGCAGTCCGAAGCTGATGACAACATCCTCGTCCCGCTCGAACTGTGTGACACTGCCGTCGTCGAACGGGAAACGACCGAGCATCCACACGGCGGTGCGATGACGAGGCCCGGGCAAGACATCGAACTGGCACGCGAAGTTCTCACCGCGCCTCCGGAATACGGAACGCGGTACGCAAAGTTCGGCATTCGGGCAGGTTGTCGATCGGCCAGTGCCCTGTAACCGCTTGAGGCTGCGAAAGTCGAGCCGGCACCGATGTCACGCTGCTTCACCGGTACATGTCCGCACCGGTGCTCTCGTGGGAACCGGCTCAAGTCAGTCCGGCGGCACGGAAGGCGTTGCAGCAGTCAAGGAAGCCCCCGCAGATCGCCATCGGCCTGCTCACGATCGTGCGAGATTCCCCTTGATCCGGACGCCTTAGCAGGAACCGTCGACATCACGCAGGCCCAAGGTGGCTATTGCCTTCGCACGGCTGGGACGGCCACGGATCCCGATGCTGCGTAGATCGATCTGATTCGAGCCGCACTGGGACACCCTTCGTGGCGGACGGCCCCCTCGGGTGACCGCACGCACGGCACGCCGTGCCGGCGCCGTTCCAGTGAGTTGATCCGCCGGTCAGCTGCCCCCGGTGGCTTCGGCTTCCTTGAGTTGACGCTTCCACTCCCGGAACGACTCCTCGGTGCGGCCGCGCCGCCAGTAGCCCGAGATCGACGACGCCCATTTGGCGTCCACGCCGCGTTCCTTGCGGATGTAAGGCCGCAGATTGTGCATGACCGCCTGCGCCTCGCCGTGGATGAACACCTGCACCTGGCCGGGCAGCCAGGGCATCTGCTTGACCGCGGCGATCAGCGGAGCGTGGTCGCCGGCCCGGTCCTCGGGCACCAGATCCGCCCGACCACCACGATGAATCCAGCGCACCTCGACCCCGTCGGGTTTCCGGAGCGGCAACTCGTCATCGGGCCCGGACACCTCGATGAAAACCCGGCCGACCGCGTCGTCGGGCAGCGCCTCCAGCGCCGCACTGATCGCCGGGATCGCCGTCTCGTCGCCGGCCATCAGGTGCCAGTCGGCACCGGGATCGGGGGCGTAGGCGCCGCTGGGTCCCATCAGATACGCGGGCTGGCCGGGCTCGGCGGCGGCCGCCCACGGCCCGGCGACTCCCTGATCGCCATGCACCACGAAGTCGATGCTGATCTCACGGCGTTCCCGGTCGACCCGACGCACGGTGAAGGTTCGCACCGTGGGGCGCTGTTGCGGGGGCAGGTCGGCGAAGCTGTCGATTCCCAGCGGCTGCGGCAGCGCCGCGACATCGATCGCGGGGTCGACGATGACGAGTTTGACGTAGGCGTCGGTGTACTCGTTGGGGGTGAACGTGTCGAACCCGCGGCCACCGAGCACCAGCCGCAGCATGTGCGGGGTCAACTGCTCGCGGCGCACCACCTCGAAGGTGTGAATCGGACGCCCTGCCACGTGTCACCCACCTTTCCACTCGCTCCAGCCGAGGATACGGCGGCTGGTTGTCACGCAGCGCCACGGCGGCACTGCCGCCTGCAGGGCACGAGGGGCCGCAACGGTGTGCCGACCGGTTGCCGGGGTAGCCGATGTGAGAACGGGCCCGGCTACGCTCTGGCGTGGCGCCGGGCGGAGTTCGAACTGCCCGAGTCGGGTCAGCAGGCATGACGGCTGCACGCAACGGCGCCGGGCGGCCCCCGCGTCAGTACGCCGCGGCGACGATGGCGCTCGAATGCGGCCGCCCCTCCAGGTCAGAGCTCCAGACCGCGCAGCACGATGTCCAGACCGCGGCGGAATTCCTCGGCCGCGGCGATCCCTCCCGCCGCTGCGGCGGTCTTCGCCAACATCGGGTACTCGTCGGCAGGCAGGGCGGCCAGCGCCTCGGTGCCCGGGCCGGACAGCGGGCTGTAGTGCTCGACCTCCAGCGCGCCGAAGACGTAGGCGAGCAGCGCCCGGAACGCGTACACCCGCCGCTTTCCGGTGTAGCCGGCTTCGGCGAGCACCCCGAGGACCGCCTCGCCCCAGCGCAGCGACGCCGGCGTGCGATGCCGGTGCGCGAGCACCAGTGGCACCACGGCGGGATGCCGGGCGGTGGCCTCGCGCACCCGTTCGGCCAACACCGCGATCCGGTGTCGGGCCGACCCGGTCGGCACCCGCAGATCGACCGTGTCGAGCACCAGGTCGACCACCATCGCCTCGAGTTCGTCGCGGTCGGCGACGTAGCGGTACAGCGACATGGTGCCGACATTCAGGCGGCGCGCCACCGTGCGCATCGACAGGGCGGCCAGGCCGTCGGCGTCGACGACGTCGAGCGCGGCGGCGGCGATCTGCTGGTGGGTCAGCGAGCGTGGGCGTGGCATGACGGTTGACAGCGTACACCGTACGCCCTAGCGTGGACGGTAAGCGTACAGCGCACGCTAATGCCCCTCGAGGAGTCGTCATGCCGCCACCGTCCACTATCACCAGAGCTGAGTTCAACAGTGTCACAGGCGAACTCATTTTGGTCCCGGATCCCGAACGCCTGGTGCATCTACAGTTCCGCCGGTTCGCCGGCTGCCCGATCTGCAACCTGCACCTGCGCTCGTTCGTATCCCGGCACGACGAGCTCGAGCGTGCGGGTGTCCGAGAAGTGGTGTTCTTCCACTCGCCTGCCGACGAACTGGCCGAGCACACGGCCGATCTCCCGTTCGCGACCGTCGCCGACCCGGACAAGGTGGTCTACCGCAGATTCGGCGTCGAGGCCGGCGCGCGGGCGCTGCTGGACCCGCGCAGCTGGTCGGCGATCGTGCGCGGCAGTGCGTTGACCGCCGTGGGCCGGTTCGGTTTGCCGTCGCTGCGGCCGGCCAACGGGCGGCTCGGGCTGCCCGCCGATTTCCTGATCGCGCCCGGCGCCAGGGTGCTCGCGTGCAAATACGGCCGTCACGCCGACGATCAGTGGTCGGTCGACGAGGTGCTGGCGCACGCCGAACGCGGGTGACCCGCGCCCCGCGGAGTGAATCGGGGCGCCCAACCCCATGCCGGGCCCGTTGATTCACGACCGGAACTCACACCGACGTGCGGCCTCCCCTGCCCGGCGCCACCCGCTCCTGCGCCCGCTCCACCAGCTCCCGATCCCCCTGTTCGTAGGAGACCTTCAGCGTGATCCCACTGATCCGCCACACCCCGTCGACGCGGACGAGCGAGACCCGGTAACGCCCGGCGACCATCCACACGCTGGTCCGCCCCTGCCGGATCAGCGTGTGGTGACCGCGAACGGTTGTGCCACAGCAGGCGCCGGCATCGGCGGTCGTCGCCACGATCGGCCCGGTCAGGTGCTGGGTGGCGTCGAACCCCGGCAGCAGCTGCCGCCAGGAGTCGATCACCTCCTCGGCGGACGGTTCCTACGGCTCCCCGCCCCACAGCGACGTGTAGTCCGGGGCCACTCGGTCGGCCAGCAGCGCCCGGGCGGTGTTCCGGTCGAGGTCGTCCACGGCGTGCAGCAGCCGGGTGACCGTGTCGGAGATGCTCTGGTCGCTCATCACCACAACTCCTGCCGTACCCCCCGTCATCCCGGTCAGCGCCGTACCCGCTGCCAACGACCCGCGTGCGCGGTGACCAGCCCGCTGAGTTCCAGCACGGCCAACGGGCCCAGGATCGCGGTCGCCGGCAGCCCGGCGGCCACCGCGATCTCGTCGGCGGTGCGTGCCGCCCGCGCCGGCAACGCGTCATAGACGCGCTGTTCGATCTCGGCCAGTCCGTCCAGCACAGTGGTCGGCCGCTGCTCCTCGGGCGCGAATTCGCCCATCCGCCCGATCAGTTCGACGATGTCCTCGGCGCGGGTGACCAGCTGTGCGCCGTCGCGCAGCAGCGCATGACACCCGACCGACGCCGCGGAGGTGACCGGCCCGGGCACCGCGCACACCGGCCGGCCCAGGGCGCGGGACCAGGCCGCGGTGTTGGCCGCCCCGGAGCGGGCGCCGGCCTCGACCACGACCGTCGCGCCGGCCAGTGCGGCCACCAACCGGTTGCGGGTCAGGAAGCGGTGCCGCGCCGGCCGTTCCCCGGGCGGGTATTCGCTGACCACCAGGCCTTCCTCGCCGATCCGCCGCAACAGCGACGTATGCCCGGCCGGATACGGCACGTCGATCCCGCCGGCGAGCACCGCGACGGTCGGTCCCCCGGCCGCCAGCGCGGCGCGGTGCGCGGCCCCGTCGACACCGAACGCACCGCCGGAGACCACCGCGGCGTCGCGCGCGACCAACCCGGCGGCGAGGTCGGCCGCGACATGCTCGCCGTAGGCGGTCGCGGCCCGGGTGCCGACGATTGCCGCCGCCCGCGCGGTGATCTCGTCGAGCCGAACCGGCCCGGTGACCCACAACACCAGCGGCGGATGCGCGCGCGACCCCATCCGCTCCAAGCGTTGCGGGGCGCCGTCGAAAGCGCGGAACGCCAGCACCGGCCACTCGGCGTCGCCCATGGTGACCAACCGCCCGCCCAGTCGCTGCAACACGTCCAAATCCTCAGCGGCGCAGTCGATATGACGTCGCGCCTGCACGTGCTCGAGCAACGCGGCGCCGACTGCGCCGGCCCGAACCCGCGCCGCCGCCTCCACCGGGCCGCACCGGAGCACCAAATCGGTCAGCGCCGGGCACGGTGGCTCCGCGACCCGCGACAGATACGCCCACGCGCGGGCGATCTCGTCGTCGGCGAGCCCGCCGCCCGAGTTGCGCGCCGCCCCGTCGGCACCGAGGTCGATCATCGCGCCACCCCTCCCTGCCGGAAACTCAACGCCGTCGAAATGTCCTGCAGATCAGGCGATGTGCGGCCGGCGAGATCGCACAGCGTCCAGGCGACCCGCAGCGTGCGCACCGCCCCGCGCGCACTGATCACCCCGCGATCCAGCGCGGTGGTCAACGGCGCCATCGCCGCCCGGGACGGGCGGAACTGCCGGCGCAGCAGCGACCCGCTGACCTCAGCGTTGGTGCCGATGCCGTGGGGCCGCCAGCGCTCTGCCGCGGCCGCGCGGGCGGCGGCGACCCGTTCGCGGACCACCGCGGTCGACTCCCCCTGTTGCTCCCCGAACGTTCCCGCCCGTTCCGAGTGCATCTCGACGCGCAGGTCCACCCGGTCCAGCAGCGGGCCCGACAGCCGGCCCAGGTACCGGCGTTTGGCCTGCGGTGCGCAGATGCAGTCGCGCGGATCCGCGGGTGCGCACGGACACGGGTTGGCCGCCAGGACCAGTTGGAACCGGGCCGGATAGCGAGCCACCCCGTCACGGCGGGCCAACCGGACCTCCCCGTCCTCCAACGGGGTGCGCAACGCCTCCAGCACGCTGGTGCCGATCTCGGCGCATTCGTCGAGGAACAGCACACCGCGATGCGCCCGGCTGACCGCTCCGGGGCGGGCCATTCCGGTGCCGCCGCCGACCATGGCCGCGACGGTGCAGGTGTGGTGCGGCGCCACGAACGGTGGACGGGTGATCAGCGGGGTGCGGTCCGACAACAGCCCGGCCACCGAGTGGATCGCGGTGACCTCCAGCGCCTCGCTTTCGGTCAGATCCGGTAACAGTCCCGAAAGCCGCTGCGCCAGCATGGTTTTGCCGACTCCCGGCGGCCCGGTCAGCATGAGGTGGTGGGCACCGGCGGCCGCCACCTCGACCGCATAGCGCGCCTGCGCCTGCCCCACCACATCGGCGAGATCCGGCGTGGTGTCCTCGGCACCGGGCTGGACGTCCACCCGCTGCTCGAGACGCCCCTTGCCGGCCATCCAGGCGCGCAGTTGCCGCAGCGTGTGCACACCCCACACCTCGATGCCGTCGACCAGGCTGGCCTCGGCCAGGTTGTCGACCGGCACCACCACCGTCGGCCGGCCCTCCCGGCGGGCCGCCAGCACCGCGGGCAGCACCCCCTTGACCGGCCGCACCCGGCCGTCGAGCGCCAGCTCGCCGAGCAGCACCGTCTCGGCCAGCCGCGGCCAGGCGACCTTGCGGTCGGCCGACAACACCGCCATCGCCAGCGCGATGTCGTAGACCGAACCCATCTTCGGCAGCGTGGCCGGCGACAACGCCAACGTCACCCGGGTCTGCGGCCACTGGTAGCCGCAGTTGTTGACCGCCGCCCGAACCCGGTCACGCGACTCCTGCAGCGCGGTGTCGGGCAGCCCGACGATGTGGATCCCCGGCAACCCCGACGAGATGTCGGCCTCGATCTCGACGATCCGCCCGTCGAGTCCGCACACCGCCACCGAGTACGCCCGCCCCAGCGTCATCAGCCCACCCCCTGCAGGTGGGTGATCTCCGGGCGTCGCCGGCGACCGATGCGCACCCCGACCACATCGATGCGCACCGTCGACCACCGGTGGTCCTGGTCGGCCAGCCACAGCCCGGCCAGCCGGCGCAGCCGACGCACCTTGGCCAGCGGCACCGCCTCCGCCACCCCGCCGAACCGGTCACTGGTGCGGGTCTTGACCTCCACGAACACCACGCACCGCGCCGCATCGTCGACCGCGATCACATCGAGTTCGCCGTAGCGGCAACGCCAGTTGCGGGCCAACACCCGTAACCCCAGCGACTGCAGATGCTCGACGGCGACCTGTTCGCCGAACGCCCCGAGTTCGGCGCGGCTCCACGAAGTCATGGCCCCACCCTGCGGTGCGGCCCCGACAACCATTCGGGTTCAGGACCGGGTTATCCCCAACCCCGGATCCATCCCCAGATCGTCAGCCACCCGATCCGTACCACCGCGCGATGTCGGGGCTGTCCGGCCACCCCGCGTAGGTGGGTCTCTTCGGCCAGCCGTCCGGGCAGTCCTGCCACTGCTCCTGCCGGCCGTAGGGCAGCACGTCGATCAGCCCGAAGATGTGGCTGAGCTGTTCGACACCGCGGCCGGTGGTGTGCCAGGTGCGGTAGACGGTCTCGCCGTCGCGCAGGAACACGTTGATCGCGAACCCCCCGCCGGGCGGGGCGTCGACGTCGGCGCCGAACGAGCTCTGCGCCGACGAGTACCACTCCATCCGGTTGCCGACCTTCTCGCGGTAGGCCAGGGCCTGCTCGATCGGCCCGTTGGTGACGACAACGAACCGGGCGTCGAAGTTGTCCAGGAACTCCAGCCGGGTGAACTGGGAGGTGTACCAGGTACAGCCGCCGCACTGCCACTCGGCGCCGTCGCTCCACATGTGGTGATAGGTGATCAGCTGCGAACGGCCGGCGAACACGTCGACGAGCCGGACCGGCCCGTCCGCGCCGATCAGCGTGTAGTCGTGCAGGCGCACCATCGGCAGTCGGCGCCGCTGGGCCGCGACCGCGTCGAGTTCACGGGTCACCGCCTTCTCCCGGCGCCTCAGCTCCGCCAGCGCGTCGCGCCAGGTGGCCTCGTCGACCACCGGCGGCAACGCGCGGGCCGCGGTGGTCCCGGTGGCCGGCCCCGGATTCGGTCCGGAGGTCATGGGCCGCTCCCTTCGTCGTCAATCACCCCGTCACAGGTACCGACCGGCCGGCCCACCGGAGTTCATCGGTTCAGTGCGGCCCGCCCCGCGACAGCGCCTCGTACAGCGCGGCGATCTGCATCGGCTGGATCGCGGCGTTGCAGCCGCGCTGCAGATCGATCAGGGGCGCCGCGATGGCCCGCAGCTCCTGGTACTCCTGCGGGCGCGCGACGAAGTAGTCGCGGACGGACTGCTCGGCGCCCGCGCCCCGCTGCCCGGCGGCGGTCAGCACGTCGTTCGCCTCCGGGTGGGCGTCCAGCCAGGCGCCGGCCGCGGCGAGCACCCCGCTGGCGGTGTGGGAGAAGTTGCTGGCGGTGCAGCCGGGCGGCTGGCCCGCGGGCTGTGCGGCGGCGACTCCGCCGCCGCACAGCGTCAGGGCCGCGGCGGCCCCGACGGCGAGTGAAGCAGCCTGGGTTCTCCAAACAACCGAGGTTCGCATGGGTGTCTGTCCTCCTGCGTTAACCGAGTGCGGTTAGGTCGCTGTCGGTGTACCCCTGCGGTCAAGCTACCCATGTCCGATCATGATCGGACCGCTTCGCGGCCGGTGGCAACAGTGCCGACCACGCCGGGGCCAATCACGCCGGGGCCGATCACACCGGGGCCGATCACACCGGGGCCGATCACACCGGCGGGCCCGCCGCCGCCGTCCGCACCGGGGTATGTTCATTTAGGCAAACCTCAGCTAATGCGCCGGTCGGCGCGGGAAGGACTGTCTCCGGATGGGCCGTCATTGGAGCCGGATCGCCGCAGTCAGCACCACGCTTGCCCTCGTGCTGGCGGGCACCGCCTGCTCGAGCTCCGAGGACAGCGACGAGCTGCTGATCTACAACGCCCAGCACGAGTCGCTGACCAAGGAGTGGATCGACGCGTTCACCAAGGAGACCGGCATCAAGGTGACCTACCGCCAGGGCGGTGACACCGAGCTGGGGAATCAGCTGATCGCCGAGGGCAACTCCTCGCCCGCCGACGTGTTCCTCACCGAGAACTCCCCCGCGATGGCCGCCGTCGAGGACGCCGGGCTGTTCGCCGAACTCGACGCCGAAACCCTCGAGCAGGTGCCGGCGCAGTACCGCCCGCCGAGCGGCGCGTGGACCGGTGTGGCGGCCCGCACCACGGTGTTCGTCTACAACAAGGACCGGCTGACCCCCGATCAGCTGCCCAAGTCGATGCTGGATCTGCAGAAGCCCGAATGGAAGGGCCGCTGGGGTGCGCCGCCCACCAAAGCCGACTTCCAGGCGATCGTCGCGGCGCTGCTGCAGCTCAAGGGCGAGCAGGCCACCGCGGAGTGGCTGGCCGGCATGAAGCAGAACGCCAAGCTCTACAACAACAACATCGACACCCTCAGGGCGGTCAACGCCGGTGAGGTCGACGGCGGGATCATCTACCACTACTACTGGTTCCGCGATCAGGCCAAGACCAAGGAGATCAGCGGCAACACCGCGCTGCACTACTTCAAGCACGAGGATCCCGGCGCGTTCATCAGCCTGTCCGGCGGCGGAGTGCTCAAGTCGAGCAAGAAGCCCGAGCAGGCCCAGCGGTTCATCAAGTTCGTCACCTCCAAAGCCGGCCAGGAGGTGCTGGAGCAGGGCACCTCGTTCGAGTACCCGGTGGCCAGCGGCGTGCCCGCCAACTCCGCGCTGCCGCCGCTGGATTCGCTGCAGGCACCCGAGGTCGACCCCTCGACGCTGGACGAGAAGAAGGTGACCGAACTGATGACGCAGGCAGGACTCTTGTAGGTGGCTGTCCCCGCCGTCGCGACCCCCGCCGCCCCGGCCGCACGGTCGGTCGGCGGCGCCCGGCCACATCCGCTCGTCGCGGCGATCGTCGCCGTGCTGGTGGCCGCGACGGGTATCCCGATCGGCTACGTGCTGTGGGGCATCGTGTCGGTCGGCTGGCACCGCGCCTACGAGTTGGTGGTCCGGCCCCGGGTGGCCGATCTGCTGTTCAACACGGTCGCGCTGGTGCTCGTCACCGTGCCGCTGTGCGTGCTGATCGGGGTCGGGGTGGCCTGGCTGGTGGAGCGCACCGACCTGCCGGGCCGGGCGCTGTGGCGTCCGTTGTTCGTTGCCCCGCTGGCGGTCCCGGCATTCGTCAACAGCTACGCCTGGGTCGGTGTGGTGCCGTCACTGCACGGGCTGTGGGCCGGGGTGCTGGTGACCACGCTGTCCTACTTCCCGTTCCTGTACCTGCCGGTCGCGGCGACACTGCGCCGGCTGGATCCCGCGGTCGAGGAATCCGCGCGGGCGCTCGGCTCCAACACCTTCGAGGTGTTCTTCCGGGTGGTGTTGCCGCAGCTGCGACTGGCGATTCTCGGCGGCGGCCTGCTGATCGCGCTGCATCTGCTGGCCGAGTACGGCGCGTTCGCCATGGTGCGGTTCGAGACCTTCACCGTGGCGATCTTCCAGCAGTTCCAGGTGAACTTCGACGGCGCCGCCGGCAGCATGCTGGCCAGCGTGCTGGTCGCGCTGTGCGTGCTGCTGCTGGTCGCCGAGGCCGCCGCGCGCGGCCCGGCCCGCTTCGCCCGCATCGGCTCCGGCGCGCAACGGACCGCCACACCGATCCACCTGCGCCACAGCGTCATCCCCGCCACCCTGGCACTCACCGCGCTGGCGGTGCTGTCGATCGGGGTGCCGCTGTGGACGCTGCTGCGCTGGCTGTGGATCGGCGGCACCGGGGTGTGGGACATCGGCGACATCGCCAGCTCGCTGAGCCAGACCATCGGCCTGGCGGCCACCGCCGCGGTGATCACCACCATGCTGGCCTACCCGGTCGCCTGGGTCGCGGTGCGCTCCAGCGGCTTTCTCGCCCGCGCCGTCGAGGGCGCGAACTACGTGACCAGTTCCCTGCCCGGCATCGTCACCGCGCTGGCCCTGGTCACGGTCGCGATTCAGCTCGCCCGCCCGCTCTATCAGAGCATGCCGCTGATCGTGTTCGCCTATGTGCTGCTGTTCATGCCACGGGCCCTGATCAACGTCCGCGCCGGGCTCGCCCAGGTGCCCCCCGGCCTGGAGGAGGCGTCCCGCTCGCTGGGCGCGTCGCCGGCCGCGACGTTCCTACGGGTGACGTTGCGGCTCACCGCGCCCGCCGCGGCCGCCGGGGCGTCGCTGGTGTTCGTCGCGGTGGCCACCGAACTGACCGCCACCCTGCTGCTCGCCCCGACCGGCACCAACACGTTGGCGATGCGGTTCTGGTCGCTGTCCAGCGAGCTCGACTACGCGGCGGCCGCGCCGTACGCACTGGTGCTGGTCGTCCTGGCGATACCGGTGACGGTCATCCTGTTCCGCCAGTCGACGAAGGCGGCCGCGCTATGAGCCTGCTGGAGATCCGTGGCCTGACGAAGTCGTTCGGCGCCCACACGGTGCTCGACCACGTCGACCTCGACGTCCCGGAGGGCACCGTCACCGCGGTGGTCGGGGCTTCGGGCTGCGGGAAGACCACGCTGCTGCGGCTGATCGCCGGGTTCGAACAGCCCGATGCCGGCTCGGTGACCATCGCCGGCCGCCGGGTCGCCGGACCGGACGGCGGGGTGGCCCCGCACCGACGCGCCGTCGGCTACGTGGCCCAGGACGGGGCGTTGTTCCCACACCTGACCGTCGGCCAGAACATCGCCTACGGACTGCGCGGGCTCGGCCGCCGGGCGATCCGCGAGCGGGTCGCCGAGTTGCTCGAAACCGTCTCGCTGGACCCGTCGTTCGCGCACCGCCGCCCGCACCAGCTCTCCGGAGGCCAACAACAGCGGGTCGCGCTGGCCCGCGCCCTGGCCCTCAGCCCGAAGCTGATGCTGCTCGACGAACCGTTCAGCGCGCTCGACACCGGCCTGCGCGCCGCGACCCGCAAAGCGGTGGCGGCGCTGCTCGCCGAACGCGGTGTGACCACGCTGCTGGTCACCCACGATCAGGAGGAGGCGATGTCGATCGCCCACCAGATCGCGGTGATGCGCGACGGGCGGTTCACCCAGATCGGCCCGCCGCAGCAGGTGTACCGCGAGCCCACCGACCTGTTCACCGCCCGGTTCCTCGGCGACTGCATCACGGTGCCGTGCGTGGTGACCGACGGCGTCGCCGACTGTGCGCTCGGACGCATCCCGGTGACCGGCGACAACGGCGCCGGCACGCTGGTGCTTCGTCCGGAACAGGTTGTCGCGACCCCGATCTCGGACACCGCGGACCCAACCACGGTGGGCCGGGTGCTGGCGGTGGAGTTCCTCGGCCATGACGTGCTGTTGACCATCGACCCCGGCGGCGACGGCGAACCGATCGTGGTGCGCCAGCACAGCATCGAGCCCCCGCGCCCGGACACCAAGGTGCGTATCGAGCTGCGGGGCCGCGGAGTGGTCCTGCGATGATCGTCGCGCACCTGCGCGGCTACGGCGAGCGCTTCGCGGTCGGCACCGACCACGCGCAGCTGAGCTACCGCGAACTCGCCGACCGGGTCGAGACCGTCGCCGCTCACCTCGCCGGTCCCCGCCGCCTGGTGCTCATCGAGACCCGCAACGACATCGCCACGCTGGTGCACTACCTCGGCGCGCTGGCCGCCGGTCATGTGGTGCTGCCGCTGCCGGCCGGGCGCGACCACTCCGCGATCGAAAGCACCTACCGGCCCGACATCGTGATCGACGCCGCCGGCGTGCACCGCCGAACGGGCGACCCGCACCGGCAGCTGCACGACGACCTGACCCTGCTGCTGTCGACGTCGGGCAGCACCGGCTCGCCGAAGCTGGTGCGGTTGTCGCGCACCAACCTCATCTCCAACGCCACGGTGATCGCCGACTATCTGGGCCTGCGCGAAACCGACCGGGCGGCAACCACTTTGCCGATGTCGTACTGCTACGGGCTGTCGGTGATCCACAGCCACCTGCTGGTCGGCGCGGGGCTGATCCTCACCGACAGATCGGTGGTCGACGAACAGTTCTGGGAGTTGTTCCGCCGTCACCGCGGCACCTCGTTCGCCGGGGTGCCGTACACGTTCGAACTGCTCGAGCGCATCGGGTTCGACGGCTCGAGCACACCCGATCTGCGCTACGTCACCCAGGCCGGCGGCCGGATGCCGCCGGAGCGGGTGAGGCGATTCGCCGAACTCGGCCGGCGAGCGGGTTTCGACCTGTACGTGATGTACGGGGCGACCGAGGCGACCGCCCGCATGGCGTATCTGCCGCCGGAACTGGCGCTGACCCGGCCCGGCGCGATCGGCCGGCCGGTGCCCGGCGGTTCGTTCAGCATCGAACCGGTCGACGGCTGGCCGGGCGACGAGGTCGGCGAACTGGTCTACCGCGGCCCCAACGTGATGATGGGCTACGCGCACGGGCCGGACGATCTCGCGTTGGGCAAGACCGTCGAGACGCTGCGCACCGGTGACATCGCCCGCCGCGCCCCGGACGGGCTGTACGAGGTGGTCGGCCGCACCAGCCGGTTCGTCAAACTGTACGGCCTGCGCATCGATCTGCACCGGGTCGAGACCGCGCTGCGCGACCAGGGCATCACCGCGCTGTGCACCGGCGACGGCGACCGCCTCGCGGTGGCCGCGACCGGCGGCCACGACCCGCAGACGGTGGCGCGGGCCGCCGCCGACGCCGCCGGGGTCCCCGCCGGCGCGGTGCGGGCGGTCGCCGTCGACGAGCTGCCGCTGCTCGAATCGGGCAAACCGGACTATCCGGCCGTACGGCGGCTGGCCCACAGCGCCGGCGCCGACGCTCCCACCTCGGCGTCGGACGTGCGGGAACTGTTCGCCGAGGTGCTGCACCTCGACCCGGCCACCATCGACCCCGCCGCCACCTTCGTTGACCTGGGCGGCAATTCACTGTCCTACGTGACGGTGACGGTGCGGCTGCAGCGGCTGCTGGGCCGGCTGCCCGCCGACTGGCCGCGCACGCCGATCCGCGAACTGCAGGCCGCGGCCCGCCCCCGCCGCGCGGGCCGGTGGGCCGGCCTGGAGACCAGCGTCGCGTTGCGCGCGGCGGCGATCGTGCTCATCGTCGGTTCCCACGCCGAACTGTTCACGATCTGGGGCGGGGCGCATGTCCTGTTGGGCGTCGCGGGCTACAACTTCGGCCGGTTCTGCCTGACCCCGGTGTCGCGCACCGACCGGGTCCGCCACCTGTGGTCGACGATCGCCTGGATCGCGGTGCCGTCGGTGCTGTGGATCGCGATCGCACTGCTGCTCACCGACGACTACACCTGGTCGAACTTGTTGCTGGCGAACAAGTTCCTCGGCCCGCACGACAGCATGACGGCGGGTCGGCTGTGGTTCGTCGAGGTCCTGGTGTGGACGCTGGTGCTGCTGGCGCTGGTGTTCTGGCTGCCGCTGGCCGACCGGCTGGAACGGCAGTGGCCGTTCACCGTCGCGATGGCGTTTCTGGCGGTCGGGTTGGCGCTGCGCTACGACATCCTCGGGCTCGGCCTGGGCCGCGACGCGTGGTTCACCATGCTGGCGTTCTGGTTCTTCGCGGTCGGCTGGGCCGCCGCCAAGGCGGCGACGAACTGGCAGCGAGCGGTGGTGACCACCGTGCTCGCCGTCGGCCTGTACGGCTACTTCGACAACCCGGTGCGCGGCGCGATCGTGTTGGTCGGGCTGGTGTTGCTGATCTGGGTGCCGACGATCCGCTGTCCGGCGGCGGTGACGGCGGTCGCCGGGACGCTGGCCGAGGCTTCGCTGTACACCTACCTGGTGCACTACCAGGTGTATGAGCTGTTCGAGGGTCACCCGGCGATCGGTGTCGCGGCATCGCTGGCCGTCGGGGTGGCGCTGACCCGTGCGGTGACCGCGGTACGGCGCCGGCTCGCCGACCGAACCACCCAGCCGCGGCTCATTCCCGTTCGGCGATAAGACCTTCCTGCACCAGCGTGGCCGCGATCGCGCCGTCGACGCCGATCAGGCTGCCGGTGACCACACCGCGTCCCCGCGCGGCGGCGGGGGACGAGGTCTCCAGCAGATTCCACCGATCGGCGCGCACCGGCCGGTGCAACCAGATCGCCGTGTCGGTGGTGCCGCTGCGGTGGGTGCGGGCCGCCATCGAATGGCCGTGCACCCGCAGGGCGGGGTCGATCATGTAGACGTCGGTGACGTACACCGCGATCAGCGTATGCACCAGCGGATCGTCGGGCAGCCGCACCGTGGTGCGCCACCACAGCCGCCGCACGAATCCGGTGCCGGTTCCGGTGTCGGAGATCCGGATGTCGAGCTCGTCGAGCGGCAGCGACGGTGCCGGGCCGGCCGGACCGGTGCGCGCCAGGGTCTCGGGATCACCCGGCGGCGATCCGCGGTGACCGTGTTCCGGTCCCGGCAGGGTGGCCGCGAACGACACGCTGGCGGTGGTCAGCAGCCGCTCCCCCTGGTACGAGTCGACGCGCCGCGTCGCCGCGGTGCGGCCGTCGTAGACCCGGGTCACGGTGTAGCGCACCGGTGTGGCGGCGTCACCGGCGCGCAGGAACTGCAGGTGCATGTTGGTCGGCGGCCGGTCGGCGGGAACGGTGCGGCAGGCGGCCGCCAGGGTCTGCGCGGCGAGCTGGCCGCCGTATGCGCGTTTTCCCGCCGGTCCGGCGGCCGCACCGGACCAGCTGTCGGCGTCGGCCTCCTGCCGGACGTCGAGCAGCCGGAGCAGTTCGCTCATGCCACCGTGCCGGCGTCGGTCAGCTTCGCGATCTCCTCGGCGCTGAGCCCGAGCCACTCGCGCAGCACCTCGGCGGTGTGGTCACCGAGCGCGGGAGCGGGTTCCGGCGCCGGGTAACTGCCGTCGATGGCCAGCGGCAGCCCGGGCGCAAGGTAGCGGCCGATCCGCGGCTGGTCGAGTTCGGTGAACAGCGGGTTGGCGGTCACCCGCTGATCGGCGGCGGCCTCGGCGAAGGTGCGGTAGCGCTCCCACAGCACCGAGCGGGCCGACAGCGCCTCGGTGATCTCGGCCGCGGTGTGCGCGGCGAACCACGGCCGGAACAGTTCGGTCAACGCCTCGCGGTGGCGGTACCGTTCACCCTCGTCGGCGAAGTCCGCCCCGAGGGATTCGGCGAGCGCGGCGACCTCCTCGGTGGTGCCGGTCAGTTCGGTGAGGTCGCGGAAGTGGCGCGGCGTCAACGTCACCACCATGAACGACACCCCGTCGCTGCTGGTGAAGTCCTGGCCGTACTGGCCGTAGACCGCGTTGCCGATCCGCTCGCGGTCGGTGTGGTTGATCATCGCCTCGGACAGGAAGCTCAGGTTGCCGGCGGTGGCCAGCGCCACGTTCTCCAGCGGAATGGTGATCTGCTGGCCCTGCCCGGTGGCGTCGCGGTGCCGCAGCGCGGTGACCACGGCCAGTGCGGTGTAGAGCCCGCAGCTGACGTCCCAGGCGGGCAGCACGTGGTTGACCGGTCCGGTGTGTTCGGCGGGGCCGGTCACCAGGGGGAACCCGATGCCGGCGTTGACGGTGTAGTCCACCCCGGTGCCGCCGTCGGCGCGCCCCCACACCTCGACGTGGATCAGGTCCGGCCGCATCGCGGACAGGGTCTCGTAGGAATGCCATTGCCGTCCTGCGACATTCGTGATGAGCACGCCGGCGTCGACGATCAGCCGCTGTACCAGTTCCTGCCCGTCGGCCGAGCGCATGTCGGCGGCCACCGAGCGCTTGCCCTTGTTCAGGCCGGCCCAGTAGATGCTCACCCCGTCGGCGGTCTGCGGCCACCGGTGGTAGTCGGCCGCACCGCCGATCGGGTCGACCCGGATCACCTGGGCACCCAACTGGGCCAGGGTCATCCCGGCCAGCGGGACCGCGACGAAACTCGAGATCTCGACAATGCGCACCCCGGCCAGCGGTCGGGTGACGTCCGGCGAAGCGATCACCGGGTCAAGTTATCAAGCCGGATCGGTCATCAGATTCACCGCTGCCGCCTCGATGGTGTCCTCGCCGAGCAGCACCTGCTGCGCCGCATCGCCGAGCGGGATGAAGCTGTCGCGGCCGGCCACCCGCGCCATCCGGCCCCGATAACCGTGCTCGACGAGCGCGGCGAGCAGCCCTTCGCCGACACCGCCGCTGTGGCGGGTCTCGTCGACGACGAGGACCCGGCCGGTGGCGTCGGCCTCGCGCAGCATGTCGGACTCGGGCAGCGGCGCCAGCCAGCGCAGGTCGACGATGCGGGCGCCGATTCCCCGTTCGGCCAGCCGCCGCGCCACCCGCAGGCTCATCCGCACCCCGTTGCCGAAGGTGAGCATGGTCAGGTCGGTGCCGTCGCCATACACCCGCGCCGCGCCGATCGGCACGGCCGTGTCGGGATACGGTGCCAGCCAACCGCCGTCGCCGTCGTGGTGCAGATCCCGGGTGTGATACAGCGCGATCGGTTCGAGGAACAGGCACACCGCGCCGGCCTCACGCGCGGCCGCCGCGCAGGTGTGCAACATCGCGGCGGCGTCGTCGGGGCGGGCCGGGGATGCGATCACCACCCCGGGGATGTCCCGCAGGGCCGCTATCGAGTTGTCGTTGTGGAAGTGCCCGCCGAATCCGCGCTGGTATCCGAACCCGGCGATCCGCACCACCATCGGGTTGCGGTACTGGCGGTTGGTGAAGAACTGCAGGGTGGCCGCCTCACCGCGGAGCTGATCGGCCGCGTTGTGCAGGTAGGCCAGGTACTGGATCTCTGCGATCGGCAGCAGCCCGGACAGCCCGGCGCCGAGCGCCAGTCCGAGGACGGACTGCTCGTCGAGCAGGGTGTCGAACACCCGGGCCGCGCCGGTGGCCGACAGCAGCCCGCGGGTGACCCCGTACACCCCGCCCTTGCGGGCGACGTCCTCGCCGAAGACCACCGCCTCCGGGTAGCGGTCGAGCAGGTCGTGCAGCGACCGGTTGATCGCGGCCGCGACCGTCAGGTGTGTCTCGGCGTGCCGGGGACGCACGGAGGCCGCCAGCGAACCCGGGGTGACGGCATGCGCCCGGTCGATCATCTCACGCAGCGGGCGCATCACCTCGTCGGCCGATGCCAGCCGCGGCCGCTCGCCCACGTCGTCGGCGAGCCGGATCACGTTGGCGCGTTTGGCTTCATAGCGGTCGAGGATCTGCTGCGGGGTCAGCACCCCGTGCTCGACCAGCATTCGTGCGGTGCGCAGCAGCGGATCCCGCGCGTAGTCGGCGCGGATCTCGTCAGGGTTCCGGTAGCCCGGCTCGTAGTCCGTTCCGGCATGACCCATCAACCGGACCATCCGCAGATGCAGGAAGGCCGGGCGGCGCCGAGTGCGCACGTAATCCGCTGCCGCGACCGCGGTCTGGTAGGTGGCCGGCAGATCGGAACCGTCGGCGCTGAAGTAGGCCAGGCCCTCGCGGTGCGCGTAGGTGTGTTCGATCCAGCCGGGCGGGGTGCGCACGCTGATGCCCCACTCATTGTCCTCGCACACCAGCAGCAGCGGGATCGGCACGCCCTGATAGGCCGCGTGCAGGGCCGTGTTGATGGCGCCGACGGCCGTCGAGTGGTTCACCGAGGCATCGCCGAAACTGCACACCACCACCGCGTCGTCGGGCCAGCGGCACGCCACGCCGAGTTTCTTGGCGCGGGCGATCGAGAACGCGACGCCGAGGGCCCGCGGCAGATGCGACGCGATGGTCGAGGTCTGCGGGATGATGTTGAGGTCGACGCGGCCGAAGACCTTGTGCCGCCCGCCGGCGATGGGTTCCTCGGCGGCGGCGGCCATCCCGAGCAGCACGTCGCGGATCGGGTCGCTGCCGCCGACCTGCGCGGCGCGGGCGAGAAAGAAGCCGCCCGAACGATAGTGCAGCAGCGCGGGATCGGTGGGGCGCAGCGCGGCGGCGACCGCGGCGTTGCCCTCATGTCCCGACGACCCGATGGTGTAGTAGCCCCGGCCCCGGGCCCGCAGCACCCGCGCCGCGAAGTCCAGATGGCGGCTGCCCAGCTGCGCGTCGAACAGCGCCAGGCACTGTTCGGCGGTCAGCGCGGCGTCGTCGGGCCAGTGCGCGGCCGCCGGAGCAGCCAGCGCCGAGACCGTCGCGGTGAAATGCTCATCGAGCGGTTCGGCGCCGGGTCGGGTCATACCAGTTCGATGACGTCGGCGATGGACGGCAGCACCCGGCTGGGCCGGAACGGGTAGCGCTCGATCTCCTCGGCGCTGGTGGAGCCGGTGAGCACCAGGATGGTCTCCAAGCCGGCCTCGATCCCGGCGACCACGTCGGTGTCCATCCGGTCGCCGACCATCACCGTGCTCTCCGAATGCGCCTGGATCCGGTTCATCGCGCTGCGGAACATCATCGGGTTGGGCTTGCCGACGAAGTACGGCTCGCGCCCGGTCGCCTTGGTGATCATCGCGGCGACGGACCCGGTGGCCGGCAGCGGTCCGTCGTGCGACGGACCGGTGACGTCCGGGTTGGTGGCGATGAACCGTGCCCCCTGCAGGATGAGCCGAATCGCCTTGGTGATCGCGGTGAACGAGTAGGTTCGGGTCTCCCCCAGCACGACGAAATCCGGGTCGATGTCGGTGAGGGTGTAGCCCACGTTGTGCAGTGCGGTGGTCAGTCCCGCCTCACCGATGACGTAGGCCGATCCGCCGGGTAGCTGGTCGGCCAAGAAGGTCGCGGTGGCCAGCGCCGAGGTCCAGATGGCCTCCTCGGGGACGTGGAGTCCCGACCGCGCCAGCCGTGCCGACAGGTCGCGCGGGGTGAAGATCGAGTTGTTGGTCAGCACCAGGAACCGCCGTTTCCGGTCGATGAGGCGCTGCAGGAACTCGGCGGCTCCCGGCAGGGCGTGCTCCTCGCGCACGAGCACGCCGTCCATGTCGGTGAGCCAGCACTCCGGTGTGGGTCGCACACCCCCAGTGTGTCAGTTCGGCCAGTGTGTCAGCTCGGCCAGTGTGTCAGTTCGGCCGCCGCCGGCCAGGGCATCGGGTGATCCGGGCCGGCCGCATCACCGCGGTTGCGCTGTCCACCGCATCTTTGTCCACCGCATCTTTGCCCACCGGATCTTTCGCGGCATCGGCCACACCCCTTCGCACGCGACCCCTTCGCACGCGCGGGAAACCTCGGGCCCTGCGCATGCCGCGAGAGCCCGACAGGGGTCCGCTCAGGACAACGGCGCCTACCGGCCGGGGCCGTTCGGCCACTTCAGCAGGGAGCCGGCATCCACCCGGATCTGCTGGCCGGTGATGTAGCGGCTCTCGTCGCTGGCCAGGAACACCCCCAGGTTGGCGATGTCCTCCGGTTCGACGTACGGGATCGGCATGGCCTGGAAGAACGTGAACGCCGGCTCGGCGTCCTCGCGGGTGGGGGTCTTGCCCTCGGCCACCAGGTCGGGCCGGAATATCGTGTACATGCCCTCGTTGTGCAGCAGGTGGGTGTTGCAGTTGGTGGGGTGGATGGCGTTGATGCGAATCATCCGCGGCGCCAGGTTCAGGCACATCTCCTCGACGTATTCGATCAGGATGCGCTTGGCGAACGCGTAACCCGATCCGCCGGGCCCCATCTGGTCGTTGTCGGTGGTGCCGCGGATCATCCCGGCGGTGGAGCCGGTCACGATGATCGACGCCCCGCTGCCCAGGTGCGGCAGGGTGACCGCGACAGTGTTCATCACCCCGACCAGGTCGACGTCGGTGGCGTCGACGAAGTGCATCGGGTCTGGTTTGCCCATCGCCATCGGCAGGATCCCGGCGTTGGCGACGACGATGTCGAGCCGGCCCAGGTCGGCCACCCCGGCCTCGACCGCGTCGCGCAGCTCGTGCCGCTCCCGCACGTCGGCGATCCGCGCCACCACCCGGCGGCCGAGTTCCTTGATCGAACGCTCGGTCTCGGACAGATCGTCGGGAGTGGCCAGCGGATAGGGGTTCGAGTCGATCTGCCGACAGATGTCGACGGCGATGATGTCGGCGCCCTCCCGCGCCATCGCGAGCGCGTGGGCGCGCCCCTGCCCGCGGGCCGCACCGGTGATGAACGCGACCTTGCCCTCGAGTCGTCCGGCCATGGTGTGTGCTCCTTCGTCGTGTTCCCCGCCGACGGCTTTCTTTCTAGCCGACCGGCGTGAAGGTGATGTGCAATTCCGCGAGACCGCGCATGATGAACGTCGGCTCGTAGGTGTAGCGCCGGTGGTCGGCGGGGCCGTGATGTTGTTCGCAGATGCGGATGTCGCGCATTCGGTCCAGGATGCGGTTGAGCGAGATCCGTCCCTCGGCCCGGGCCAGCGGTGCGCCCGGACACGAGTGAATGCCCCGGATGAACGCGATCTGCTCCCGCACGTTCGGCCGATCGGGGTTGAACGTGTTCGGATCGGGGAACTTTCGCGCATCGCGGTTGCAGGCCCCCGGCAGCAGCATGACGGTGGTGCCGGCGGGCACCTTCACGCCGCCGATGCTGGTGGTCTTGCGGGCGAGCCGGAAGTGCGACTTGACCGGGCTCTCCATCCGCAGCGTCTCCTCGAGGAACGCGGGGATCCTGCTGCGGTCGTCGCGCAGCGCGGTTTCGTATTCCGGGTTCTCCCCGATGATCCGGACCGCCGCGCTGACCAGCTTCGTGGTGGTCTCGGTACCCGCGGCGAACAGGAACGTCGACAGGTTCATGACGTCCTCGATGTCGGGGGTGGACCCGTCCTCGTACTTCGCCTGAGCCAGCTCGGTGAGCACATCGCCGCGCGGCGACCGTCGCCGGTCCTCGATATAGGCGTAGAACTTGTCGTTGAGCCACTGCAGCGGGTTGTGCGAGGTCGGTGCCTCCTTGCCCAGTTCGCCGACGGTCTCCTTGGCGAACGCCGCCTTGAACTCGTCGTGGTCCTCGCGCGGGACCCCGAGCAGATCGGCGATCACCAACAGCGAGAACGGTTTCGCGTAGTCCTCCAGGAACTCCGCGGAACCGCGCCGGATGAAGGTGTCGAGCTGCTCATCGGCGAGCCGCCACATGAACTCCTCGTTCTCCTTGAGGCGTTTGGGCGTGATCAGCTTGTTCAGCAGGCCACGGGTGCGGGTGTGCACCGGCGGGTCCTGGGTGGTGATGTGCTCGGCCATCGGCACCTTGTCCCGGTGCTGCTCGATCAGCTCGGTGACGTCGTCGCGTCCGTCCGGGCCGAACGGCAGGCCGGAGAACGGCCCGGCCACCGACACACACGAGGAGAACGCCGGATCCTTGTACACCTCGAGCGCTTCCTCGTAGCCGGTGACGGTCAGCACGTTGAGCGGGGTGGCGGGGGTGACGGGGCTTCTCGACCGCAGATAGTCGAAGTACGGGTACGGATCCGGGATGAGGCCGGCGTCGGTGAAGAAGTCCACCTTCTCGAAGTCGGTCACGGCACGCTCCTGGTTTACTCGGTGACGCAGGCGTCGTCGACGGACAGGATCTGGCCGAGGTTGTCGGCGATGTCCTCGGCGGTCAGCGGGACCTCGGTGCTGCCCTGGGCGCGAACGACGGCCGGCCGGGGCACCCCGCCCATCCCGGTCAGCAGCACCTTCCGGTTGAGCGGGCACGATTCGTGGGCGAGGAGAACCACAGCGGGCGAACACAGTTCGGGCGGCATGCCGGCGTTCGGGTCGCGGATGCCCACGTTGTCGACCACCACGCCGAGGCGGCCGAACGCCTCGACCGCGGTGTCGGCGATCTCGGCGGCGCCGGTGGTCACCGCCACTCGGTCGTCGAAGCGCAGTTCGCTCATGTGCCCGCCACGTCGAACACGACCGGCAGCGAGGTCGGCGAGCGGAACACCTGGCCGCGGATGTAGACGTCCCCGACCGACGGATCCAGCCGCAGATTGGGCAGCCGATCGAGCAGCAGGTTCAGCGCGACCCGCATCTCCATGCGGGCCAGGTGCATTCCGAGGCAGACATGCACGCCGTAACCGAACCCGATGTGGGCCCGGGCCGGGCGGAAGATGTTGAACTCCTCCGGGTCGGCGAAGCGGCGCTCCTCGCGGTTGGCCGAACCGAGCACCGGCATCACCGAGGAGCCCGCGGGAATATGCACCCCGCCGAGTTCGGTGTCGCGAGTGGCCACCCGGGTGATCATGCTCAGCGGCGGCTCCCAGCGCACCGCCTCCTCGATCGCCTGCGGGATCAGTGAGCGGTCGATGCGGACCGCCTCGAGCTGATCGGGGTGGGTGAGCAGGCCGTACAGCAGGTTCCCGAATGCGCGGTAGGTGGTCTCCACCCCCGCCGGCAGCAGCAACCGCAGGAACGAGAAGATCTCCTCGTCGGACAGCTTCTCCCCGTCGATCTCGGCCGCGGCCAGCCCGCTGATCAGGTCGTCGCGCGGCTCGGCGCGGCGGGCCTCGAGGATGGGCCGCAGGTACTCGGCCAGCGCCTCGGAGGCCTCACGGCCCCGCTCGGGGTTGACGGTGAACGCCAGCATCGAGATCGACCACCTCTGGAACTGCGCGAAGTCCTCCTGCGGCAGCCCCAGCAGCCCGGCGATGATCAGCGTCGGGTACGGGAAGGTGAACTCCTTGGTCAGCTCGGCGTGGCCGCGGTCGGCGAACCGGTCGATCAGCGCGTTGCCGGCCGCCGACACCAGCGTGTCCTCCCAGCGGCTCAGCGCCTTCTGCGAGAACGCCTTGGCCACCAGGTTGCGGTGGCGCCCGTGCTCGGGTTCGTCCATGCCGAGCATCACATGCTTGCCGAAGACGTCGCCGAACGCCTGAATGATGATCGCCGAGGAGAACGTCTCGTTGTCGCGCAGCAGCTGCTGCGCCTCCTCGTAGCGGTACACCATCACGATCGGTTTGCCCTCTTCGCCCGGGATGCCGGGGATCTCGATCTTCTGGACCGGTTCCTCGCGGCGCAGCCGGGCGAGTTCGGTGTACGGGTCGCGCACATCGCCGGAGACGAAGTCCTCGAACTCCCCGAAGTCCTCCAGGTCGTCGAACAGTTGCACCAGTGTCCTCCTCAGGCGGGGTAGGCGACGGACTTGATCTCGGTGTACTGGTCGAAACCGGCGGTGCCGTTCTGGCGGCCGATGCCGCTGGCCTTGTAACCACCGAACGGGGTGTCGGCGCCGTAGCCGACGGTGCCGTTGATCCCGATGAAGCCGGCCCGCAGCCGTTTCGCCACCGCCAGCGCATGGTCCAGTGACCCGGAGATCACGTTGCCCGCCAGGCCGTACTGGGTGTCGTTGGCGATGCGCACCGCGTCGTCCTCGTCCTCGTACGGGATGACCGCCAGCACCGGGCCGAAGATCTCCTCCTGCGCGATCGTCATCGAATTGTCGACATCGACGAAAAGCGTTGGCTTGACGAAGAAACCCTTGTCCAACCCGTCCGGGGTCTCGGGACCTCCGACCAGCATGCAGGCGCCCTCTTCGATGCCCTTCTCGATGTATCCGCGGACCCGGCCGCGTTGTTTGTCCGAGATCAGCGGGCCGCACAGGGTGTTCGGGTCCTGCGGGTCGCCCGGCGAGAGCCCTTCGTACATGCCCTTGAGCATCTCCACGCCCTCGTGGTAGCGGGACCGGGGCAGAAGCAACCGGGTGGGAGCGGCGCAGCCCTGACCGGCGTGCATGCACGGCGCGATCCCCATCGCACACCCCACGCCGAGGTCGGCGTCCTCGAGCACGATGGTCGCGGACTTGCCCCCGAGTTCGAGGAACAGCCGTTTCATCGTGGCGGCGCCCTTTTCCATGATCCGCTTACCGACGACGGTGGATCCGGTGAACGAGATCAGGTCCACCTTCGGCGACAACGTCAGTTCCTCGCCGACGAAGTGATCCGAGGCGGTGACCACGTTGACCACACCCGGGGGGATGTCGGTCTGCTCGGCGATGAGCCGGCCCAGTCGGGTCGCGTTGTACGGGGTGTTCGGGGCGGGTTTGAGAACCACGGTGCAGCCGGTGCCCAGCGCCTGTCCGATCTTCTGGATGGTGACCTCGAACGGGAAGTTCCACGGCACGATCGCCCCCACCACACCGGCCGGCTCCCGCCACACCCGGCGGGTGGTGTTCATTCCGGTGACCGACACGAACGCGTCGCCGAGCGAGATCTCCCACGGGTACTCGTCGATCAGCTTGGCCGGGTAGCGCAACGCGTCGGCCAGCGGGGCGTCCAGCTGGGGTCCGTAGGTGATCGAGCGGGGGCAGCCCACCTCCAGGATCAATTCCTCGCGGAGTTCCTCGCGCTCGGCTTCCAGCGCCTCCTGCAGCTGCAGCAGGCACCGTTGCCGGAACTTGTGATTGGTGGACCAGTCGGTCTCGTCGAAGGCGCGGCGGGCGGCGTCGATGGCGCGGTGCATATCGGCCCTCGACGCGTCGGCGACCTCGCCGAGCACCTCCTCGGTGGCGGGGTTGATGTTGGTGAAGGTGCCGGCCTGACCCTCGACGAGCTTGCCGTCGATCATCATGCGGGTTTCGAACCGGACGTCAGGCATGTTCGGTGTCCTCTCGTCGGGCCAGACCACCGAACCGCGGGATGCCCATCATCAGCCTGGTCATCTGGTGCATTACGGTCGGTGGGAGAAACCTGTTGGCCAGCAGCAGCATTCGCGCATCAGGTCCGACCGCGCGTTTGTCGAACGGTTTTCCGCTATCCAGCGCGCGGGCCAACCCGGCGGCGAACTTCTCCGGAGCGCGGGCGGCGATCCGCATCGCCGCCCGGCCGCGTTTGTCCATGGTCCGGTGGTGGCGCGCGTAGGTTCCGTCGAGATCCCGGCAGTCGTTGGTGCCCGCATCGGTGATGATCTCGGTGTCGTAGGTGCCGGTCACCAGCACGCTGACCCCGATACCGAACGGCGCGACCTCGGCGGCCATCGCCTCGCCCCAGCGCTCGAGCGCACCCTTCACCGCGGAATACGGTGCGGTCGAAGGCATCCCCCGCACCCCGGCCTGGCTGGACACCAGCACGATCCGGCCCCGGCCGGCTTTGCGCATACCGGGCAGCAGCGCCCGGGTCAGCGCCACCGGCCCGAAGATGTTGGTGGCGAACATCTTCTCCCATAGGCTCAGCGGGGTCTCCTCGACCATGCCCACCGAAGAGATCCCCGCGTTGTGCACGAGGGCGAACGGGGCGCCGATGCTCTCCTCGATCGCCTTGGCGCACGCCGCGATCGATTCGGTGTCGGTCAGGTCGAGCGGGACCCCGATCAGCCGGGGATCGTCGTCCCCCGCGCCGGTGGCCGTCCGCAGCCGCGCCATGCCGGTGTCGACCGAGCGCATCGCCGCCACCACCTGCCAGCCGCACCGGTACAGATGCGTCGCCGACGCGAAGCCCAGACCCCTTGACGCGCCGGTGATCACCGCGCTGCGCGCGGACCCGGCACCGAGTGGTTCAGCCATTCCGGTAGTCCGCACACCGGTCGCTGGTCTCTCCCAGCCGGATGTCGGTCGGCCGGCCGTTGGGCTGCCCGCTCATCCACTCCGACCAGATCCCGACCGCGTACGGCCCCTCCTTGCCGTTCTTCTCGTAGAAGCCCTGCGGGTCGAAGACCTTGGCCTCCGGATAGGGCCACGGGCAGGCCACCTCGGTGGAGAGCTTGGTGGCCTTGACGATCGCGAACAGCCCGCCGTAGCAGAGGTAGGCGACGTTGATGATCACGAACATCACGATGAACATGCCCAGCTTCGGCCGGCTGACGAAGATCCGCGCCCGTTGCGCGAGTTTCTCGGCGACGGTGCGCCCGGTGTCGTCGCGATAGAGCAGCACACCGGCCGGGATCATCACGAACGTCACCGCCACCACTTCCCAGATCAGCGGGAACTGATGCGGCTCACCGGTGAATATCGAGCCCCAGGCCGGCACCTGCGAGTAGATGTACATGCCGGTGCGCACCAGGGTGATCTCCAGCGCCGCATCCAGCACCACGCCGATCGGGAAGATGATGGCGGCCAGGCTGATCAGCGGGTGACGCCAGACGAACGACTCGACCGGCCGGCGGGCCTGCAGTCTGCGCAGGATCCAGATCGCCGGGAAGTACGGCCCGAGATAGAACATCACGTAGCCGAGCACCACGAACGGCTCCACCGTCGGCGACAGCGACACCAGCGGCCAGTCCTCGGGCAGGTGCCACAGCTGCGGGTTGTACACCGCGAACGGCGACCAGTTCATGATCGGGTCCTGCCAGACGATCAGGGTGGTCACGATCGCCATCAGCAGCGTCGGATTGTGCGGATTGCGCCGGTAGTTCACCACCCACAACGTGACGATGATCGCCATGGTGACGACGGTGAACACCTCGAGGACGACAAGCCAGTGGTGGAAACCGAACAGCGGCTCCACCGGCCGCGGCGCGCCCTCGACGTCCGGATTGGCCACCCGCTGCGAGGTCAGCCCCTTACGGGCGTTGACCGCGAAGAAGATCCCGACCGCGATGAGGGCCAGCGCACCCAGTGCCGGCCCGATCCACGACGGCCGACCCGCTGTGGCGGCGACGGGAGTCGGGGCCTCGAGTCTCGCTTTCTCCGTCGTCACTGCTCACTCCTCACCGAAACGGTCGACCAGATGAGAGTTGACGCCGTCGGGATCGAGGCGACGCGCGACCAGATAGCCGGCGCCCATCCAGGCGCGACGGGTCCAGTTGCCGAACGACACCCGGGTTCCGGGTGCGCCCGCCGCGGCGGGCATCATCTTCACCCGCTCCAACGCCTCCTTGATACCGCGCGGGCTGAGCGGATGGGCGTCCATGCACGCCCACAGCAGCGCGGTGGCCACATCGCGGTTGACCACCGGCACGCAGTACTGCGGTCGGCGCCCGAACCTCTGCTGGTACTTGTCCAGGAATCGCTGACCGACCTGGTTGTGTTCGTCGTACTGATCGATGCCGACCCAGCCCATGAACGCGTTCCACATGATCGGGTTGATCCAGGCGTTCTGAAACGCGGTACTGGTGAATCGCGGCGGGTCCCAGTTGAGCTCCTCCAGCGCCGGGTTGACGAACACGATGCCGAACCCGAAACCGCAGTGCACGATCGCCTGCGCCTTGGCCTCATGCAGGGTGCGCACCGCGGTGGTGACGTCCTGGGCGGTCTGCGCGATCGCGGCCTCCGCGACAATGCGAATCCCCTTGCGGCGACATGCTTTCTGGAAGTTCCGCAGGTAGGTCTCGCCGATCAGCGACTGTTCGGCGAGCACACCGACCTCGGTGTGGCCGCCCTTGGCCAGCAGATCGGCCCAGAAGATCGGTTCGTCGGTCAACGAGCCCTGCGGGAAGGCGAAGGTCCACTCGCCCAGCCAGTCGTCGCTGCCGGTCACCGACAGCGCCGGCACCCGGAAACGTTCCTCGATGGCCTCTCGGGTCGGCACGCAGTTGTCGGTGATGTGCGGTCCGAACACCGCCAGACAGCCCTCGTCGACGAGTTCGGCGTAGGCGTCGATCACCGCCTTGACCGACCCCTTCGGCAGACCTTCCACCTCGCGGTAGACGATCTGGATCGGCCGGTCGATCAGCCCCTGCTCCACGGCCTCGCCGAAGACCAACTCGAACGGGTTGGACAGATCCTCCTTCATCTCCCGCGGATACAGCTCCGGGAGTTTGAAGTCCATCAGATAGCCGATCTTGATCGGCTCTGCGGTGCTTTCGTACGACATGCCACCTCCGTTGGCGGGAGCTGCGCCGACCGAATCGGACCGGAAGATGAAACCTAATATTTGTTCAGACCCTAGCGAGGCGGTCTGGCACCGTCAATCGTCCGAGCCGGACAGGTACGCGTCGATCATCTCGATCAGGCCGCGCGTCACCGTCGAGTCGTCGGTCAGCGGCCCGGCGATCGCGGCGCGGGCCGCATCACGGGGACTCAACCCCTCGGCGATGAGCCGCCCCGCGGCGATCAGCACCCGCGTCGACGCCACCTCCCGCAGACCCCCGGTCTCCAGCCGGCGGATCGCCTGGCCCAGCCGGACCAGCTCCGCCGCCCGGTCGGGACCGATGCCGGCCTCGGTGGCCACGATCTTCTCCTCCACGTCCGGGGTGGGGAAACCGAATTCGATGGCCACCATGCGCTGGCGGGTGGAGTCCTTGAGGTCCTTGAGCACGCTCTGATAGCCGGGGTTGTAGGACACCACGAGGCAGAACCCCGGCGCCGCGTCCAGCGTGATGCCGAGCCGCTCGATCGGCAGCTGGCGGCGGTGGTCGGCGAGCGGGTGCAACACCACCGTGGTGTCCTGGCGCGCCTCGACGACCTCGTCGAGGTAGCAGATCGCGCCTTCGCGCACCGCGCGGGTCAGCGGCCCGTCCACCCATTCGGTCTCGCCACCGCGCAACAGGAATCGGCCCACCAGGTCCGCGGTGGTCAGGTCGTCGTGACACGACACGGTGATCAGCGGGCGGCCCAGATCGTGCGCCATCGCCTCGACGAACCGGGTCTTGCCGCAGCCGGTCGGGCCCTTGAGGACGATCGACAATCCCTGCCGGTAGGCGGCTTTGAACACCTGTTCCTCGTTGCCTACGGGCACGTAGAACGGGCGCGGCGGCTGCACCGACATTGTTCACTCTCCTCACGTCACGCGCCGCAGGTGCGGCGAGGTGGACCAGGTATTCGGTTTTCCGGGTCGGTACGGTCGAGGCTCAGGCCACCCGGCGGCGCAGGTCGGCACTGCGCAACGCCGCCTTGAACAGCGGCCCGATCACGTCGCCGAGCCGTGTCGGTTTGGGGATCGACGCGTGTGCGGCACTGCCGAACACCCTGCGCAGTTCACCGGAGTCGGTGGCGGCACCGATGGTCAGGCACAGACATCCGATGCCCCGGCGGCGCGCCTCGGCCAGCGCCCGGCGCGCGTCCGCGGCGCCGTAGCTCCGCTCGTAGTCGTGGTCGTAGGCCAGCCCGTCGGACAGGACCACCAACAGCCGCCGGGAGGTTCCGGCCTGCTCGGTCATCACCGCCGTGCCGTGGCGGATGGCCGCGCCCAGCCGCGAATAGGCCCCGGGCCGCAGTGCGGCCAGTCGGCGCATCACCGCGACGTCGAGCCGGTCGTCGAACCGTTTGACCGGAATGAGATCGACGTTGGCACGGCCCTGGGACCGGAACGCGTAGAGCCCCACCCGGTCACCGAGTTCGTGCAGCGCGACGACGAGCGCGGCCGCCGCTGCGCGCTGTTGTTCGTGCACGTTGCCGCTGACCGTGCCCGGCTCCCCCGCCGACCCGGAGACATCGAGCAGCACCAGCACCGCGAGGTCGCGGCGGCGGCGCAGGTTGTCGACGTACACCGCCTCGTCCGGGGCCGAACCGGCAAGCAGTTCGACTCGCGCCTCGACCGCGGCGTCGACGTCGAGATCGTCGCCCTGGGTCTGCCGGTGGCACCGGTCCAGCCCGATTCCCAGCCGGGTCAGTGGCCGGCGCAGGGAGTGCACGTCCGGCCGGGGCAACGGCTTCGCGTCGTCGGCCGGTGGTTCGATCTCGTGCACCGTGCACCAGTCGGGGCGGTAGCGGCTCCGGTGTGCGTCCCACTCCGGGTACTTGCGGCCACGGCCGGCCGACTCCCGGTCGTCGGCGATCCCGGCCGGTCCGCTGGTCACCGAGGTCACCGCGCCCGCACCGCGCGTTCCCCGGCGGGTTCGATGCGTCGGGGTGTCGGCCCCCGGTGTCCCCCCGTCGCCGAGTCGGCGGATTCGGGTCATCATGCGCTGCAACCATTTACCGGCGAACCCACCGCCGCCGACCGGACTGGTGAACGGGTCCGGAACGTCCTCGCCCCCGGCGGCGTCGTCGAGCTCCTCGAGTTCCTTTCGCGCCTCCCGCCGCGGTGTGTGGACCTGCCGCGCGTCGGCACCCGCGGCAGCGGCGTGCCTGCTCAGCAGCTGTCGCGCCCGGATGGCGCCGAAGCTCGCCGGCGGATCGGGAATCGCGCGCGAGACCGCTGCGTCCAGCGCATCGGCCGGCGAGTCCAGCCGGGCGAGCAGATCCGACAACTCCGCCGGTGTGTCCGCGTCGGCCAGCGGCCGCACCGACCACGGCAGGAGGTCGTCGTTGGCGCGCAGCGCCCGCCTGCCCTCCAGGGACAGGTAACGACGTGCCAGACCGGGACGGCGCAGCAACTGCCGTACGATCGGCGGCTCCAGGCTCCCGGCCGCCAACAGCGAGGCCTGTACCGCCACCGCCGCGAGTTGGGCGGTGGCGTCCTGTGCCGCGTCCAGGTAGATACGAGAACCGTCGGTCCAGGCCGGTTCCCCGGGCGGGCCCGCGACGATCGCGACTTCGCGGCCGGCCAGCGCCGAAGCCAACAGCACCAGCGGATGCGGACCGTCGTCGCGATCGCCGGCCGTCGCGTTGTGCACGTCACCCACCTCGTTGACCAAATATCTGTTCCACCGTAGAGTTCGGCGCGGCCCCCGTCAATCACCGGGAAAACGGGTGATCGATTCGCCGGCAGATCGCCCCTGCCACCGGCGCCGGGGGCGGTCCGGGCCGGATGCGCGCCCTCGAACCGGCAAGGTGCGGAGCGTCGGTCGTGGTCGACGACCTCGGTGGCCGGAACGGCACCTGATCCGTCAGTCCCACACCACCTTCAGGTGCGGCGGTGAGCGGAAGTACATGCCCGCGATGTAGGGTGCCGGCGCGTCGGAATCCAGGCGCAGGCCCGGCAGTTCATCGAACAGCGTGTTGAAGATGACGGTGCTCTCCATCCGCGCCAGGTGCATGCCGAGACAGACGTGCGCGCCGTGACCGAAGCCGATATGCGGCTTACGCTCCCGGAAGATGTCGAACCGGTCCGGGTCGTTCCACCGGGTTTCGTCATGGTTGGCGCTGCCCAGGTTGACCGATACGGTCGAGCCCGCGGGAATGTGGTGGCCGTAGAACTCGATGTCACGGGTGGTCTCCCGCATGAAGTTCAACAGCGGTGTCTCCCAGCGGATGCCCTCCTCGATGGCCTGTGGCAGCAGCTCGCGGTCGGCGATCACCGCCGCCAGCTGATCCGTGTGGGTCAGCAGACCGAACGCCAGGCTGGCGGTGGACCGCGCCGTGGTCTCGGCACCGGCGGGCAGCAGATTGCGCATGAACCCGATGACCTGCTCGTCCGTCATCCGTACCCCGTCGATCTCCGCGTGTGCGAGCCGGCTGACCATGTCGTCGCGGGGGTTGCGCCGCCGGTCGTCGACGATTGTCCGGAAGTACTCCTTCAGCTTGGCCGACGCGGCCATCGCGGTGTCCATGTCGGCGTGAAAACCCAGCAGATCGATCGCCAGCCGGTGGAATTCGGAGATGTCGGATTCCGGCAGCCCGAGCAGGGCGGCGATTACTCGCACCGGGATCGGCATGAACACCTGCTCGACCAGGTCGGCGCTCTTGGCCTCGCGCAGCCGCCGCACCGTGCGCTGCACTAACGGGCGGACCAGCTCGGCTTCCCATCGGCTCATCGACGACCGCGCGAACGCGTACTCGTGCAGCCGGCGGTAGACCTGGTGTTCGGGTTCCTGCATCTCCAGGATCGTGGGGCCCTGCAGCGGCCGCACGATCGCCTCGTAGCAGCGGGTGCTGAACGTCTTGTTGTCGGTGAAGACGGCCTTGACCGCGTCGAAGGAGTACGCGGTGAACATCCGGGGCCCGTCGTCGGGATTCTCCCAGATCCCCATCTCGGGCCAGCCCGGGTGCACCGGCGCCTTGGCACGCAACTCCTTGAGCAGCGGGTACGGCGAGGCATCACCGACCGCCCCCATCCCCGCGTCGAACCGGGCCTGCGCCTCCTTGACACTCTCGTCGAGCTGCTCGGTCATCGATCACCCCTCACCGTGCCGGCCCGACGTCCGCCGTCCGCGCCCCGGCATCGCCGGCCCCGACCCCTGGGGCGGCATGCCGCCTTGCAAGGCCGACCTAACTTTTGTTCTACCGTAGAGGCGCGCCGGGACTCGCGTCAACGGCGGCATCTGCCCTTTCTCAATTGACCAAACATCTGTTCCGAATTATCGTCGCAGGTAATGCACATCGACCGGCTTCTCCCCTGCACCCGGTCGGCGCGGCGGGACGGCGACGCACCGGCACCATCCCACGCGGTCGCCACGCCGGCGGACGCGCTCCGTGACGGTGCGGCCCAGCCACCGTCCGCGCACGCCCGTCCGCCGGATCGCCGAAGGTTGGCCCGGGGCTCGTGACCGAGTTCTCGCGCAGCGCGTCTACCGGCGGTTTCGCCGCGCCGGCGGGCGCGGCGCGGAAGCCTGCCTCTGGTAGCGTTCAGCGCAGATCCGGTCGGCCCGCCGGGGGCCGGCGACGAGGGCAAGAGCAGTGGAGGTGTTGTGGGGCGTCGTCCCGTGACGCCGAAGCAGGCCGGCCGCGCATTCGACGACGGCACGCGGCGGACCGAGATCCTGCAGACGGCCGCGCTGTTGATCGCCACCTCGGGGCTGCGCACCTCGCTGCAGGAGATCGCCGACGCCGCAGGGATTCTGCCGGGCAGCCTGTATCACCACTTCGAATCCAAAGAGGCGATCCTCATCGAGTTGCTGCGCCTCTACCACGAGGATCTGGACCGCATCGCCGCGCAGGCCCTGGACCGACTCGACGAACCGACGTCGCAGTCGGCGTTCGACCGCATCGTCGACCTCGGTTCGGCGATCGGCCAGTGCGCCGTGACCCACCGGGCGGCGCTGCAGATGAGCTTCTACGAGGCGCCGACCTCCAATCCCGAACTGGCCGAGCTGGCCCAGCGCCGGCCCACCGCGATCCTCGAGGCGATGGTGCAGACCCTGCGCGCCGCCCGCTGGAGCGGATACCTGCGCGCGGACGTCGACCTGCCGGTGCTGGCCGACCGCATCGTGCAGACCATGCTGCAGGTCGGGCTCGACGTGATCCGCCACACCGCAGGCGCCGACAAGGCCGCGACCCTGCTGTGCCGGATCCTGTTGGAGGGCCTGGCCTCGGCTCCCCCGGCCGACGAGGAGTTGGACCGCTCCGCGGCCTTCCGGGCGGCCGACGAGGCGGTGCGGTCCTGGACCGACGACAGCGCGGCCGATCCCGGGGACAAGGCCGCCTACGTGCGGGCGGTGGCCCGGGCGGAGTTCGGGCGCAAAGGATACGAGGTCACCACCATCCGCGACATCGCGGCTGCTGCGGGGCTGGGCACCGGCACCGTCTACCGGCTGATCGGCTCGAAGGACCAACTGCTGGCGTCGATCATGCAGTCCTTCGGGGAGAAGATCGCGCTGGGCTGGACCAACGTGCTGCGATCCGACTCCTCCCCGGTCGAGAAGCTCGACGCGATCTCCTGGGTGCACACCAATGCCCTCGACCGGTTCGGCGACGAGTTCCGCATTCAGCTGGCCTGGATGCGGCAATCCCCGCCGGACACGCCGAATCCCGGCTGGCTGTTCGCCAAGCGAGTACGCCAGATCAGAACGCTGTTGGGCGAGGGCATCAAGTCCGGCGCGATCCGGATCGACAGCCCGTCCAATGAGCTGCTGGCGCGGTGTGTGATCGGTGTCAGCTGGTTCCCGGAGAACCTCGTTCACCAGCTCGGCACCCGCCGGTCGCTGATCTTCGTCCGCGACACCCTGCTGCGCGGGGTGATCAACCGCGACTCCTGATCAGCGCACGCGCACCGGCAGCCTGCCCCAGCCGCGCACGCTGGTGGTGTGCGCCATCTCGGCATTGGCGTAGTCGACCTCCCACTCCGGCCACCGCCGCAACACCTCCTCCAGGACCACCCGCGCCTGCATCCTGGCCAGCGCCGACCCCATGCAGAAGTGCAGACCCTGACCGAACGACAGGTGCGCCGCGCCGCGATGGATGTCGAAGCGGTCGGCGTCCGGGTAATGCCGCTCGTCACGGTTGGCAGACCCGTTGATCAGCAACATGATCGAGCCCTCGGGGATTCTCTGCCCGTAGTACTCGGTGTCGTGCGCCACGTAGCGGGCCTGCACCGGTGACGGCGCTTCGTAGCGCAACACCTCTTCGATGGCGCCGGGGATCAGCGAGAAATCCTCGACGAGTTCGCGTCGTTGATCCGGGTGTTCGGCGAGCAGCTGCCCGATGAAACCGATCAGCCGGGTGGTGGTCTCGTTGCCGGCGCCGGCGAGCATGCTGGTGTAGGTCAGTACTTCGGTGCGGGTCAGTGGGCGCAGGGCGCCGTTCTCCTCGATCTGCGCATTCAACAACTGGGTCATCAGGTCGTCGGAGGGATGCTCGGCGCGCCAGTCGATGTAGTCGGCGAAGAGTTGATAGCTGTTCTCGAACGCCTCCGGGGTGACCTCGCGGAAGGTGCCCTGCTTGAGCCCGAGGGTGCGGTCGGTCCGTTCCCGGATCCCGGCCTGATCGCTTTCCGGGATGCCGAGCAGGTAGCCGATCGTGCGCATCGGCACCTGGGCGCCCAGATCCTTGATGAAGTCGAAGCTGTCCGATCCGACCAGCGGGTCGAGGACCCGTTGGCAGAACTGCCGGGTCAGCGGTTCCATGTCGGCCATCCGCCGCGGGGTGAACACCTTGGACAGCAATCGGCGGTGCAGATCGTGCAGCGGCGGGTCCTCGAACAGGATCACCCCCGGCGGCACCTCGATGCCGCTCATGATGACGTCGATGGTGGTGCCACGGCCCGACCGGTAGGTGCGGAAGTTCGGCAGCTCCCGGGCGACGTCGTCGTAGCGGGTCAGCGCGAAGAAGTTGTACCGCTCGTTGTAGTACAGCGGAGCTTCGTCGCGCATCCGCTTCCAAATCGGATAGGGGTTGTTGTCGATCTCGAAATCAAAAGGGTCGTAGTACAACTCGTCGACCGCGCACACACCCGTCACTGTGGTCTCCGGTCGGTGGACATGAGCTCCCGGAACGCGTTGCTGAGCCGGTCGGGCCGCGCCTCGGCGTCGTCGCTGCGGGCCGCCTCGGGCAGCACTACCTCGCCGACCCGGCGCAGGTACGGCCAGGCGATCTCCGGCGGGATGCCGCCGCACAGCGGTGACAGGTTGAGCATGCCGCCGCGCCGCACGATCGCGATCGCGTCGGCGGTGCTGATGATGCGGTGCGACCGGGACATCGCACGAAGTTCGGCGACGTCCCGGGCAGGCGAGATGCCCGCGGAGGCGGAGTTGTCCCCGCCTGCCGGATTCCATTCCGCATATCCGCGGGCGTCGTGCAGCAGGTACGGGCCGAGCTCGTCCCAGGCCGCGTCGACGTCGTCGGCCACGAAAGTCACGGTGGGGGTGTCCGGGTCCGGCAACAGCGCGGGCCCCGGCGGGTGGCCGTGTTCGCGGCAGGCGGCCAGGTAGGCCTGCTGCATCCCGGGCACCGACCCGTTGGCCAGAAGGCCAAGCCCGTAGCGGCCGGCGCGCCGCGCCGCCGCCAGGCTGGCACCGCCCCACATCAGGGTGGGACCACCCGGGGTGTGCGGCGGGGGCGTCACCCTGATCCGACGGCCCTGGTGATACACCTCCTCCCCCCTCAGCAACGCCCGCAGCAGCTCGAGCTTGGCGTCGGCGATCGTGCCGCGCTTGGTTCGGTCGACCCCGAAGTGCTCGAATTCCTCGGGCCGATAACCCAACCCGAACACGATCGAGGCACGGCCCCGGCTGAGGTTGTCGAGCACCGCGATGTCCTCGGCCAGGCGAACCGGATCGTAGAACGGCAGGATCACGACCAGGTTGAGCAGCAGCCGCTCGGTGCGGGCGGCGATGGCCGAGGCGAGCATCAGCGGCGCCGGCAGGTAGCCGTCCTCGCTGCCGTGGTGCTCGCACAGCACCACGGCCAGCGCGCCGTGCTGTTCGGCCCACGCACACATGTCGATCGCCGCGGCGTAGAGATCGGTGCGGTCGGCACCGAACGCGGGCGCCCGCATGTCGAACCGCAGGGAGTACACGACGGCGTCCGGTCAGTCGAAAGCGTGTTGCGGCAAGGTGTTCGGCAGATCGAGCGAGCTCAGCAGCCCAGGTGGCGCGTCGACCACATAGGGGATCGCGTTGACCACCCGCATCGCGGTCGCGGTCATGGCCGCGTGACCGGCGCCGTGGCCGACCGCGTCGCCGACGTTCATCGCGCAGTGGATGTCGGGGTCGCCGGTGATGTCCACCCGGTAGGTGGCGTCGAACTCCGATGTCGGCCAGTCCGGTGCGACGTCGCGGGCCATCCGGATGATGTGTTCGACGACGATGGCCTCCCGGCCGTTGACCACACCGGCGGCGCGGGTGCGGACGGCGCCGCAGGTGCCGGCCTTGATCGTGCCGAACGCCACCTCGATGTCGCGGTGGGTGAGTTGCCGGTCGAGGGAGCCACGGATCTCGGTGACCTCGACCCCCAGCCCGTCGGCGATCAGGTAGATGGGTGCCCGCCATGCCATCTCGACGAAGCCGGGCGTCTTGAGCATCGGCTCGAAGTCCAGCGGGTGGCCGAAGCCCATGCCGTTCATCATGATGTCGGCCACCGGGTAGTGGTCGTTCAGCGCGATCTCGCTGACCTTGACGCAGTCGATCCTCTTGGACTGCGTGGTGAGCAGCAGCGCCAGCGCATCGGACCCGAAACCGGGGAAGATCCCGGAGGCGTAGAACGACGCCTGCCCGGCCTTGGCGGCTGTCTCGAGTTGATCGCGCCATTCTGGCGAGAAGTAGGCGGGCGGGTAGATGAGCGTGGTGGATGTGGTTGACACGACGTTGATTCCGGCCTCGAGCAGCCGCAGGTAGTCCGGCACCGCTCCGGCGTCGCGCTCCGGGCCGCTGGCCGCGTACACCACGCAGTCGGGCTGCAGCGCGATCAGTGCATCTGCGTCGTTGGTGGCCGTGATCCCGATCGGGTCTCCGCCCGCGAGCTCACCGGCGTCCTTGCCCACCTTCTCGGGGGTGTGTACCCACACGCCCACCAGCTGCAGATCCGGGCGGCGCCGGATCGCGTCGATGGCGATCGAACCGACACCTCCGGTCGACCACACCACGGTGGTCAGCGGTCTGGTCACGAGAACTCCTCAAGGTCGTACGCGCTCGGCCGCCACCGGCGGCTGTCCTGGTACTTCGGGGGCGGCAGCCACCCGCGCATCAACCTAACATTTGTTCTGCCCGGCGGGAACCTCCAAGCGTTGTCGACACAGCGGTCGACAGGGCGCCGTCAGCTCTCCCGAGTCAGCCGGAACGGCATCTCGATGTCGAGCACCCTGTTGAAACCGCAAGCCCCGCTGGGCCCCTCGGTCCGGTCCCAGCCGACGTAGACGTTCGGGTCGCGCTCGTATTCCTGCCAGAAGATGAACGTCTGGGTGCCCGGCCAGGCGGTTCCGTCCCAACACGGCTCCCAGTCCTCGATGACGTGCCGCACCCGCCAGCGGCCGCTCAGGTACACCAGGTCCCCGGTCCAGCCGTGGTCACTGATCACCTGCCCGGTGCAGTCCTCGAAGGTGGTGCACGTCGAGGTGATCGTCCAGACCTGCGTGACGCTGCGTTCCTCGTGCAGCGAGTCATTGGTCTTGGCCCAGACGCCGTCGGAGAACGCGATGAAGGTGCCGTTGATCGCGATGTCGTCGTACGAGTTCGCGTCCCCCTCGGCATGCGCGATGGGCCCCGGGCACAACGCTCCCACCGCGGCCGCGGTCACCACCGCGATCGATGTCCGGACCGCCGACCGGACGGCCGTCGATCTCACTGCCCCACCCCGTACACCATCTCCTGCCATGACTTCGGCGGATCGACCAGATCGACCTGGTACCCGACATGCCCGTCCGGGGTGGCGTACTTGCCGGTCACCGGGTCGTAGCGGGCGATAGCCACCGACGGTCCCGGCGCCCCGGCCGATGCGGGTGCCACCGGATCCGGCGGTGCCTCCGGCAGGGCGGGTCCGACCGCAACCGGCGCCTCCTGCGGTGCGGTGTACGGCGCCGGCACCCCCTGGGGCGGCGGCCCACCCGGCACCGCGCCGGGCTGTAACGGTGTGCCCTGGATCGGCGCGAAGATGCGCTCCCGGAAATCGACCCGGTCGTCGGGCGGGATGCCCTGCGCGATCAGGTTGGGGTCGAACGGCGCCGGCCCCAACGCGTGTTGACGCATCGCCAGCGGTTCGTACGGTTTGTCGCTGTAGCACTGCTGCACCGTCGGCGCCCGTTTGCCGGGCACCCCCATGCACGGGGCGTTGCGGGCGCCACGCACCACGATCGGGGCATCCTGGGGCAGCTTGCAGTACAAGCCCTCCGGTGTGTCGACGGTGGTGGTGTCCTCGGGCGAGCGCCATCGCGACGGCGGCAGGAACCCGACCGTGCAGGGGCTGGGGTCGGCGACCGAGATCCGGAAATCCCCCAGCGGAATCCCGGTCGGGTTGTTGCGCGGCGACGACGATAACGCGTTGGCGACGAACGGCGGGAACAGCACCAGCACCTGTTCCAGCGACGGCCGGTAGGTCACCGCCACCTGCCCGAAGGTCACCATGTTGGCCAGCAGCACCGGCAGGGTCGGCCTGATCTGGTCGAGCAACTGCGACACCTCATCGGCGGCGGCGGGCCCGCGCTCCAACAGCGTGCGGATCTCCGGATCGTTGTGTACCACCTGGCCGGTGACACCGGCGAGGCTGTGCACCCATATCCGCAGCGCGTCGGCGCTGCGGGCCTGGGCCTGCAGCAGCGGGCGGGAATCCTGCACCAGCTGCGCGTTGCGGTCGGCGACCCGGTTGAGCTCGCGAGTGATCGTCGACGACGAGTCGAGCAGCGAGGCCATCTCGAAACCGGATTGCCCGAACGCGGCGAACGACTCGTCGATCAGTTCGCCCAGCCGCCCCTTGGGGATGCTTTCGATCAGCCTGTTCACCTGCTCGAACATCGGGCTCACCGGCTGCGGGATCTTGGTGGCGCTCATCGGGATCACCGACCCGTCCTGCAGGTACGGCGGTCCGTCGGTGCGCGGCAGCAACTCGACGTACTGCTCGCCTACCGCGGACACACTGCGCACCTCGGCCACCAGGTCGGCCGGGATCCTCGGCCTGGTGTCGAGTCGCAGCGTCGCGGTCGCCATCTCGCGGGTGACGTCCATGCCGGTCACCTTGCCGACCTGCACCCCGCGGTAGGTCACGTTGGCGAACCGGTACAACCCGCCCGACGACGGCAGTTCCAGCGTCACGGTGATCTTGCCCACCCCCAGCAGCGTCGGCACCTGCATATAGGCGAACACCATCACCACCACGCCGATCACCGAGGCGATGGTGAAGATCACCAGCTGAATCCGGACGAAGCGCGACAGCATCAGCCACCACCTCCCGGCTCCCACGGCGCCGGGTCCACGTTGGGGATCTCCCCGAACGGCGGCGGGGTGTTCACTCCCAGCGGGAACCTCCGGAAGTAGTCCTCATAGCCCGGGTCACCGGGAGCGGGCACCAACATCGCACGGTCCTGGCCCAGGTGCGTCCCGAGCAACAGGCCGCGCTTGAGCCGGGCGCTGGTCCAGTCGACGGTGACCCACAGGTTCATGTAGTCACCGCGGATGCCGCGGTCGATGAGGTTCTGCGACATCGGAAAGACCGGGGCCCCGGCGAGCGCGGTGTCGATCTCCGGACCGACGTCGGCGAGCGCACGCAGCGTCGGTTCCAGGTGCTTGAGGTTGGTGACCAGGTCCTCCTGGGTGTCGTTCACCAAACCCGTTACCGTGTCGCTGAATTCGCCGAGCTTGCGCAGGGCGGTGGTGAAGTTGGAGCGCTGGGCGAGCAGCACGTCGAGCGCGGGCGGGATTCGGTCCAGCGCCCGGGTGATCACCTCGCGCTGCCCGGACAGCTGCTCGGCGAACCGCTTGAGTTCCTCGACGGCCGCGGTGATGTCACCGCGCTGACCGTTGAGCAGTTCGACCAGGGTGTTCATCCGGGTGAGCAGGTCGCGCACGACGTCCGCACGGCCGAACAACGCGGTATTGAGATTGTGGATGATTTCCCCGATCTGACCCAGGCCGCCGCCGTTGACCACCGCCGCCAGCGACGACAGGGTCTGCTCCGTCGACGGATAGGTCGAGGAGCGATCGAGGTCGATGGTGCTTCCGGACCGCAGCCGACCGGTCGGCGCTTCGCCCGGCCGCGGGTCCAATGCGATGTGCATGGACCCGAGCAGGCTGGTCTGCCCGACGGTCCCGGTGGCGTTGGCCGGCACCACCACATCGGGCCGCACCGACACCTCCACATCCACATGCCAGCCGTGCAGCCGCATCGGTCCGACGCTGCCGACCACGACGTCGTCGAGCATCACCGGCGAATTCGATTCCAGCGTTCCCACGTTCTCGAGTTCGACGGTGAACTTCTGCGCGCCCGGGCCGCGTCCGACCACACCTGGTAACGGCAGCGAGTTCACCCCTTGGAAGGCGCATCCGGGTACGGTGAGCAGCACCGCGGCCCCGGTCGCCAATAGACGCCGTGCTGATCGGATCATGGCGGGGTCCCATCGTTCGGCAGTGGCGGCTGCACCGGTTCACCCGGGCCCGCTGCACTCGGGCCGGGGTCACCGGGTCCGGAGGCGTGGGGAACGGGGCCGGCGGGTTCGGGAGGACGCTCGGCGGGCAGCAGCAACCCTTCCAGGGTCGTCGGGCCGGGTACGACAGCCGGCCCGGGAATCGCGGAATGAGGTTGGGCCACAGGGGTTCCCGAGGGTAGCGGGGGCGCTGGGGGAGGCACCGCTTCGGGAGCCGGCGGACCCCAGCCCGGCGGCGGCGCGACATCACCCATTCCGGTGTAGGCCGACACCGCGGGCGGGGGTTCCGGCGGGTCGGGCAGGTCCCCCTCACCTCCCGGCCGCAGCCGGTCTTCGCTGTAGCGCAGCATGTACTCCGGCGGATTGGCGGTCAGGAACGGGTTGAACGGGAACGGCACCATGTTGAAGTTCATCAACCGCAGGCCCGGACCGACGTATTGACCACACAGTTTGGCCGTCGTCGGCGCGGTGACGTTCTGCAGGGCACCGATCATCCCGCAGATGGCCCACACCGGATTCGTCATGTTCGTGATCACGAACACCCCGCTGGCGGCGCCGGTGCGCGGGTCGAACATGTTGACCGCGTTGGCGATCGAATGCGGCGCGATGTGCAGCACGTTCTCCAGGTCGAGCTTGTGGTCGGCCAGGTTCTGGGTGACGTTGGCCAGGCGCTGAATCTGTTCGGCGGTCTTGTCCCGACTTCCCCGAATGAACCGGGTGGTCTCGTCGATGACCTCGGACAGGTTCGTCAGCGCCGCGTCCAGATCGGATCTGCTGTCGTTGACCAGGCCGGTCAGCGTCGCGAACCGGTTCTGGAACTGCACGATCTGCTCATTGCTGTCACGCAGCGCGGTGACGAACCGCTGCAGATTGGTGATCGTCTCGACGACGTTGCCGCTGCCCTCGGCCAGGATCCGGCCCAGCCCGGACAATTCGGCAAGCGTCTCGCGCAGCTTCTCGCCGTTGTCGCCCATCGCGGCGGCCGCACTGTCGATGAACCGGCCGACCGACCCGCCGGACATGCCGGCATCGGGCCCCAACTCGGTCGCCAGGCGCATCAACTGTTCCTTGACCTCGTTCCACTCGACGGGCACCGCGGTGCGTTGGATCGGGATCACCGCGCCGTCCCGCATGACCGGCCCAGATTCATAGGCCGGCGTCAGTTGCACGTAGCGTGCCGACACCAGGTTCTGCGCGACGATCACCGCCTTGGCGTCGGCCGGAACCCGGATGCCGCGATCGATGTGCAGCGTCATTCTGGCCTGGGTGCCCACCGGCTCGATCGCGGCGATCGTGCCGACCCTCACCCCCGCGATCCGCACCTCGTCGCCGGGGTAGATCGCGGTCGCCGTGATGAAGTACGCGGAGACCGTAGTGGGCCGCAGCAGCGTCTTGGTGACGACCGTCGCGCCACCGCCGATCATCAGCAGGACCAACGCGGCGGCCAGCAGCAGCCTGGGCAGCCGGTTGCGGGTCATCGTGGGGTTCATCGCGGGGGCTCCCCCCACCGCTCCCACGGCTCCGGTATCCCGTTGTACGGGAACGGCAGTTCGGCGCGTGGCCCGGCGTTGTCCGGCGGCTGGCCGGCGTTGACGCCGCGGCGGAAGCCGAACGCGTAATCCAGCCACGGCTGGAACAGCTGGCCGAAGAAGATATTCGGGATGTAGGCCTGGTAGTACGGGCCGTTGCCGATCGTCTCGCCGAGCGTGATCTGGAACTTGGCCAGCCCGGGTAGTGCCTCGGCGATGTTGTCGCGATTCTCCTCCAGGATCGCCACGACGCCGTTGAGTTTGTCCAGGGTGGGTGCGAGCTCCTGCTCGTTCTCCTCGATCAACGCCGACATCTGCTTGGCCAGCGCGGAGGTGTGCGCCAGCAGATCGACGATCTCGCGTCGGCGTTCGTTGAGCACCGCGACGAGATCGTTGGCGTTGAGCAGCAGGGTGTTGACCTGGTTGCTGCGCTCGGCGAGGATCCGCGTGACGTCGGCGCTGTGCGCCAACAGCTCCGCCAACGTGCCGTCGCGGTCGTTGAGCGCCTGCGACACCCGGGTCAGTCCCTCGAAGGTGGGCCGCAGCTGCGGCCCCACCTGGTCGAGTGTCTCCGCCAGGGTGTCGAGCGCCTGGTTCACCGCGGCCGTGTCGGTCTTGGCGGTGTTGCTGGTCAGCTCGTTGACCGCCTCGGTCAGCGAGTACGGAGCCGCGGTGCGCGACACCGGGATCACGTCCATCGGCCGCATCGTTGCGGAGCCGCGCGACTCCAGGGTGAGCACGCGCTGCCCCAGCAGGGTGCCGGTGCGGATATGCGCGGTGGTCTCCGAGCCCAGCGAGACGGTGCCGTCGACCGCGAACGTCACCAGCGCGTGACGCCCGCGAAGTTCGACGTCGGTAACGGTGCCCACCTTCATCCCGGACACCGTCACGTCGTTGCCCACCGCGACTCCACCCGCGTCGGTGAACTCGGCCTGGTATCGGACGTCGGTGGCCAGCGAAACCAGCCGCTCGGGATTGAGGCCGACGGCGATCACCAGGACCACCAGGACGATCCCGATGAACCCGGGTCGAATAAGCTCTCCGCCGCGGTACTTCAGCATCAGGGCTCAGTGCACCTTCCGTTTTCCTGCCGGAGCCACGGAAACTCGGCCGTCCGGCCCTGCAGATCGGTGACCCGCCATTTGATCTCGCAGATGTAGTAGTTGAAGAAGCTGCCGTAGGAGCCGGTGCGCACCAGTTTGCGGAAGTTCTCCGGAGCCTTCTTCAGGGCGGTGTCGAGCCGGTCCTTCTGGAAATCGAGGTTGACCGCGAGCCGGTTCAGCTGATCGACGCTTCCGGACAGCGGCGGTCGGGCGTCGCTGAGCAGATCCGCCAGCGAGGCCGCACCGCTGTTCAATGCGTCGATCGCCGTAGCGATCGGATCCCGTTCCGCCGCAAGCTCGGTGACCAGCCGCTCCAATTGGCCGACGGTGGTGGAGAACTTGTCACCTTCCCGCGACAGGGTGGCCAGCAGCGACCGCAGGTGGTCGACGAGCGCCTGGATGGTCTGGCTGTGTTCGGCCAGCGCCGTGGTGAAGTCCGAGGTGTTCGTCAGCAGCGACCGCAGCGTGCCGCCCTGTCCCTGGAAGATCTGGACCAGCGAGGCGGACAGCGCGTTGATGTCTTCGGGGTTGAGCCCGCGGATCACCGGCTTGAGCCCGCCGAGCAGCAGATCGAGGTCCAGCGCCGGCTGGGTTCGCGAGGTGGGGATCTCCGATCCGGGCGGCAGCGGATCCCCGCCGGGACCCTCGATCAGCTCCAGATAGCGGTCACCGACCAGGTTCAGATAGCGCACCGCCACCCTTGTCCCGGTGGTCATCCGCACGCCGGAGTCGACGTCGAAGGTCACCGCAACGGTCTTGTCCGGGCGCAGTCTGACGCCGTCGACCGTGCCCACGCGCATGCCGGCCACCCGGACCGACTGGCCCGGCTCCAGCCGCGAGACATCGGTGAAGACCGCTGAATACTTTGTCCGAGAACCTGTTTGGTACTGGCCGAAGATGAAGAACAGCGATGCGGTGAGCAGCACCATCACCACCGCGAAGATGCCGAATTTGATCAGCGTCGGACGCGGACCCTGCCTCATCCCGGTTGTCCGATCTGAGCGGTGTTGCGTGGTGGACCGTCGTGTTCGGTATCGCCGAACATGATCTGCTTGATCAGGTCCGAGTTCAGCACGATTCCCGGATACCTGCGCCGCCACGGGTTGGTGCCGGTGTCGGCGACCACGTACGGCGGCGCGGAACCGTAGGGCATCTTGGGCAGCCCGGCGCACTGCGGTCCGCCCTTGGCGCCGGCCTTCGGCAGATCGTTGGGATAGCGGTACCGCTCCTGGCCCCACAGGAATCCGGCGAGCACCATCACCCCGGGTTTCTTGAACGGCGGGATATGGGACGCTTCGACCATGCCGCTCAGCGCGCACCACAGCGCCTGGTTGTATTCGTCGAGCAGCGAGGTGGTCGGCACCAGCAGGTGTGCGACCTCGGCGAGGTCATCGCGGTTCTCCCCCACCACCTGCTGGCCGACGTCGGCCAGACCGATCACCGAAATCAGTGCGGCATCGAGGTTGTGCCGCTCGTCGACCACGCTGTCGCTGATGCGGGCGGCGCTGTCGGTGATCGAGACGAAGTCTGCGGCGGTATCGGCGTAGGCACGCAGCACCTCGGGTGCGACGTGCAGTTCTTCCCGCAGCGCCGGCAGGGTCGGTTCGAGGGTCGCCAGGTAACTGTGCAGGTCGGCGAGCGTCTGACCGGGCTTGTCGCCGCGGCCGGCCAGCGCCGAGGAGATGGCGCCGAGGGTCTGGTTGAGCTTGGCCGGCTCGATCGCGGCCAGGACCGCGCTGAGCTGTTCGAAGACGGTGTTCACTTCGATCGTGACGTGGTCGGCGTCGATCACCTGCCCCGGCCGAAGGGACTCCTGCGACGGGTTCGGCGGGAAGACGAACTGCACCTGTTTTGCGCCGAACACCGTCGGCGAGGCGATATCGACAAAAGCGTTGGCGGGGATGGCGTCCAAGCGCCTGGAGTCCACGTCGAGGTGGAGCGCGGCGCGACCGTCCGGCAGCGGCTCGATCGACGCCACGCGGCCGACCTGGACACCGCGCACCTGAACCTTGGCGTCGGGGTTCATCACCAGCCCGGCGCGCGACGAAATCACCGTCACTTCAATGCTATCGGCAAAACCTCCCCGAAACAGCTGAACCGAGACACCGGTCACCAGTACAGCCAGGGCGATGGCCGCCAATCCCACCAGCGGACGCACGAGGAGTCTCAGCATCGATGTCCTCCGTGCGGATCATCACGGTGCAGGAGGCTGTGCGCTGCCGCTCGGTATGCCAAGCCGGTCCACCCCCAGCATGCGGTCGATGACGGTGCAGGACTCTATGTCGGAACATATCTTTGGGTCAATATGTCGGCCCGTCGGAACCGAGAACCGCGCCGCTACTCGGCTACCGGGCCCCACTCACGGCCTTGTCACCACCCCGAAATCAGGTTTGCTCTCCAGTAGCATTTCACAGCTATTACTGCAGATCAATGCCATGCACTGAGACATCGTCCTGTTTTCCGTCTAGCTTCTGGAACGCCATCGGGCCGATCGTCACATCCACCAGGTCTCGGGAAGCGATCGGGCAGGCGATGCCGCATCTTCGGAGCAAATTTTAGGTTGGATCGGCCCCACCCCGCTCCGGCGTCCGGCGCGCATCGCCCGGGTGGCGATGCCGCCCGGGATCGATATCGCCCAGGTGGCAAAAATTGTGACGCGACCGAACTCGGCAAGCGCCTGTTTGGCGATTTTTACGAGAATAGAGACCGACAGTTCAATAAGTCGCCCGAATCCGGTGGGGCAATTGACGATTCGGCTAATAAGCCGACTGCCTCGGCCACCGTGCGCACAACCGCCGGCGACAGCAAACCGGGCGTGAGCGGCGCCGGGTCGGGCCACCGGTCCGGCCCGGCCCGGCGCCCGGGTCAAAGAGTTCGATCCCGCCGAAACGTGTCTGCCGGGGCCCGGACGGGCCCCGGCAGACGGGCGATGACACGGTGACGCCGCCTCGGCGGACGCAGCCGGCCTCGGACGGCGGCGCCCCCGCGGGTCAGTCGGGAAGGCGCAGCTCGGGCTTCTCCACCTCTTCGATGTTGACGTCCTTGAAGGTGATCACCCGGACCTGCTTGACGAACCGGGCCGGCCGGTACATGTCCCAGACCCAGGCGTCGGCCAGGCGCAGTTCGAAGTACACCTCGCCGTCGGTGTTGTGTGGTATGAGCTCCACACTGTTGGCCAGATAGAACCGTCGCTCGGTCTCTACCACGTAGTTGAACTGTCCGACGATGTCCTTGTACTCGCGGTAGAGCGAGAGCTCCATCTCGGTTTCGTATTTTTCGAGATCCTCGGCACTCATCGGCTCAAACAGTCCTTCACGTTCATGGGTCAATCCTCCCCCTAGCCGGTTCGGCTCTGCTGCTCGGGTTCCAGATCGAGCGCATCAGCGGGCACCAGTTCGCCGTCCACCGACACCAGCCGCCGCACGTTGATGAACGACCGGCGGTGTTCGGCGCAGGGCCCCAGCCTGGCCAGGGCCGCGTTGTGTGCCGCGGTGTTGTACCCCTTGTGCTCGGCGAACCCGTAGCCGGGGTACTCCTCCTCCAGTTTGACCATCAACCGGTCCCGGCTGACTTTCGCGAGCACACTGGCCGCCGCGATGCAGGCCGCGGCCGCGTCGCCGCCGACCACCGGCAGCGACGGCATGGGCAGTCCCGGCACCCGGAACCCGTCGGAGAGCACATACCCCGGTCGCACCGACAGCCCGGCCACCGCGCGGCGCATGCCCTCGATGTTGGCGGCGTGCACACCGCGACGGTCGACCTCGGCCGCCGGGATGTAGACGATGTGGTAGGCCAGTGCGTACCGGAGGATCAGCGGGAACAGCCGCTCGCGCTCCTTGGCGGTCAGCCGCTTGGAGTCGTCGAGAGCGGCCAGGCTCGCCCGCCGGTTGGGCCCCAGCACACACGCCGCGACCACCAACGGGCCCGCACAGGCTCCTCGGCCGACCTCGTCGACGCCGGCCACCGGCCCCAGACCGTTGCGATACAGGGCCGACTCCAACGTGCGCAGGCCAGAAGACTTCCGGATCACCGTTCGCGGAGGCCACGTCGCCGGCACTGCACTCCTATGGGGTCGCTGTGCTCGCTTGCGGGTTCTCGCTGCGGATGCCGCCCCAGCGCGACGGCGGCCAGGCGATGAACCGCGCCTTTCCGATCACATTCTCCACCGGGATGGTGCCGGCCACCGGGTCGCCGGTGCACAGGATGCCGCGCTGGATGTCCTCCGGCCGATTGGTGCAGTGCAACCGCGAGTCGGCCGAGTGGGTGCGGTTGTCACCCATCACCCACAACCGGCCCTCCGGCACCGTCACCGGCCCGAACTCCTGGGTCAGGCAGGGCGCGACCGCGGGATCGACGTTCATCGTCGCCGGATCGAGGTACGGCTCGTCCACGCGTTTGCCGTCGACGGTCAGCCCGGTGTCGTTACGGCATTCCACGGTCTGGCCGCCCACCGCGATCACGCGTTTGACCAGATCGTTCTCATCGGGCGGAACGAACCCGATGAACGACAGCGCGTTCTGGATCCACCGCACCACGGGGTTGTCCGAGCGGATCGACTTGTAGTTCAGGCTCCAGTTGGGCGGACCCTTGAACACGATCACGTCGCCCGGCTGCGGGTCGGTGAACCGGTAGGTGATCTTGTCGACCATGATCCGGTCGCCGGTGCAGCCCGGACAGCCGTGCAGGGTCGGCTCCATCGACTCCGACGGGATCAGATACGGCCGGGCCACGAACGTCAGCATGACGTAGTAGATCACCAGCGCGATGGTGATCAGGATCGCGAATTCACGCAGCGCGCCGCGCTTCTTGTCGGGCTTGTCCCGCTGCTCCTGCTCAGGGTCCGCCGCGGACGCCGGGCTCGCGCCGTCGGACCCCTCGGACTCGGTGGGTTCGGTGGATCCGGTCACCGCATCAGGGTAGCCAGCGTCATCGGGGTCGATGCGCTGCTCGCGCTCCAAGGACGGACCCTCAGCGCTTTTCCTTGATCTTGGCCTTCTTGCCGCGCAGCTCGCGCAGGTAGTAGAGCTTGGCCCGGCGCACGTCACCGCGGGTGACGACGTCGATGTGATCGATGTTGGGCGAATGCACCGGGAAGGTGCGCTCGACACCCACGCCGTAGCTCTCCTTGCGCACCGTGAACGTCTCGCGGACCCCGCCGCCCTGGCGGCGGATCACCACGCCCTTGAAGACCTGGATGCGTTCCTTGCTGCCCTCGATCACCTTCACATGGACGTTGACGGTGTCGCCGGGGCCGAAGTCCGGGATGTCGTCGCGCAGCGACTCCTGATCGACGAAGTCCAGCGTGTTCATCGGTGACACTTCCTTGCTGTAGGCGGCTGCGGGCACGCTGCCACACTGTGACGCGTCGCCGAGCCGATCGTTCGGGCGTATCGGGGTGTATCTCGCAGCGGTCGGGGCGCTCAGGGGCCCCAACCGGCACAGACAACTGCTCAATTGTGCCAGACGGCCCCCGATCCAGTGAAATCCGGTCCACAGGGTCGCCCCGCCACCACCCACCTTTCCCGCCGAGCAGACGCAGACACCCCTATTTCACGCCCTCACAGGGGGTGTTCCTGACTGCTCGCGCGGGCAACGGCGGCCACGGCGCGCCGAGCGTCGCGGCAGACCGCTGTCGGTCGCCCACCGGCGGCTAACCTGGGATCCGACCGGCACCGGGCCGGGCCGAAGCAGGGCAGGAGGTGGCACGGAACAGCCATGCGAGGGCTGGCGAGAACGCTGGTCACGGCCGGCGCAGCCGTCCTGCTCACGGTGTCGCTGGCCGCCTGCACGGCGGGTGTTTCCGGACCCTCGCCCGCCGCGGATCCGGCCACCGAGCCCCGGGTGGTGATCGCCCCGCTGGGCAACGCCGCACCGCTTCCCGAGGCCGCCCCGGACGAACCGACCGCCGCGTTCTCCGGGCTGCAGGCCCGCATCGATCGCGCCACCGCCGCCGCCGCCGCAGCGGGCGCCAACCTCACCATGGTCCTGCTCGACCGCAATACCGGTCAGCGGCTGTCCAACGGCAACCGCCGCGAGATCGTCATCGCCTCGGTGGTGAAGCTGTTCATCGCCGACGACCTGCTCATGCGCGACGAGAAGCTGTCCCCGCAGGACTGGCAGGCGCTCGCGGCGATGCTGCGCTCCTCCGACGACTCCCCCGCCGAGATCTTCTGGAACCGTGGCGGCGGCCGCGACATCGTGACCCGGGTCGCCGAGCGCTACGGCCTGCGCAACACCCGCCCACCGCGCAACGGGCGCTGGTTCAACACCGTCAGCACCGCGTCCGATCTGGTCCGCTACCTCGACATGCTGCTCTCGGGCGCGGGCGGACTGCCGCGCGAGAAGGCCGAGCTGATCATCACAAACCTCGCCCAGAGCACCCCGCTGGGCATCGACGGCACCCAGCCGGGCGGGGTGTATCCGCAGCGGTTCGGGCTCCCCGACGGGCTGCCCGCCGAGCCGGTCGCGGTCAAACAGGGCTGGATGTGTTGCGTGGGCGGCGCCTGGACGCACCTGTCGGTCGGCCTCATCGGGGCGGACCGCCGCTACGTGATGGCGATCGGCTCCGACCAGCGGGGCAGCGCCGACGCCACCCGCAACACCCTCACCGAGGCGGTCAGGACGATGTTTCCGGGTGGTCGGATCTGACCTCGAGCCGCTCGAGCAGGTCGGGACGCCGTTCCCGGGTGCGTGCGAGGCTCTGCTCGTGACGCCAGGCGGCGATCCGGGCGTGGTCGCCGGACAGCAGCACCTCGGGCACGTCGAGCCCCCGCCAGCTCGGCGGGCGGGTGTAGCACGGCCCCTCCAGCAGCCCGTTGGAGAACGAATCCTCTTGGTGTGAGACCGGATTGCCCATGACGCCGGGCAGCAGCCGCACCACGGCCTCGATCATCACCAGCGCCGCCGCCTCCCCGCCGGCCAGCACGTAGTCGCCGATCGAGACCTCCTCGACCCGCATCCGCCGCGCGGCGTCGTCGGCCACCCGTTGGTCGATGCCCTCGTAGCGGCCGCAGGCGAACACCAGGTGCTTCTCCTGGCTCCAGCGCTGCGCAGTGGCCTGGGTGAACAGCCGGCCCGCCGGCGTCGGCACCACGAGAAGCGTTTCCGGCGTACAGATCTCGTCGAGGGCCTCGCCCCAGACCGGCGCCTTCATCACCATGCCCGGGCCACCGCCGTAGGGGGTGTCGTCCACCGAGCGGTGCACATCGTGGGTCCACCGGCGCAGATCGTGCACCTCGAACCGGACGATCCCGGCGTCGATCGCCTTGCCGGGCAGGGACTGCCGCACCGGATCGAGGTAGGCCGGGAAGATCGTGACGACGTCGATGCGCAGCGCCTCACCCATGCCGGCGCAGCTCCAGCAGACCCTCGGGCGGGTCGATCTCGATCCTGGCGTCCTCCAGCGACACCGACGTCACGATCTCGCTGACGAACGGCACCAGCACCTCGTCGTCGGATTCGGTGCGCACCGCCAGCAGTTCGCCCGCGGCGGTGTGCACCACTTCGGTGACCGCGCCCACGGGCCGGCCGTCGACGGTGACCACCTGCAGGCCCTCGAGCTGGTGGTCGTAGAACTCGTCGGGATCCTCGATGGGGGGCAGGTCTGCGGAGTCGATGACGAACAGCGTGCCGCGCAGCGCGTCGGCCGCGTCGCGGTCGTTGACCCCGCGCAACCGAACCAGCAGCCGGCCGCTGTGCGGGCGCGACGACTCGATGACGAACTCCCGCTGCGGGCCGTCACCGCGCGACGGCTTGCCGCGCAGGGTCACCCCGGGGGCGAACCGCGCCTCCGGGTCGTCGGTGCGAATTTCGACGACGACCTCGCCGGCGATGCCGTGTGCCTTGACGACCCGCCCGACAACCAGGTCCATGACGACCGTTACCGGTCGGTGTCCACCACGTCGACGCGAATCCCCCGACCGCCGATCCCGGCGACCAGCGTGCGCAGGGCGGTCGCGGTGCGGCCGCCGCGGCCGATCACCTTGCCGAGGTCATCGGGGTGCACATGCACCTCGATGGTGCGCCCGCGCCGGCTGGTCACCATGTCCACCCGGACGTCGTCGGGGTTGTCCACGATGCCGCGGACGAGGTGTTCAACCGCGTCGACGACGACGACGGAGCTCACGGCCATCTCAGCTTTCGGCGGCGCCGTCGGCGGCCTCGGACTTGTCGGCCTTCTCGTCAGCCTTGTCGTCGGCCTTCTCGTCGGCCTTCTCGTCGGCCTTGGCCCCGGCCTTGTCGTCGGTCTTGTCCTTCTTGGCCGTCGACTTCTTCTTCTTGGGCTGGGTGGCCTCGGTGGTCGGAGCACCCTCGGCCTCGGCCAGCGCCTTGTTGAACAACTCCAGCTTGCTGGGCTTGGGCTCCTTGACCTTCAGTGAGCCCTCGGCCCCCGGCAGGCCCTTGAACTTCTGCCAGTCACCGGTGATCTTCAGCAGCTTCAGCACCGGTTCGGTGGGCTGGGCGCCGACGGACAGCCAGTACTGAGCCCGCTCGGAGTTGATCTCGATGAGGCTGGGCTCTTCCTTCGGGTGGTAGCGGCCGATGATCTCGATCGCGCGGCCATCGCGGCGGGTCCGCGCGTCGGCGACGGCGATGCGGTACTGCGGGTTGCGGATCTTGCCGAGCCGCGTGAGCTTGATCTTGACAGCCATGAAAAGCGCTCTCCTGTGGGTATCACGCTGCAATTCAGCGATGCGGGCGGGCTTGCCCACATCCGGTTTTGCCTCGCGTGTGTCTGACCACGCAGCGGCACATCGAACGGGTCGCTGCACGGACAGCGGTCCATTGTGCCAGACCGGAGCGCCGGGATCGAAATCGCCGCATGCCGGACGCATAGCCGACGCTGGGTGAGCGGATGCGCTCAACTCCGCCCCAACGGGGCAGCGGGAACCGGGTTTGCTCGCCGGCGCCATGTGAGGCCGGGCGTCCTCGATCACGAGCGGATGTCACACTCCCTCGGGCGCATCGACCGAGGCGCCGCCACAGCACCCCTAGATACCGAGGACGGTCCGGGCGATCAGAAAATAGATGAGCAGCCCGGTGGCGTCGACGAACGTCGAGATGAACGGGTTGGAGAACACCGCCGGATCGGCCCGCACCGCCCGTGCCAGCAGCGGCATCACCCCGCCCACGGTGGCCGCCATGGTGCACAGGCTGACGAAAGTCAGCCCGATGACCGTCCCGATGGACGGCCCGTAGAGCAGGCTGGTGACCACGAACGCCAGCGAGCCCAGGATCAGACCCAGCGCACACCCGACCCGGAACTCCCGGAACATCACCTTGAACAGGTCGCGGGTCCGCACGTCGCCCAGCGCCAGCGCCCGGGTGACCGTGGTGGCGGCCTGGTTGCCGGTGTTGCCGCCGGTGCCGATCAGCAGCGGCACGAACAACGCCAGCGTCACCACCTGCGACAGTGTCGCCTCGAACACCTCCAGCACCTGCACGGTCAGGGTGGCCCCGATGGCGAGCACCAGCAGCCACACCACCCGCGACCGGACCAGCCCGCTGACCGGCGCGGTGAAGTACGGGCGCCGCAGCGGCTCGCTACCGGAGATGCGGGCCTGGTCCTCGGACTCGGCGGCCTCGAGGATGCGCAGCGCGTCGTCGACGGTGAGGATGCCCACCAACCGGGTCTCGTTGTCGACCACCGGCACGGCCAGCAGCTTGCGGTCGGCGCACCGGCGCGCCGCCTCCTCGGCGCGCTCCCCCACCCGCGCCCAGGTGGCCGGCTGCATCACCGACTCCACCGTGGCGTCCGGATCCGCCCGCAGCAGATCCCGCAGGCTCACCACCCCGACCAGCACCCGCTGCCCGTCGGTGACCGGCAGCGTGTAGACGGTCTCGGCATCGCTCAGGCGCTCGGTGACCCGCTCCAGCGCGTGACGGATCGTCATCTCCGGGCGGACCGACACGAACTCCGGGCTCATCCGCCGCCCGATCGACCCCTGCGGATACCCGAGGATGTCGGCGGTGATCTCGCGTTCCCGCGGCGGCAGGCCCTGCAGCAGCCGGCGTGCCACCGTGGCGGGCAGCTCGTCGAGCAGCTCGACCCGGTCGTCGGGGTGCATCTGGGCGAACAGCGTCGCGACCGCGTCGTCCTGCAGCCCACCGACCAGATCACCCTGCAGGCTGGGGTCGAGGTTCTCGAACACCTCCAGCGCCTGGCCCTTGGGCAGCACCCGGTACAGCACCGCCCGCTGCTTGCGGTCCAGCCGCTCGAGAATGCCCACGATCTGGGCCGCCGACAGCGGACGCACCGCCGCCGTCAGGGCCGGGAGATCCAGGTCGTCCAGGGCCCGCAGGACGGCCTTGTCGTCGGTGTCGATGGACTGGGTGCGGGTGTCGGTCACCCCACCAGTTTGTCGAAACATTTGGCCTCGACGCGGCGGGTCATCCGCCAGCCGTCCGGAGTGCGGACGAGCTCGTCCTCGTACCAGATCCCGACGAAGTAGATCTGGTTGGACTCACCGCCCATGACCATCGGGTTGAAACAGATCGCCCGCGACGTCGCGCGGTCACCGGACGGGTCGAACCGGATGTCGACATTGCCCAGCATGTGGTAGTAGGCGGGGAAGTTCGGCAGCACCTGTTTCAGCCAGGCCTTGACCTCCGGATAGCGGCCGTCGATCCCGCCGCTGACCCGGTAGTCGATGTAGGCGTCCGGGGTGAACACCCGGTCGAGGGCGTCGAAGTTCTTCCGGTCGATGGCCGTGGAGTAGTCGATGAGCAGCTGCTGGATTTCCAGGCGGTCGGAGATTTCTTGCAGGCTGAGCATGGCTCCATCAAACACAACCGGGCGGCCGCTCCCCGGCCTCGGCCGGCGCGCCACGGCGGGTCTAGGCTCGGTGCCCATGCGAAGCTTCCTGGCGGTGCTCGTCGCGGGTCTGATGGCCGTTGTCGCGCCGACCGTCCCGGTCGCTCACGCCGACCCGGAGACCCAGCCGGTCGGGGCGCCGACCATCCCCGACGGTCCGGCGCAGGCGTGGATCCTCGCCGACATGGACACCGGCGAGGTGTTGGCCGCCCGCAATGAACACGGTCAGTACGCCCCGGCCAGCACGATCAAGGTGCTGCTGGCGCTCACGGTGCTCAACGAGGTTCCGCTCGACGCCACCGTGGTGGCCAACGAGGCCGACACCCAGGTGGAGTGCAACTGCGCCGGGGTGCAACCGGGCCGCGCCTACACCGCCCGCCAACTGCTCGAGGCGCTGCTGCTGGTGTCCGGCAACGACGCCGCCAACACCCTGGCCACCATGCTCGGTGGCCACGACGTCGCGGTGACCAAGATGAACGCCACCGCCGCGCTGGTGGGTGCGTACGGCACCAACGCCGGCACCCCGTCGGGCCTGGACGGACCGGGCATCGCGATGTGGTCGTCGCCGCGGGATCTGGCGGTCATCTTCCGCGCCGCGATGGCCAACCCGGTGTTCGCCGCGATCACCGCGCAACCGACCGCGGTGTTCCCCACCGCCAAGGGCGACAAGGTGCTGGTCAACCAGAACGAGCTGCTCAGGCGCTACCCCGGCGCGTTCGGCGGGAAGACCGGCTTCACCGATCTGGCGAAGAAGACCTATGTCGGAGGCGCCCAACGCGACGGCCGCCGGCTGGTGGTGGCGCTGATGTACGGGCTCGACAAGCCCGGCCAGACGTACTGGGACCAGGCGATGGGCCTGCTGGACTGGGGCTTCGCCCAACCGAGGGGAAACAGCATCGGCACCCTGTGACGGTGTAGCCGATGTTGCCGAATCGCAATACATCCGAGACCGTGCCGGGGAACGCGGTCGATACGCTCGGCGGCCATGCGAAAACTGCTGGCGGCGTTGGCGATCACGCTGACGGCGGCGGTCCTCGCCGCACCGCCGGCAGCCGCGCAGCCGGCCGGCGCGGTGTCACTGCCGCAGGGCCCGGCCCAGGCGTGGCTGCTCGCCGATCTGGACACCGGGCGAATACTGGCCTCCCGCAACCCCTATGAGCCGCACCCTCCGGCCAGCACGATCAAGGCGCTGCTGGCGATGGTGGTGCTCGACCACCTGCCGCTCAACGCGGTGATCCTCGCGCGGCCGGCCGCCGCCGATGTGGAGTGTTCCTGCGCGGGCGTGAAGGCCGGCCGCGCGTACACGGTGCGCCAACTGCTCGACGGGCTGATGCTGGTGTCGGGCAACGACGCCGCGAACGTGCTGGCCGACGGACTCGGCGGCTACCGCGCGGCGGTCGCGCGGATGAACGCGAAGGCCGCGGCGCTGGGCGCCCGCAGCACCCGGGTGTCCTCACCGTCCGGGCTAGACGGGCCCGGCATGGAATCATTCACCACCGCTTATGATCTCGCGTTGATCTATCGAGAAGCATTGCGGTATCCGGCTTTCGCCGCGATCGTACGTCAACGGTCGTCGGTGTTCCCCACCGACAACGGACCCAAGACGATCGTCAACCAGAACCAGTTGCTCAAGCGGTATCCGGGCACCCTGGTCGGCAAGACCGGTTACACGAACCTGGCGCGCCACACGTTCGTCGCCGCGGCGCAGCGCGACGGCCGGCGGCTGGTGGTCACACAGCTCTACGGTGACGGCGACCTCTACGGGCAGGCGATCCAATTGTTCGACTGGGGTTTCGCCCAACTCCGTTCCTGACCACCCCCGCGCCGAGACCACGGTTGATGATGGAAAATCGCGAAAAAGCCGTCAACAAGCGTAGTTTCAGCGCTACCGGTAAACCCGGCCGCGGAGGACGACCAGGTCGGGGTGGCGCAGCACCGCGGCGCCACGGCGGGGATCCTCGGAGTAGCACACCAGGTCCGCCGGCGCCCCGGGTTCGAGCCCGGGCCGCCCCAGCCAGGCACGCGCCGACCACGACGCCGCACCCAGCGCCTCGGTGGGTGTCATACCGATCCCGATCAGCGCCTCGATCTCGTCGGCGATCCGTCCGTGGGCGACCATGCTGCCGGCGTCGGTGCCCGCATAGATCGGTACCCCGGCCTCCCGCGCGGCCGCGATCCGCTGCGGACACTTCCGGTGCAGCTCACGCATGTGCGCGGCGTACTTCGGATACTTTCCCGCCCCGTCGGCGATGCCCGGGAAGTTCGCAATGTTGATCAACGTCGGCACCAGCGCCGTGCCGTGCTCGACCATCAGGTCGATGGTGTCCTCGGTCAAACCGGTGCCGTGCTCGATGCAGTCGATGCCGGCCTTGATCAGCCCCGGCAGCGCGTCCTCGCCGAACACGTGCGCGGTGACCCGGGCGCCTTCGGCGTGCGCCGCGTCGATCGCCGCCTTGAGCACGTCGTCCGACCACAGCGGCGCCAGATCCCCGACCTCGCGGTCGATCCAGTCACCGACCAGCTTGACCCAGCCGTCGCCGAACCGGGCCTGTTCGGCCACCGCCGCGGGCAGCGCCGACTCGTCCTCCAACTCGATCGCGAACCCGCGCGAGTACCGCTTGGGCCGGGCCAGATGGCGTCCGGCGCGGATGATCTCCGGCAGGTCGTGGCGGTACGCCAGCGGCCGGGTGTCGATCGGCGAGCCCGCGTCGCGCAACAGCAGCGCCCCGGCGTCGCGCTCGGTCTCGGCCTGCGCGACGCACTCGTCGAGGTCCTCGATCACCCCGTGCTCACCGAGCCCGACGTGGCAGTGCGCGTCGACCAGACCCGGGATGATCCAGCCCCCGTCGAACACGGTCTCGGCGCCGGCCACCGGCTCGGCGCTGAGCACCCCGTCGACGATCCACCAGTCGACCGGCTGTTCGTCGGGCAGGCTCCGCCCACGGACGTGCAGTCTCACGGCTACTTCTGGTTGGGGAACTTCAGCTGGGACAGGTCGATGTCGACCAGCCCGGGGGGCAGCTCGTCGAGCCCCTTGGGCATGTTCGACAGGTCCGGGAACCCGGGCGGCAGGCCCGCGCCGAGCGGGTTGCGCACCTTCGGCGGAGTCGGTCCGCGACCCTTCTTGCCCTTCTTCTTGTTCTTGCCGGCTTTGCGAGAGGCTTTGCGGCCGAACGGCATCCCCATCTGGCCGGCCATCTGCGACATCATCTTGCGGGCCTCGAAGAACCGTTCAACGAGCTGGTTGACCTCGCCGACGGTCACCCCGGAACCCTTGGCGATGCGCTGCCGGCGCGACGCGTCGATGATCTTCGGGTTGGCCCGCTCCTCGGGCGTCATCCCGCGGATGATCGCCTGGATGCGGTCGAGTTGCTTGTCGTCGACCGCGGCCAACGCGTCCTTCATCTGGTTCGCCCCGGGCAGCATGCCCAGCAGGTTGGCGATCGGCCCCATCTTGCGGATGGCCTGCATCTGCTCGAGGAAATCCTCCAGCGTCAGCTCACCGCTGCCGATCTTGTGGGCGGTCTCCTCGGCCTTCTTGGCGTCGAAGACCTGCTCGGCCTGCTCGATGAGGGTGAGCACGTCGCCCATGCCCAGGATCCGGCCGGCCATCCGGTCCGGGTGGAAGACGTCGAAGTCCTCGAGCTTCTCCCCCGACGAGGCGAACAGGATCGGCACCCCGGTGACCTCGCGCACGCTCAGCGCGGCACCGCCGCGGGCGTCGCCGTCGAGCTTGGTCAGCACCACGCCGGTGAAGCCGACGCCCTCGCGGAACGCCTCGGCGGTGGTGACCGCGTCCTGGCCGATCATCGCGTCGAGGACGAACAGCACCTCGTCCGGGTTGACGGCGTCGCGGATCGCCGCGGCCTGGCGCATCAGTTCCTCGTCGATGCCCAGCCGGCCCGCGGTGTCGACGATCACGACGTCGTAGAGCTTGGCCCTGGCCTCTTGCAGACCGGCCGCGGCGACGGCCACCGGATCGCCGGGACCGGCCTCCTCGGAGCCCTCCGCGGACACCCCGGGATGCGGGGCGAACACGTCGACGCCGGCGCGTTCGCCGACGATCTTGAGCTGGTTCACCGCGCCGGGCCGCTGCAGGTCGCAGGCCACCAGCAGGGGCCGGTTGCCCTGGTTGCGCAGCCAGCGCGCCAGCTTGCCGGCGAGCGTGGTCTTACCGGAACCCTGCAGGCCGGCCAGCATGATGACGGTCGGCGGGTTCTTGGCGAACCGCAACTGGCGGGTCTCGCCGCCGAGGATCGCGATCAGCTCCTCGTTGACGATCTTGACGACCTGCTGCGCCGGGTTGAGCGCGGCGGACACCTCGGCGCCCTTGGCACGTTCCTTGACGCGCGCGACGAACGAGCGCACGACCGGCAGCGACACGTCGGCTTCGAGCAGCGCCAGCCGGATCTCGCGGGTGGTGGCGTCGATGTCGGCGTCGGTCAACCGGCCCTTACCGCGCAGCCCGGCCAGGGCACCGGTCAACCGGTCAGACAGCGATTCAAACACGCGGTCCAGCCTAACCGGCCTGCTCGCACCACCGCCCCGCTGCCGGTCCCGCCGCCCCGGTGAACCGACGACCCGCGCCGCCCGGGTGGCCGAGGCTCAGCCGGCCTCCGACAGCGGTTTCTTCGGCGGCGGCGCGGGCAGCACCGCGTACAGATCCCGTTCGAGGTCGTCGCGTATCGCCTCGTCGGCCCGGATGCCGAACACGTCGATCACCGACGATCCCAGCGTGGTGACCTTCGCCCAGGCGATGTCCACCCCGTCGCGCTCGAACACCGCCGTCAGCCGGGCCAGCAGCCCGGTGCGGTCGGTGGCACGCACCTCGACGACGAGCTCGCCGGGGCTGGCCCCCGGCGACCACAGGATCCGCGGCGGCGCCGGGACGTAGTTGATCGGCACCGCGTCCGGGATGTCGCCGGCCCGACCGGTTCCGTGCCGGGCGGTTTCGTGGTCACGCCGGTCCAGCGTCCCCAGCGGGTCCAGGTCCCCGTCGAGGGCGAGGATGAACTGCTGGCGCAACAGTTCGGCGGCCGGCGGCGCCCCGAAATGCGGCGACACGTAGAAGGTGTTGATCGCCGACCCGCAGTGGCCGTTGACCGACGCCGAGTGCACCCGCAGCGAGTTCAGCGCCAGCACCCCGGCGGCCCGGGACAGCAGGCCCCGCCGGTCCGGCGCGATCATCGTGACTTGATGGATGTGCGGGCTGTCGGTGGGCGACAGTTCCACGTGTACGCCGACGTCGGCGGCCATGGCCAGATGTCGCGGGTCGATCGGGTCCGGGGTGGGCAACGGTTCACCGGCCATCACCAACCGGCAGCGGCGGACCAGGTCGCCGACCAGCGAGGCCTTCCATTCGCCCCACACGCCCGGCCCGGTGGCCAGCGAGTCGGCTTCGGTGAGCGCGTGCAGCAGTTCGAGCACGACGTGATCGCCGTCGATGGCCTCCACCACCGCCGCGATGGTGTCGGGGTCCTGCAGATCGCGGCGGGTCGCGGTGTGGCTCAACAGCAGGTGATGACGCACCAGTTTCGACAGGATCTCGATGTCCGACGGCCACAGCCCCAGCCGGGTGCCGATCTGCACGGCCAGTTCGGCGCCGATGATGCTGTGGTCGCCGCCGCGTCCCTTGCCGATGTCGTGGCACAGCGCGCCCAGCACCAGCAGATCGGGCCGCGACACCCGGGTGGTGAGAGCCGCTGCCCGCGCGACGGTTTCGACCAGATGGCGGTCGACGGTCCAGATGTGCACGATGTCCCGCGGCGGCAGGTCGCGCACCGCGCCCCATTCCGGGAACAACCGGCCCCACAACCCGGTGCGGTCGAGCGCCTCGACGGTCTGGATCACCGACGGGCCCGCGGTCAGCATCACCAACAGGTCGTTGAGCGCCTCCCGGGGCCACGGGGCGCGCAGTTCCGGTGCGCTCTCGGCCAGCCGGGCCAGGGTGGAGGCCGCCATCGGCAGGCCGGTCGTCGCCGACGCGGCGGCCACCCGCAGCACCAGTCCTGGATCACGGTCCGGCCGGGCGTCCCGGGCCAGGATCACCTCGCCGGCGAACTCGACGACACCCTCGTCGAGCGGACGCCGGGTGGGACGCCGCAGCGCCGCCAGGCCGCGCCGCGGCAGCGCGTTGGCGGCCGTGCGCAACCCGGCGTCGACGTAGAACGAGATGGTGCGCGCCGCGTCGGAAAGCATGCGCGCCAAGTCGAATCGGTCACCGATGTGCAGCGCGGCGCTGATCTCGTCGGCGTGCTGCGCCAGCAGCAGGTCACGCCCGCGCCCGGCGACCCGGTGCAGCTCGGTGCGGACGTTGAGCAGCGCCATGTGCGCCTCACCGAGGCTTCCGATCGGCGACGCCGACGACCGGTTCGGGTAGACGTCGGCGAGTTGGGCGATGGCCAGGGCGTTGAGCAACTGGACGTCGCGCAGCCCGCCACGTCCGCATTTGAGGTCGGGTTCGGCGCGGTGGGCGATCTCGCCGCTGCGTTCCCACCGGGCCCGGGTGTGCTCGACGAGTTCGTCGAAGCGCGACGCGATCCCGGTGCGCCACTGCCGCCGCGCGCCGCCGATCAGCAACGCGCTCAGCTCGGCATCGCCGGCGATGTGGCGGGCCTCGAGCATGGCCAGCCCGGCCGAGATGTCCTCACTGGCCACCCGCAACGCCTCGGGCACCGTGCGCACGCTGTGGTCGATGCGAATGTTGGCGTCCCACAACGGGTACCACAGCAGTTCCGCGACCTTGCTGACCACCTCGACGGGCATCTCGTCGTGCAGCAGCATCAGGTCCAGATCGGAGTACGGCACCAGTTCGCGCCGGCCCAGCCCGCCGGTGGCGACGATGGCGAACCCGCTGGTGTCGGTGATGCCGATCTCGTTGGCCTTGGTGGTCAGCCAGAACTCGTGCAGATCGATCAACGCGTCCCGCAGCGCGATCGAATCCAGGTGTCGGCCACCCGATTCCATCAGATGCCGACACGCCGCCGCGAGATCGGTCGCCGGTCGCGACGAGGCCGCCGCCGGCCCCGCCCACTGGGGCGGGCCGGCGGCGGTCTCCCGTCTGCGAAGTGCCATGTCGTCTCCTTACCCAGCCAGGTCACTACCGCTCACGACAATCCAACGGCCGGGTGACGACCTGGAATTTCAGCCGTGGATCAAAGGGCATCCGCTCCGCGCTCACCGGTGCGTACCCGGACGACGGTTTCGACGGGGCTGACCCACACCTTGCCGTCGCCGATCTTTCCGGTGCGCGCGGCCTGGACGATGACGTCCACAACCTTGTCCACCGCGGAGTCCTCGACAACGACCTCCACCCGGACCTTGGGCACGAAATCGACCGAGTACTCGGCGCCGCGGTAGACCTCGGTGTGTCCCTTCTGTCGACCGTAGCCCTGGACCTCGCTCACGGTCATCCCGAGGATGCCATTCTGTTCGAGACCGGCCTTGACGTCTTCGAGCGTGAACGGCTTGATGATCGCAGTAATCAGCTTCATGTAGTTGATCCCTTCCGATGAGATTGTCGCCGATCAGGCCAGCTCATAAGCCGTTTCAGCGTGTTCGGTCTCGTCAATGCCAGTCTCCTCGTCCTCGGTGCTCACCCGCCAGCCGAGCGGCTTGACGATGAACGCGGAGATCACGGTCATGATGCCGGTGAACACCACCGCGATCACCGCGATCACCACCTGGACGACCAGCTGCTGAATACCGCCGCCGTAGAACAGGCCGGTGTCGACAGCCAGGAGGCCGATGCCGATGGTGCCCCACAGGCCGGCGACGAGGTGCACACCGACGACGTCGAGCGAATCGTCGTACCCGTACTTGTACTTGAGCGTGATGGCCAGAGCCGACAGCACACCGGCGATCGCCCCGAGGATCAGCGAGCCGATCGGCGACAACGCACCGCAGGCCGGGGTGATGGCGACCAGGCCGGCGACGATACCGGAGGCAGCGCCCACGCTGGTCGGCTTGCCGTCGCGGATGCGCTCCACGAGCAACCAGCCCAGCATCGCGGCGGCGGTGGCGGCGGTGGTGTTCACCCAGACCAGGCCGGCGGTCGCGTCCGCCGCGCCCTCGGAACCGACGTTGAACCCGAACCAGCCGAACCACAGCAGCGCCGCGCCCAGCATCACGAACGGGATGTTGTGCGGCCGGTAGGGCGTCTTGCCGAAACCGACGCGCTTACCGAGCAGGAGCGCCAGCACCAGGGCCGCCATGCCGGCGTTGATGTGCACCACGGTGCCACCCGCGAAGTCGATCGGTGCGACGTTGGCAGCGCCGGCTTCCTCGTCATAACCGAAAATCCAGGAGGCGAAGCCTCTTTCGGCATCCGACAGCAGACCGCCACCCCACACCATGTGCGCGAGCGGGAAGTACGCCAGGGTCACCCAGACGCCGCCGAACGCCAGCCAGGTGCCGAACTTCATCCGCTCGGCCACCGCACCGCTGATCAGCGCGACGGTGATGACCGCGAAGGTGAGCTGGAAGCCGACCCAGACGATCGCCGGCACGGTGCCGAATCCACCGATGACATATGCCGTTTCCTCGCCGACCTCCTGGGTCTCCAGCAGTTGGCTCACCCCGAACAGCGAGAAGGGGTTGTCGAAGATGCCGAGGATGTCGCTGCCCCCGGTGTGGCCGGACGCGAACGACATCGAATAGCCCCACAGCACGTAGATGACGCTGATGACGCCGAGGGAGCCGAACGACATCATCATCATGTTCAGGACGGACTTCTGCCGGGACAGGCCGCCGTAGAAGAACGCCAGGCCCGGCGTCATCAGCAGCACCAGTGCGGCGGCGGTGAGCACCCAGGCCGTGTCGCCGGCGCTAAGGCCGCCGGGTCCGAAGGGCGCGAACGCATCGTCGGGTAAGGCTAGAACCACTTTGTGTGAACCTCCTTGGGAAGCGGGCCAACCGGATCGGCCTCCCGAGAAGCGTGTTCGGCGCGGGTTTCACCCGTAATGCGTCAGCGTTTCGGTGACGTGAACGCCATCCCGCCCGCGGTTACGCTCATGTTTCGTCCGCCGATCGGGTGTGTAAGCCCCGGCTCGCGGGGTCCGCGTGCACCCGGTTCGCCCGTCCGCGGAGGTTCTCAGCCGAGCAGTGCGTCGATGAATGCCGCCGGCTCGAAGGGGGCGAGATCGTCGGGGCCCTCCCCGAGGCCGACCAGTTTGACCGGCACGCCGAGCTCCTGCTGGACGCGGAAGACGATGCCACCCTTGGCCGTCCCGTCGAGTTTGGTCAGCACCACGCCGGTGATGTCGACTACGTCGGCGAACACCCGGGCCTGCACCAGCCCGTTCTGCCCGATGGTGGCGTCGAGCACCAGCAGCACCTCGTCGACGGCGGCCCGCTTCTCCACCACCCGCTTGACCTTGCCGAGTTCGTCCATCAGGCCGGTCTTGGTGTGCAGGCGTCCGGCGGTGTCGATGAGCACGACGTCGGCGCCGGTCTTGATGCCGGTGTCGACGGAGTCGAACGCGACCGAGGCCGGATCCGCGCCCTCGCGGCCGCGGACCACCTCCGCGCCCACACGCGACGCCCAGCTCTGCAGCTGGTCGGCGGCCGCGGCGCGGAACGTGTCGGCGGCCCCCAGCACGACCCGGCGGCCGTCGGCCACCAGCACCCGTGCCAGCTTGCCGACGGTGGTCGTCTTGCCGGTGCCGTTCACGCCGACGACCAGCAGCACCGCCGGCTTGTCGTCGTGCGGAAGCGCCCGGATGGACCGGTCCATCTCCGGGTGCAGTTCGGAGATCAGCACCTCCCGCAGCACCGCGCGGGCGTCGTCCTCGGAGCGCACCTGGCTGCTGACGATGCGCTCACGCAGCGCGGTGACGATCGAGTTGGTGACCACCGGCCCCAGGTCGGCGACCAGCAGGGTGTCCTCGATGTCCTGCCAGGAGTCCTCGTCGAGGTCGCCGGCGCCGAGCAGGCCCAGGACGCTGCGGCCGATCGCGCTCTGCGACTTCGCCAGCCGCCCGCGCAGCCGGCCCAGCCGGCCGGCCGGCGGCGCGATCTCGTCGAGCACCGGAGCGGCGCCGCCGGCCGCCGGGGCTTCGGCCACCTGGGATTCGACCGGCGGGGATTCGGCCGGCGGGGACGGTTGCGGCTCTGCCGGTGCCTCCTGCGCAGCCTCGGCAGCGGCCGGCGGTGCCGGGGGTTCGGAGACCTCCGGGGGCGGCTCGGGCAGCTTGACATCGGCGATCGGCCGCTTCGGTGCGTCTCGCGGGATCGAGGCGTCGTCGCCCACCCCGGGCAGGCCGGTGGTGTCCAGGCGCTCCGGTGCGTCGGCCGTCGCCGGGGACGACTTGCTGAAGGTGATGCCAGAACTGGTGGTGTAGCGGCCCCCCGGTTCGATCGGCTTGGCGGTATCCGGCTTGGTCAACCTGATCTGCCGGCGCCGATACAACACCAGCCCGGTGATCAGCGCGGCTACGACCAGAACAACGACGACCGCGAGGGCTATCCACAAAGGCTCTGACACCGGCCCATTGTCTCAAGTCGCCGGGATGGCCCCGTTCGGCCCCGTCGGCGGCCGCGGCGCGACGCACACCACCGGCCGGGACCCGCGTGGGCGGATCCCGGACGCCCTGAGCACTAGTTCGTGCCGCTGGCCACCAGCTCCTGGCCGCGCAACCGCTGGGAGATCACCTGGGTGATGCCGTCGTCGCGCATGGTCACGCCGTACAGCGCGTCGGCGATCTCCATGGTCGGTTTCTGGTGCGTGATGATGATCAGCTGCGACCGCTCCCGCAGCTGTTCGAACAACGCCAGCAGCCGGCGCAGGTTCACGTCGTCGAGCGCGGCCTCCACCTCGTCCATCACGTAGAACGGCGACGGCCGGGCCCGGAAGATCGCCACCAGCATCGCGACCGCGGTCAGCGATTTCTCCCCACCGCTCAGCAGCGACAGCCGCTTGATCTTCTTGCCCGGTGGGCGCGCCTCGACCTCGATGCCGGTGGTGAGCATGTTGTCCGGATCGGTCAGCAGCAGCCGGCCCTCGCCGCCGGGGAACAGCGACGCGAACACCTCGCGGAACTCGCGCTCGACGTCGTAGTAGGCCTCGGTGAACACCTGCAGGATCCGGTCGTCGACCTCCTGGATCACGTCGAGCAGATCCTTGCGGGCCGCCTTGACGTCCTCCAGCTGGGTGGACAGGAAGTTGTAGCGCTCCTCCAGCGCCGCGTACTCCTCCAGCGCCAGCGGGTTGACCCGGCCCAGCTCGGCGAGCTCCCGCTCGGCCTTCTTGGCCCGCCGCTCCTGGGTCGCCCGGTCGTACGGCATCGGCTGCGGGGCGATGACCTGCTCGCCGCGCTCCTTGGCCTGCTCGTACTCGGCGATCTCCTGTTCGGTGGGCGGCAGCGGCACATGCGGGCCGTACTCGGCGATCAGATCGTCGGCGGCCATCCCGAACTGCTCGAGGACCTGCTGCTCGAGCTGTTCGATGCGCAGCGCCGCCTGCGCCTTGGCCACCTCGTCGCGGTGCAGCGCCTCGGTGAGCGCGGCGATCCGGGTGTTGAGCTCGTTGACCTCGTCGCGGGCGGCCGCCAGCGCGGTGGCCCGTTCCTGGCGTTCGGCGGCGACCTGGTCGCGCACCCGGGACGCGATCTGCACCACCGCGGCGAGCCGCTGCGCCACGGCCCGGCCGGATTCGGCCACCGCCGCCGCGACCGCCGCGGCGTGCATGCGCGCCTCCCGGGCCTGCTGCGCCCGCACCCGCGCCTCGCGTTCCGCTGCCGCCGCCCGGCGCAGCGAATCCGCTTGCCCCCGAACGGCGTTCGCACGCTCCTCGGCGGTGCGCACGGCAAGCCGAGCCTCCACCTCGGCGGCGCGGGCCACCTCGGCGGCGGCCAGCGTCTCCTCCCGGTCCACGGGCTCGGCGTCGAAGACGGGTTCCTGCTGGGCGTTGTGCAGCCGCTGTTCGAGCTCGGCGAGTTCCTCGACGGTGCGGCTGCGGGTCGCCTCGAGCTCGGCGCGCTGGGCCACCAGCCGCTCGTACTCGGCCTCGGCGGTGCGGGCCTCCTGACCGAGTCGGCCCAACTGTTCGTAGATCGCCGAGATCGCCGCGTCGGACTCGTTCAGCGCAGCCAGCGCCTGCTCGGCGGCGTCCTGGCGGGCCGCCTGCTCCTCGAGCGCCCCGGCCAGCGCGGCCGACAACTCGGCCTGCTGTCGTTCGGCGTCGGCCAGTTCCGCGCGCGCCTTCTCCACCTCCGAGGCGATCTCCAGGGTGCTGGGGCGCCGGTCCGAACCGCCGCTGACCCAACCGGCGCTGACCACGTCGCCGTCGGTGGTGACCGCCCGCAGCCGCGGCTGCGCCGCGACGACGTCCAGCGCCGCCGACAGGTCGGAGACCACGACCACGCCGGCCAGCATCGCGGCGACCGCGGCGCGCAGCCGCTCGGGCGCGTCGACCAGATCCAGCGCCCACCGCGCACCCGCGGGTGGGGGGCCCGGCGGCGCCGGGGTGTGCTGCGGCCAGTCACCGAGCACGATCGCGGCCCGGCCGGCGTCGGCCTGTTTGAGCGCCGCGATGGCCGCCCGCGCCGCCGCCGCGCTGTCGGCGGCGACCGCGTCGGCTGCGGCGCCGAGCACCGCCGCGATGGCCACCTCGTAGCCGGGGCGCACCTTGAGCAGGTCCGCGATGGTGCCGAGAATGCCTGTGCCGCTTTGGTTCTCCTGCAACCAGGCAGCGCCGTCCTTGCGCTCCAGGCCCACCGACAGCGCCTCGATACGGGCGCGCAGCGACGCCACCTGGCGTTCGGCGCTGCGCTCGGCGGCCTGCAGTTCGGCCACCCGCTCGTCGGCCAGCCGCAGCGCGGCCACGGTGCGCTCGTGGTGCTCGTCGAGCCCCACCTCGCCGGCGTCGAGCTCGCCGACACGGCCCTGGACGGTCTCGAACTCGGCCTTGGCCTGTTCGGCCTTGGCCGCGGCCTCCTCGATGCTGACGCTCAGCCGGGCGACGGTCTCGTCGATCGACTCCACCCGGGTGCGCATGGTGTCCACCTGACCGGCCAGCCGGGCCAGCCCCTCGCGCCGGTCGGCCTCGGCGCGGGCGGCGGCCAGGTGGGCGCGTTCGGCCTCGGCCGCGGCGCGTTCCCGCTCGGCCAGCTCGGCGCGGGCCGCCTCCAGCCGGGCCCGGGCCTCCTCGAGTTCCTCGAGCAGCAGCCGCTCCTGGGCGGCGATCTCGTCGGCCTGCGCCTCCAGCGCCTCGGGGTCGGGGCCGGTCGAGACCTCGGGTTCGGTGTCGAGGTACTGGGCCCGCTCGGTGGCGATCCGCACCGTCGCGCCGACCCGTTCGGCCAGCGCGGACAAGGCGAACCAGCGCTGCTGGGCGGCGTCGGCGCGCGCCGACAGGTTCCCGACGGCCGATTCGTGGGCCTCGAGCTCGGCGGTGCGGGCGGCCAGCCGAGCGGTCAGCTCCTCGTGCTCGCGACGCAGTTCGAGCTCGGCGGCGTTGGTGTTCTCGTACTCGGCCCGGCGGGTGACCAGGTCGTCGGCGGCCAGCCGCAGCCGGGCATCGCGCAGATCGGCCTGGATGGCCTGGGCGCGGCGGGCCATCTCCGCCTGGCGGCCGAGCGGTTTGAGTTGGCGCCGCAGTTCGGTGGTGAGGTCGGTGAGCCGATCCAGGTTGGCCTGCATCGCCTCGAGCTTGCGCACCGCCTTCTCCTTGCGCTTGCGGTGCTTGAGCACCCCGGCCGCCTCCTCGATGAAGGCGCGGCGCTCCTCGGGGCGGGACTCGAGGATCTCCGAGAGCTTGCCCTGGCCGACGATGACGTGCATCTCGCGGCCGATCCCGGAGTCGCTGAGCAGCTCCTGGACGTCCATCAACCGGCAGCTGTTGCCGTTGATCTCGTACTCGCTGCCGCCGTCGCGGTACATGCGGCGGGTGATCGACACCTCGGAGTACTCGATCGGCAGCGAGTTGTCGGAGTTGTCGATGGTGACCGTGACCTCAGCGCGGCCCAGCGGCGGGCGCGACGAGGTGCCCGCGAAGATGACGTCCTCCATCTTGCCGCCGCGCAGAGTCTTGGCCCCCTGCTCGCCCATCACCCAGGTCAGCGCGTCGACCACGTTGGACTTGCCCGACCCGTTGGGTCCGACGACGCAGGTGATGCCCGGCTCGAAGCGCAGAGTCGTCGGCGAGGCAAACGACTTGAAGCCCTTCAGCGTCAGACTCTTGAGGTACACGACGTAGCACACTACCGCCGTGGCGGCTATCGCTCGACGAACCCGCTGAGCGCGTCGCCGGGTTCGGAGAACTCCGCGACGACGTTGTCGACGCGGCCCGGCGTGTTGCCGCTCTGCAGCAGCTCAAGCAGCTTTTCGCAGGCCGCCCGCGGCCCCTGGGCGACCACCTCGACCCGGCCGTCGGGCTTGTTGGCCGCATACCCGGTCAGGCCCAGTTCCAGGGCGCGCGAACGGGTCCACCAGCGGAACCCGACACCCTGCACGTGGCCGTGCACCCACGCGGTCAGCCGTACCTCAGCTAACTCCTGCATCAGCAACCTCAAACGTCACTTCGGTACCGGACTTGAGCGTGCGCCCGACGGTGCAGACCTGATCGATCGCGCGGTGCACGACCGTCAGCAACCGCGCCTTCTCGTCCTCGGGCAGGCCGGACAGGTCCAGTTCCATCCGCTCCGCAAGGTGCGGATAGCGTTCCTGCTCGCGGTCGGCGGGCCCGGACACCCGGATGGTCACCCGGTAGTCGTCGCCGAGCCGGCGGCGCAGGGGCGCGTCGCTGGCCATGCCGCTGCACGCCGCGAGCGCGATCTTCAGCAGCTCGCCGGGGGTGAACACGCCCTCGACGTCCTCGTTGCCGATGAGCACCTGCGCGCCGCGTGAGCTGCGCCCGGTGTAGCTGCGCACCCCGGTGCGCTCCACCCACAGTTCGGTCATGACCGTCTCGTCCCCTTCCATCGGACTTCCAACGGAATAGCATTCCTGGTCGTCATCCGGCGCGGTGCAACAGCCAGGAATGCTATTCCGTTGCGGGAGGCCGGGAGCGCGGGCGCCGCGGACGGGGCTGGCAGCGCGGGCAGTAGAACGACGACCGGTTCATGAACCGCTCCCGCCGGATCGCCGCCCCGCAACGCCGGCACGGCTCACCCTCGCGGCCGTAGGCGTCCAGCGACCGGTCGAAGTACCCGGACTCGCCGTTGACGTTCACATACAGCGAGTCGAACGAGGTGCCGCCCTGCGCCAGCGCGTCGCGCATCACGTCGGCGGCGTGGTCGAGCAGTTCCGCGAGCCTGGGCCGGCTCAGCGACGACGCCGGCCGGGCGCCGTTGATCCGCGCCCGCCACAGCGCCTCGTCGGCGTAGATGTTGCCGATCCCCGACACCACGGTCTGGTCGAGCAGCTGACGCTTGATCTCGGAGTGCTTGCGCCGCAACACCGTCACCACGGCGTCGCGGTCGAACCACGGGTCGAGCGGATCGCGGGCCAGATGCGCCACCGGCGCGGGCACGTCGGCGCCGTCGACGGTCACCATGTCGGCGATCAGCCAGCCGCCGAAGGTGCGCTGGTCGACGAAGCTCAGCGTGGTGCCGTCGTCGAGCAGCGCGGCGATGCGCAGGTGGTTCTCGTTGGGCGTGCCGCCCAACAGCATCTGCCCGCTCATGCCGAGGTGCACCACCAGCGCCGCGCCGTCGTCGAGCGACAGCCACAGGTACTTGCCGCGCCGCCCGGTGCCGATGATGCGCGCCCCGAGTAGCCGTGCGGTCAGGTCGGCGGGACCGGCCTCGTGGCGGCGCACCGCGCGCGGATGGTGCACCCGCACCGCGGTGATCGTCCTGTCGACGACGTGCGCGGCCAGTCCCCGCCGGACGACCTCGACCTCGGGAAGCTCAGGCACGTTCCAGCGCGTTCCACGCCGCCGCGGCCGCCTTGAGTTCGGCCTCCTTCTTGGTGCGTCCGACGCCCTTGCCGTACTCCACGTCGGTGATCAGCACCGTGGCGGTGAATTCCTTGTTGTGGTCCGGCCCGGTCGAGGTGACCACGTAGGTCGGCGCACCCAGGCCCCGCGCGGCGGTCAACTCCTGCAGGCTGCTCTTCCAGTCCAGCCCCGCTCCCAATGTCGGTGCGGTGTCGAGCAACTCGGCGAACAACCGCAGGATGACCTTGCGCACCACCTCCAGACCGTGCTGGAGATATATTGCGCCCAAAAGGGATTCGACGCCGTCGGCGAGGATGCTGGCCTTGTCGGCGCCGCCGGAGTTCGCCTCGCCCTTGCCCAGCAACAGGTATGCGCCCAGGCCGTGTTCGGACAGCTTGCGCCCCACCTCCGCCAGTGCCTGGGTGTTGACGATGCTGGCCCGTAGTTTGGCCAGGTCGCCTTCGGAGCGGTCGGGGTGACGGTGGTAGAGCTCCTCGGTGATGGTCAGCCCCAGCACGGCGTCGCCGAGGAACTCCAGCCGCTCGTTGGTCGGCAGCCCGCCGTTCTCGTAGGAGTAGCTGCGGTGGGTCAGCGCCATCGTGAGCAGGTCGTCGGGCAGGTCGACCCCGAGCGCCCGCAGCAGCGGCTCCCGATCAGTCACGGGCGTCCTTGTCGAAGAGGTCGGCGAGCTTGGCCCAGCGCGGGTCGACCTTTTCGTGGTGGTGGCCGGGTTCGGCGGTGGCCAACGGCACCCCGCAGTCCGGGCACAGTCCCGCGCAGTCCGGGCTGCACAGCGGGGAGAACGGCAGCGCCAGGCCCACCGCGTCGATGATCGGCTGCTCCAGGTCGACGGTGTCGGGCCGTCCGCCGGCCCCGACCCGGGCCACCTCGTCGGCCTCGGTGGTGGCGTCGGTGACGCTGTCGGGGTACGCGAACAACTCGGTCAGGTCGATCGACACGTCGCCGTCGATCGGGCACAGGCACCGCGCGCACTCGCCGGAGGTCCGGGCCGAGACGGTGCCGGTCACCAGCACCCCCTCGGACACCGACTCGATGCGCAGGTCCAGGTGCAGCGGAGTGCCTGCGTTGATCGCGACCAACTCCACCCCGATGCGTGACGGGCTGGGCACCGTCTCACTGACGGTCATCATCGAGCCGGGCCGCCGGCCCAACCTCGCGATATCGAGCACGAGCGGCGATTCGGACGCGCGGCGCGCGGCCGCGCTCGTATTCGTCGCCATGGTTTCCAATCCTACGGCGACGAAACGAGTGGCCTACCGCGTCGCGTAGTCGTGGGTGCCCGCCGCGGTGCGCAGCTGATGCCGGCCCCGGTTGACCGAACGCAGCGTCCCGTTGAGAAACTCCTCGAACTCGGCGAGCTTGCTGTCGACGTAGATGTCGCACTCGCCGCGCAGCCGGTCGGCCTCGGCGTGCGCCGCGTCGATGAGCCGGGTGGCCTCGGCGGTGGCGGTCTGCACGATCTCGGTCTGCGAGACCAGCCGCTGCTGTTCCTTGATGCCCTCCTGGACCGCCTTCTCGTAGGCGAGGTTGCCGTTCTCGATGAGCCGGTCGGCCTCGGTCTTGGCCCGGCCGGTGGTGGCCTCGTACTCGCGCTTGGCGGTCGCGATCAGCCGCTCGGCCTCGGCGCGGGCGTCGGCGACCATCCGCTCGCTGTGCTGACGGGCCTCGGCGACCATGCGGTCGGCCTGTGACTTTGCGTCGGCGAGCAGCCGGTCGGCCTCGGCGCGGGCATGGTTAACCAGCGACTCGGCCTCCGCCTTGGCCGAGGAGACCATCGATTCGGAGTGTTCCTTGGCCTCCCGCAGCATCTCGTCGCGGGCGTCGAGGACATCCTGGGCGTCGTCGAGCTCCCCGGGGATCGCGTCCTTGATGTCGTCGATGAGCTCGAGGACATCACCGCGCGGCACCACGCAGCCGGCCGTCATCGGCACACCACGGGCTTCTTCGACGATCGCGCTCAGCTCATCGAGCGCTTCAAAAACTCGGTACACGGCAACACCCTCCAAGCACTAATTGTCAGTTACTAGTGTGCCTGCTGTTACGTGTGTGACTGGGGTGGCGGACTCGGTGTGTCGCCGATTGGTGCGCTCCGGCCGGTTCCAGCAAAGGCGGCCCCATCCGCGGGCCGGGCCCCCGGCCCATCCGGGCCGGACCCCGGGCCCGGCAAGGGGCGGGCCCCGGAGCCCATCAGTTTCGGCCCCGGGCGGGATCGCTGCGTAGGGCCGCCCCGGTGACGGCCCCGGTGGGGCCACCGACGGATCCCTTACGGGACAGGCCGGAGCCCGGCTCAGCGCAGGGCGGCCGCGATGGCGTCGCGCGCCCGGTCCAGCATGGACGCGAACGGGCCGGCCGCGAAGTTGAGCTTGGCCGACTCCACACCCGGGTGCGGGCGGGTCGGCGCGATGGCCTCGGCGGCCTGCACGGCGCCGGCCATCCGCTTGAGATCCTCGGCGCTCAGCACGTCGTGCAGCACGCCGAACTCCTCACGCTCCTCGTTCTCGGCGTGTTCGATCACCTCGTCGCGGAACTTGCGCAGTTCGACGAGGAACTCGTCGGAGGCGATGTCCATCTTCTCCAGCCGCGACAGCGACTTCTTGGCCTCGTGCTCCTCCTCGAGGCGGGCGTCGACGATCGCTTCGCCGTCGGCCACCGAGCGGCGCGCGCGGGGGTGCAGCACCATCTCCTCGGCGGTCTCGTGGACGGCCAACAGTTGGCGCAACTCGGTGAACGCCTCTTCGCGGGCCTTGTCGCCGGAGGCGCCGAGCACCTCGTCGAACATGTCCTTGATCAGGTTGTGCTGGTCGGTGAGGAACCGCACGACGTCGTTGTCGGGATCGGCCGGGTTGTCGGATCGACCGCGGGTGTCGGCCATGGTGCACCTCCGTGCAGGTTGTCGTTGGGGTGGCGGGAACGGGCTGGGCGCCGCCTACCGGCTACCCACACCGCCGTCCGGCTAACCATCCGCACGCGCCGGCGCACCCGCCGCCGGTTCGCCGACGCCCGAGCTTGGAGGTGGGTTCGCTTGCTGCCGTGGCGAATTCGCGAAATCTACCGGCCGCGCAGCTTCTCCTTGAGCCGACGATTGACCGGCTCCGGCAGCAGATCGGAGACGTCGCCGCCGAGCGCGACCACCTCCTTGGCCAGCGACGACGACACGAACGAGTACTTCGGATCGGTGGCGACGAAGAAGGTGTCCACCCCGGCGATGTGCTTGTTCATCTGTGCCATCTGCAACTCGTATTCGAAGTCGGTGCCGGTGCGCAGCCCCTTGACGATCGCAGTGAGCCCGCGTTCGCGAACGAAGTCGACCACCAGCCCGCGGCCGGACTCCACCCGCAGGTTCGGCAGATGGGTTGTCGACTCCTCGATCATCGCGATCCGTTCGTCGAGATCGAACATGCCCTTCTTGTTCGGGTTGATCAGCACCGCCACCACGACCTCGTCGAACTGGGCCGCCGCCCGCTCGAAGACGTCGATATGACCGAGGGTGACCGGGTCGAACGAACCCGGGCATACCGCGCCACTCATGGTCGATGACGCTAGCAGGGGCGTTCAACCACGCTGCGCCAACTCCAGACGGGTGTCGCCGTAGCGCCGGGAGGGCCACGGCTCCCAGCCGTCGGGCCAGCTCAGCTCCGGACCGGAGGCCGGCCGCTCGACCACGACGACCGTGCCCGACCTGGTCCACCCGCCCCGGTCCAGCGCCTGCAGCAGCTGTTCGATCTCGCCCGTCTCGACGGCGTAGGGCGGGTCGGCCAGCACCAGATCGACCGGTTCGGGGGCGCCTGCCGACACCACCGCCGCCACCGGAGCGCAGCGCACCACCGCTCCGACGGCGCCCAGCGTGTCGATGTTGCGGGAGATCACCGTGGCGGCGCGCCGGTCCGATTCGACGAACAGCGCCCGAGCGGCCCCGCGGGACAGCGCCTCCAGCCCCAGCGCACCGGACCCGGCGTACAGGTCGAGCACGGCCGCACCGTGAAAGTCGATACGCGCGGCCAGCAGGCTGAACAACGCCTCCCGGACCCGGTCGGAGGTGGGCCGAGTCCCCTTGTGCGGCACCGCGATTCGCCGACCACCAAAGGAGCCGGCCACGATACGGGTCAGCTGACCACCACCAGAAGGTCGCCACCTTCGACCTGAGCGGTGTCGGCGACCGCGATGCGGGCGACGGTGCCGGCCTTGGGCGCGGTGATCGCGGCCTCCATCTTCATCGCCTCGATGGTGGCGACGGTCTGCCCGGCTTCGACCCGGTCGCCCGCCGACACCGCGACGGTGACCACCCCGGCGAACGGGGCGGCGATGTGGTCGGGGTTGGACCGGTCGGCCTTCTCGGCCGCCGGGATGTCCGACGCGATGCTGCGGTCGCGCACCAGCACCGGCCGCAGCTGGCCGTTGAGCAGGCACATCACCGTGCGCATCCCGCGTTCGTCGGGATCGGAGATGGCCTCCAGCCCGATCAGCAGCTCCACCCCGCGCTCGAGCCGCACCCGGTGCTCCTCGCCGTGGCGCAGCCCATAGAAGAACTGGTTCGCCGACAGGCTGGAGGTGTCGCCGTAGGTCTCCCGGTGCTGTTCGAACTCCTTGGTGGGACCGGGGAACAACAACCGGTTGAGGGTGGCCTGCCGCTTGGGGCCGGGCTGCGCGAGCAGCTGCTCGTCCTCCTCCGACAGCGCCACCGTGGGTTTGGCCGGGGCACGGCCGGCCAGCGCCTTGGTGCGGAACGGTTCCGGCCAGCCCCCGGGCGGATCCCCCAGTTCGCCGCGCAGGAAACCGATCACCGAGTCGGGGATGTCGAACCGGGCCGGGTCGGCGGCGAACTCTTCGGCGCCGACCCCCGCACCCACCAGCGCCAGCGCCAGGTCCCCCACCACCTTGCTGGACGGGGTGACCTTGACCAGCCGGCCGAGGATGCGGTCGGCCGCGGCGTAGGCGTTCTCGATCTCCTCGAACCGGTCCCCCAGCCCGAGCGCGATCGCCTGCTGGCGCAGGTTGCTCAGCTGCCCGCCGGGGATCTCGTGGTGGTAGACCCGACCGGTCGGGGTGGTCGGACCGGCCGCGGCCACGTCGAACGGCGCGTAGACCTTGCGCAGCGCCTCCCAGTACGGCTCCAGATCGCACACCGCCGACAGCGACAGTCCGGTGTCGTATTCGGTGTGCGCCGCCGCGGCGACGATCGAGCTCAACGACGGCTGGCTGGTGGTGCCGGCCAGCGGCGCCGAGGCCCCGTCGACCGCACTGGCCCCGGCCTGCCAGGCCGCCCAGTAGGTGGCCAGCTGTCCGCCCGGGGTGTCGTGGGTGTGCACGTGCACCGGCAGATCGAAGCGGCTGCGCAGCGCCGAGACCAGGGTCGCGGCCGCCGGCGGGCGCAGCAGCCCCGCCATGTCCTTGATGGCCAGCACGTGCGCCCCGGCCTCGACGATCTCCTCGGCCAGCCGCAGGTAGTAGTCCAGGGTGTAGAGGTCCTCCGCCGGATCGGACAGATCCCCGGTGTAGCTGATCGCGACCTCGGCGATCGCCGTGCCGGTCGCGCGCACCGCGTCGATCGCCGGGCGCATCGCGTCGACGTTGTTCAGCGCATCGAAGATGCGGAAGATGTCGATCCCGGTCGCGACCGCCTCGTCGACGAACGCCTTGGTGACGGTCTCCGGATACGGCGTGTAGCCGACGGTGTTGCGCCCGCGCAGCAGCATCTGCAGGCAGATGTTCGGGATCGCCTCCCGCAGCGCGGCCAGCCGCTCCCAGGGGTCCTCCTTGAGGAAGCGCAGCGCCACATCGTAGGTCGCCCCGCCCCAGCACTCGATCGACAGCAGTTGCGGGGTCAGCCGCGCTACATACGGCGCCACCTCGACCAGACCGTTGGTCCGGACCCGGGTGGCCAGCAGCGACTGGTGCGCATCGCGGAACGTGGTGTCGGTGACGGCCACCGCCGGGGTGTCACGCAGCCAGCGGGCGAACTCCTCCGGGCCGAGTTCGGCCAGCCGCTGCCGCGAACCGGGCGGCGGCGGAGTGCCCAGATCGATCGCGGGCAGCTTGTCGCGCGGGTAGACCTTCGACGGCCGCGGTCCGTGCGGCTGGTTGACCGTGATGTCGGCCAGGTAGTTGAGGATCTTGGTGCCGCGGTCGGCCGGGGTGTGCGAGGTCAGCAGATGGGGCCGCTCGTCGATGAACGAGGTGGCGATCCGGCCGGCCTGGAAATCCGGGTCGTTGACCACCGCGAGCAGGAACGGGATGTTGGTCGCCACCCCGCGCACCCGGAACTCCGCCAGCGCCCGCCGCGCCCGGGCCACCGCCTCGGCGAAATCCCTGCCGCGACAGGTCAGTTTGACCAGCAGCGAGTCGAAATGCGCGCTGATCTCCGCGCCCAGATGGGTTCCGCCGTCCAGCCGGATGCCCGCCCCGCCCGGCGACCGGTAGCCGGTGATGCGACCGGAGTCGGGCCGGAACCCGTTGGCCGGGTCCTCGGTGGTGATCCGGCACTGCAGTGCCGCGCCCCGGATCCGCAGCGAATCCTGTTGCAGCCCAAGGTCGGACAGCGACTCGCCGGAGGCGATGCGCAGCTGCGCCGACACCAGGTCCACATCGGTGATCTCCTCGGTGACCGTGTGTTCTACCTGGATGCGCGGATTGCATTCGATGAACACGTAATGTCCACGCTCGTCGAGCAGGAACTCCACCGTGCCGGCGTAGGTGTAGCCGATGTGCCGGGCGAACCGCACCGCATCGGCGCACATCCGTTCCCGCAGAGCCGGATCCAGGTTCGGCGCGGGCGCGAGCTCGACCACCTTCTGGTGGCGGCGCTGCATGCTGCAGTCCCGCTCGTAGAGGTGCATGACGTTGCCGTGGCGGTCGGCCAGGATCTGCACCTCGATGTGGCGGGGATTGATGACCGCCTGCTCCAGATACACGGTCGGGTCGCCGAACGCCGACTCCGCCTCCCTCGACGCGGCCTCGATGGCCTCGGCCAGCCCCGCCGGATCGGTCACCCGACGCATGCCGCGACCGCCGCCGCCGGAGACCGCCTTGACGAACAGCGGGAACTGCATCGACTCGGCGGCCGCGACGAGTTCGGCCACCGACGCCGACGGCGGCGACGACGCCAGCACCGGCAGGCCGGCCTCGCGGGCGGCCTCGACCGCCCGCGCCTTGTTGCCGGTCAGCTTGAGCACCTCGGCGTCCGGGCCGATGAACGTGATCCCCGCCTCCGCACAGGCGGCCGCCAGATTCGGGTTCTCCGACAGGAACCCATAGCCGGGGTAGACCGCGTCCGCACCCGCGTGCCGGGCCACCCGGATGATCTCGTCGACCGACAGGTAGGCCCGGACCGGGTGACCCAGCTCGCCGATCTGGTAGGACTCGTCGGCCTTCAGCCGGTGCAGCGAGTTGCGGTCCTCGTGGGCGAACACCGCGACGGTGCCGATATCCAGTTCGGTCGCCGCACGGAACGCCCGGATCGCGATCTCGCCGCGATTGGCCACTAGGACTTTCGAAATCAAGCGCTACCCATCCTTCGTCAGACCGGTGCGATCTTCCCGTGTTCGCAGTGCTCTAGGCGAGCGTGGACCAGTAATCCCAGAACCGCACCAGAATCAGCAGAATCACCGCGGTGAACCACAGGGTGACCACCGACCAGCGCCAGGTGAGCAGCGCGCGGACCACCGGCTGGGCCGTTACGGGCCCGATCGCGATCGAGGTGGCCAGCACGAGCAGCGGAATGGTGACCGCCCACACCACCATGCAGTAGGGGCACAGCGCGCCGATCCGGTACAGGCTCTGGAAGATCAGCCAGTGCACGAACACCGCACCGGCGAGCGTCCCCACCGCCAGACCGGCCCAGTACCAGCGCGGTAGCCGCACCCGCCCCACCGCGAGCACGCCGGTCACCAGCACCAGGGTGAACGACACCACACCGATCAGCGAGTTGGGGAAACCGAACACCGCGGCCTGCGGGGTCACCATCACCGACCCGCACGAGAGCACCGGGTTCCAGCTGCAGCTCGGCTCGTAGCCGGGATCGATGAGCAGCTCGACCTTTTCGATGGTCAGCGCCAGCGACGCGGCCAGACCGATCACACCGGCGATCAGCACGCCGAACGCGGTCGCCCGGCGCACGGCGACCCCGGCCGGCGGATCGGTGTCCGCCGGGACGGTGGTGTCGGGCGCCGCGACGCTCATGGCTTCGGTGTCGGGGCTGCGGGTGCGGGGCCCGGAGGCGTCTGGGCCGGGACGTTCGGCGCCTGCGGTGTGGGGGGCAGCGCGGTCCTCGGATCGGCGGCTGGCGGCGGCGCGCCGGAGTCGAGCGCGGGCACGTTGCCCACGATCTCCTCGATCTTGGCGATCAGGTCGTCCGGGGACGTCGGCTTGTATTCCTCGCCGTTGATCCGCACGGTCGGCGTGGTGCGCACCCCGGCCGCACTGGCCTGGCCCTGGATCATCTTGGTGTACTTCTGCTTGCTGATGCAGTCGGGCACGCCGCCCACCACACCGGCCTGCCGGGCGATCTCGATCAGCCGCGCGTTGTCCGGGTACGGCCCGACGCCCTCGGCCGGCTGCTGGGCGTACAGCGCGGCGTGGAAGCGGCGGAACGCTTCGATGTCCTCCTCGGCGACGCAGTACGCGGCGTTGCCTGCGCGCGACGAGTAGCCCTCGCCCACCCGGTCCAGGATGGACACCATGTGGTAGTCGACGGCGGCGGCGCCGGAGTCGATCAGCTTGTTGAGCGTGGGGCCGAAATTCTGCTCGAAGCCGCGGCAACCCGGGCACAGGAAGTCCTCGTACAGCGAGATCACCGCCTTGGGCTCGTCGCTGCCGTCCTTGGTGATCACGTTCTCGGACGCCACCCGGATGGGCTTGACGTCCCCGACGGTCGGCTTCTCCTCACCGGACATCACGATGTAGAGCACGACCGCCACGGCGAAGATCACGACCACCGCGGTCAGGCCGATCTGAACGGCCAGGTTGCGCTTGCGGTCGGCTGCCTTGAGGTCGTACTTCGCGCCCTTCTTGGGTTTGGTGGCCACGCGACAAGAGTACCGACGGGGGTTTCGGCCCCGTCATCTGCGGGCGAGGTGGGCCCGCAACGCGGAGATCGCCTCGGTGGTCGCCACCGCGCTGCCCCCGCCGAGCGGGAAGAAGTTGGCGAAGCCGTGCACCAGCGAACCGTATTCGCGGTAGTCCACCGGCACCCCCGCGGCGCGCATCGCGTCGGCGTACTGGCGGCCCTCGTCGCGCAGCGGATCGAACCCCGCGGTGAGGACCAGCGCGGGCGCCAGCCCGGACAGGTCCTCGGCGCGCAGCGGCGACACCCGCGGGTCGGCGGCGTCGAGGCCGGCGCCGTCGAGGTAGTGGGCGCGGAACCACTCGAGATCGCGTTTGGTGAGAAAGAACCCGCTCGCGAACAGGATCTGCGACCGGGTCTGGGCGGCGTAGTCGGTGACCGGATAGAACAGCAGCTGCAGCGCCGGCGGCGCGATGTCCTCGTCGCGGGCACGCAACGCCACCAGGGCGGCCAGGTTGCCGCCGGCGCTGTCGCCGCCGACCGCGATCACCTCGGGATCGGCCCCCAGCTCGGCGGCGTGTTCCTGCGCCCACGAAAAGCCCGCGTACGCGTCGTCGGACCCGGCCGGCGCCTTGTGCTCCGGCGCCAGCCGGTAGTCGACCGACAGCACGTGCACGTCGGCGTCGCGGCAGATCTTGCGGCACAGGTCGTCGTGGCTGTCGAGGCTGCCGATCACCTGCCCGCCGCCGTGGTAGAAGACCAGCATCGGCCGGGCGCCGGCGCCGAGCGGCCGGTAGTGGCGGGCGCGGATCGCACCGGCCGGGCCCGGGATCGTCAGCTCGGTGACCGCGGCCACCGGGATGTGCTGCCGGAACGACGCGGCCAGCGCCTCGAGCTGGGCCCGTGCCGCGCCGACGTCATCGGTGTTGACCAGGCCGTCCAGCCCGACCGCGCGCTGACCGGCGAGCATCAGCTGCAGCGTGGTGTCGAGGGTGTTGCCGTCCAGGGTGACGCTGCGCCCCGCGAGCAGCAGCCGTTTGACCGGATCCGGGATGCGCGGCAGCGCCCGCAGGGTGGCACCGGCGGCGATGGTGAGCAGGGCCTGCTTCCGCCCCGCCACGGAGGTCGCTGCTGGCAGACTCGTCGTCATGACATCTCCCTCGATCACGCTCAACGACGGTAATTCGATACCTCAGGTCGGACTCGGCGTTTGGCAGACGCCGCCGGATCGCACCGAGCAGGCCGTGACCACCGCGCTGGAGGCCGGCTACCGGCACATCGACACCGCCGCAGCGTATGCCAACGAGCGGGAGGTGGGGTTGGCCCTGGCGAAATCGGGGCTGCCGCGCGAGGAGGTGTTCATCACCACAAAGCTGTGGAATGCCGACCAGGGTTACGACTCCACGCTCAAGGCCTTCGACCTCAGCATGCAGCGGCTGGGGCTGGACTACCTCGATCTGTACCTGATCCACTGGCCGATGCCGGCGCGCAACCTGTTCGTCGACACCTTCCGCGCCTTCGCGTATCTACGTGACCAAGGTCGCATCCGCTCCATCGGGGTCAGCAACTTCGAACCCGATCACCTGCGGATTCTCATCGACGCCGTCGGGATCGTGCCGGCGGTCAACCAGATCGAGCTGCATCCGCGGCTGCAGCAATCCGAGCTGCGACAGGTGCACGCACAGCTGGGGATCGCCACCGAGGCCTGGAGCCCGCTGGGTCAGGGATCCCTGCTCGAGCATCCGGTGGTGACCCGGGTGGCCGAGGCGCACAACCGCACTCCCGCCCAGGTACTGATTAGGTGGCATATGCAACTGGGCAATATAGTCATCCCGAAGTCGGTCACCCCAGAGCGGATCGTGAGCAACTTCGATGTGTTCACGTTCGAGCTCAGCGAACAGGACATGGCATCGATCTCGTCGCTGGGCGACGGAACTCGCCTGGGACCCGACCCGAGAACGTTCGACTTCACAGGGTAGGTGAGATGACGCCATCGAACGGGCAGGCGACCCCGGTACCGACCGTCGAGCTCAACGACGGGAACACCATGCCGGTGCTCGGTATCGGTGTGGGTGAGCTGTCGGAGTCCGAGGCCGAGGCGGCCGTGCTCGCAGCGCTGGAGGCCGGCTACCGGCTGATCGACACCGCCGCCAGCTACGGCAACGAGGCTGCGGTGGGCCGCGCCGTGCGCGCCTCCGGGGTGCCCCGTGAGGAGGTCTTCGTCACCTCCAAGCTGGACGTCCGCAACCAGGGCTTCCAGGCCTCGCAGGACGCCTGCCAGGAGAGCGTCAAGCAGCTCGGGCTCGGCTACGTCGACCTGTACCTGATCCACTGGCCGGCCGGTGAGCAGGGCAAGTACATCGACAGCTGGGGCGGCCTGATGAAGCGCAAGGAGGTCGGCGACACCCGGTCGATCGGGGTGTCCAACTTCCACGCCGAGCACCTGTCGAACATCATCGACCTGTCGTTCTTCACCCCGGCGGTCAACCAGATCGAGCTGCACCCGCTGCTCAACCAGGCCGAGCTGCGCCAGGTGAACGCCAACTACGGCATCGTCACCGAGGCCTACAGCCCGCTGGGTGTGGGCCGGCTGCTGGACAACCCGACCATCACCGAGGTGGCGCAGGCGCACGGCAAGACGCCGGCACAGGTGCTGCTGCGGTGGAATCTGCAGCTGGGCAACGCGGTGGTGGTGCGGTCCACCAAGCCGGAGCACCTGAAGGCGAATCTCGAGGTGTTCGACTTCGAGCTCACCGAGGAGCAGATGGCCGCCATCAACGGCCTCGACGACGGGACGCGTTTCCGGCCGGACCCGGACACCTTCACCGGCTCCTGACCACTCCGGCGCGGCCCGGGCGGATCCACCGCGATCAGGCCCGGGCTGTGGCGGTTCTTCGGGGTGGTCAGCTCTTCGGGCAGGTGTCGGCCGCGCGCCGCAGCACCGTCGCGGAGGGGGCGTCGACGGGCAGCGAGTATCCCCGCAGCACCGCGACGAACTGCATCGCGTACTGGCAGTGGAACGCCGTGTTCGGCGGCATCCAGCGAGCGGGCTCCTGATCGCCCTTGTCCTGGTTGGCCTGTCCCGCGACCGCGAGCAGATTGGCCGGATCGTTGGCGAACCGCAGCCGCTGTTCGGCCGGCCAGTTGCGCGCCCCCATGTCCCAAGCGTAGGCCAGCGGCACGATGTGGTCGATCTGCACTGCGGCGCCGGTGTTTTCGCCGCGGGTGAAGGAGACGACGGCGTTGGTGTACGGATCGTGCAGGGTTCCGGTGGCGACGGCCCTGGGGCACCGTTTGGTCGACACGTAGGTCTTGTCGTCCAGGTCGCGGTCGAGGATGTCGTTGCGGGTGTCGCAACCGTTGCGTCCACCGGGCGCGGGGTTGTCGTCGGTCCAGGCCTCGCCGAACGCGTCCCGGTGATAGTCGTGACCGCGGATGCGCACCGGCACCTCGCGGATCCCGGCGAGCACGTCCACCCCCGGCGCCACGGTCGGCAGATCGGCGCGCACCAGCGCCGGTTGCCGGTTCGACGAGGCGATCACCTGAACGGCGACCACCACCGCGATCACCACCAGCGCCAGCAACCAGCCCAACTGACGACGGGTCATGCCTTCTCCAGGAATTCGACGCGGTCGCTGTCGACGAACGGAGCGGCCAGGGTCGCCAGCCGCGGATCGTCGGGGGTGCGCCGGTAGCGCTGTTCGCAGAAGGCCCGCGCGGTGGCGATGATGTCGTAGTGGTCCCGCAGCGACAGGAATCGCAACGTGATGGGCCGACCGGACTGGTTGTAGCCCAACACATCTCCCTCACCACGCTCGGCGAGGTCGAGGTCGGCCAGGGCGAATCCGTCGAGCGTCGAGGCGACGGCGGTGAGCCGCTTGCCGGCATGCGAGGTGCTGGGCAGCCGCGACACCAATAGACACAGGCTGGGGTGTTGGCCGCGGCCGATGCGGCCGCGCAGCTGATGGAGCTGGCTGATGCCGAACCGGTCGGCGTCCATCACCACCATCACGGTGGCGTTGGGCACGTCCACGCCGACCTCGATCACGGTGGTGCACACCAGCACGTCGATCTCGCCCGTCCGGAACGCGTTCATCACCGCGTCCTTCTCGTCGGCCGGCAGCCTGCCGTGCATCAGGCCCAGCCGCAGCCCCGCCAGCGGGCCGGCGCGGAGCCGGTCGAACAACTTGAGCACCGTGATCGGCGGCGGGCCGCCCTCGCTCTTCCTGCCCGCCTTGGTCTTGTCCGAGCCGTTCTTGTGGTCCGGGGCGTTGTCGGGGCCGGTGTCGTTCTCGTCGATACGGGAGGCGACCACGTACGCCTGCCGGCCCTGGGCCACCTCCTCGGCGATGCGCTGCCACGCGCGGTTCAGCCAGGCGGGTTTCTCGCTGGCGAAGATGGTGTTGGTGGTGATGGGTTGGCGTCCGCGCGGCAACTCGCGCAGTGTGGACGTTTCCAGATCGCCGTAGTGGGTCAACGCCACCGTACGCGGGATCGGGGTCGCGGTCATCACCAGCAGATGCGGGGTGATGCCGTCAGGTGCCTTGCTGCGCAGCCTGTCCCGCTGTTCGACGCCGAACCGGTGCTGTTCGTCGACCACCACCATTCCCAGCCGGTGGAATTCGACGGCGTCCTGCAGCAGCGCGTGCGTGCCGACGACGATTCCGGCCTCACCACTGGCCACCTCGTCGCGCACCGCTCGCTTCTGTTGCGGCGACATCGATCCGGTCAGCAACGCCACGCGGGTGGCACCCTCGGCGCCGCCGAGCTGTCCGGCCATCGCCAACGGACCCAGCACGTCGCGGATCGAGCGAGCGTGTTGGGTGGCCAGCACCTCGGTCGGCGCCAGCAGTGCACATTGGTACCCGGCGTCGACCATCTGCAGCATCGCCAGCACCGACACGATGGTCTTGCCGGATCCGACCTCGCCCTGCAGCATGCGGTTCATCGGCCGGGTACCGGCCAGTTCGGCCGAGATCACCTTCAGCACGTCTTCCTGACCGTCGGTGAGCTTGAACGGCAACTGCTTTCGCAACGCGGCCACCAACCCGTCGTCGCGCAGCGGTGCCGACGGTCCGGAACCGGCGGCGTCGCTGAACCGCCGCTGCACCAGCGCCCATTGCAGTCCGATCGCCTCATCGAAGGTCAGACGTGCGACGGCGGCATCTCGTTCCACCGCCCGCTCGGCGGTGTGGATGGCGCGCAGTGCCTGATCCTCGGAGATCAGATTGTGTTCGCGCAGAAACGACTCCGGCAGCGGCTCGGGGATCGGGTCGAGCACGTCGAGCACCTGGCGCACGCAGGCGTAGATCTCCCAGGTCTGCAGCTTGGCCGTGGCGGGATAGATCGGGAAGAAGTCGCGATCGAAGGCAGCCAGCAACTCGTCGCCGGTGGCGCCCGCCGTCGAGGCGATGGTCTTCATCGACTTGCTGCCGATCATCCGCCCGCTGGGCGACTCCAGCACCAGAAACGCCGGATGGGTCAACTGCAGGGTGCCCCGGAAGTAGCCGACCTCACCGGACAGGATCAACCGGGTGCCCTCGACAAGGTCGTTGAGCATCCAGTCGGCGTTGAAGAACGTCGCGGTCACCACGGGTTTGCGCCGCCCGAGGGTGATGCGCACGTATTTGCGGGTCCTGGTGCGCTTGGTCTTCTTGTCGTACTGCGGCTTCATGTTGCCGACCTTGACGGCGGTGATGACGTCGACGAAGGTGACGTGCTCGCCCTCTTCGAGTTCGTCGTTCTCGTCGAGCACCGTGGTGCCGTCGCTGTACTTGCGGGGATAGTGCCGCAGCAGATCGTTGACCGTGCGGATGCCGAGGTGCTCCTCGAGGGAGCGGGCGGCCTTGCGGCCGAGGATGTAGTCCAGGCGATCGGTGAGCGTGGCCACCGTTACTCGACCCCGATCAACAACGCGTCGCCCCGGTGTCCGGTCCGATACACGACCAGTTCGCTGCCGGGATGGTGTTCGTGCACGTGCCGGCGCAACGCCTCCCCCACGCACCCGTCGACGCCCGAACCGGTGAGCACGGTGACCAGTTCGCCGCCGGCGGCAAGCAACAGATCGATCAGACCGGCGCCCGCCGACACCACATCCTCGGCGACGATGAGCACCTCGCCGTTCGAAATACCAAGTCCGTCACCGGGTTTGCATCTGCCCGCCCAGGTCAGCGCTTCCTCGGTGGCGATGCGGACCGCGCCGTGCCGCGCCGCTGCCGCCGCCTGCGCCATCTGGTAGCCGTCGTCGACGGCGTGCCGGCCCGCGTCGTGCAAAGCCAGCGCCGCGAGGCCCTGCACCATCGACGCGGCCGGTAACGGCACCACGTCGACACCGCGTTCGCCGGCGGCGGTGCAGGCCGCGACCAGCTCCTCGGCCGGCACGTACCCGTTCGGCAGCACCATCACCCGGGCGGCGTCGAGTTCGACCATCGCCCGCAGCAGCCGGTCGGCGTCGATCGGCCGATCGTCGACCATCAGCACGTGGGCGCCCTCGGCACAGAACAACTCCGCAGCGCCCGCCCCGTCCACCACCGCCAGCACGCTGCGGGAGTGTTCCGCCGAGTGGCGGGCCGGCGCCGAGGGGGTCGCCCGGGGGCCGGTGTCGGGCAGGCCGGTGTCGGGCAGGGCGGTGTCGGGCAGGGCGCTGATCTGGATGCGGCGGAGCCGGCCCAGCGGCAGCGCCGCCTCGATCGCGGCGCCGGCGTCGTCGGTGTGGACGTGCACGGAGTACTCACCACCGTCGCTGGCGGCCGCGACGGCCACCGAATCGCCGAGTTCGCTCAGCCGGCGGCGCAGCCGGTCGGCGTCGGCGGCGTCACAGCCGCTCAGCAGGTACATCACCTCGAACTGCGGGACCGCGGCGGCGGCCGGCCGGCCGGCACCCGGTGCGGAATCCGCCGCCGGCGCGGGTTCGTACGGCGGCCGGTACCGAACCCGTCCGGTCAGGGTCGCCGACATCGCGTCCAGCAACACCAGCAGCCCTCGCCCGCCGGCGTCCACCACGCCGGCGTCGGCCAGCACGTCGAGCTGCGCGGTCGTCTTGTCCAGCGCCACCGCCGCGGCGTCGGCGGCCGCGTCGACCGCCTCGACCAGGTCGGCGCCGTCGGCGACCGCCCGTTCGGCGGCGGCCGCCGCCTCCTCGAGCACGGTGATCACCGTGCCGGGCTGCGGATCGCCCACCGCGGCCAGCACGAACCCCACCGCGCGGCGCAGCGCGGCGGCGAACAGCCCGGCGTCGATCTCGGTGAGCTGGCCGTCGGTGGCCGCGGTGATCTCGCTGAACCCGCGCAGGATCTGCGACAGGATCACCCCGGAGTTGCCCCGCGCGCCCTGCAGCGCCCCACGGGTCAGTGCGGCGGCGACCGCGACGACGTCGGCCTGGTCGGCGCTGCCGAGCTCATCGACGTGCGCCCCGGCCGAACGCATGGTGAACAGCATGTTCGTACCGGTGTCGGCGTCCGCGACCGGGAATACATTCAACCGGTTGATCTCGTCGAGGTGAGCGCTCAGCCCGCCAACGGCGGCATGCGCCCAGGCGCGCAGCGCGGTGGCGTCAAGCCGCCGAGCCGACATGCCCACCTCCAACACCTGGCGGCGTTCCGCATACTCGAGAACTAGTCACCGTGGGCGACAGCCTAGCGATTTTCGCTGACAGCGCCCGCCCCGGCCGGTGCCCCGGCGTGGTGAGCGATTTTTGTGTTCTCCCCGGTGGCCGGTATCCTGACCAGGTTGTCGGGTCGAACCGCGGGCTGCGGTGGGCGACCCGGATCCACGTACTTGACTTCGAGGAGTTCACATATGGCTGCCGTGTGCGATATCTGCGGGAAGGGCCCCGGCTTCGGCAAGTCGGTGTCGCACTCCCATCGCCGGACCAGCCGTCGGTGGGACCCGAACATCCAGACCGTGCGCGCGGTGACCCGCCCGGGCGGCAACAAGAAGCGCATCAACGTCTGCACCTCCTGCCTCAAGGCCGGCAAGGTCTCGCGCGGCTGATCCCGCGCCTCGGGGCCATCCCGGCCCCGCGCCTCCGTTCACGGCAGCTGACCAGCGTGGACCGACACCCGCGACCGGTCCACCCATGACGCTCCCACCCGCTCCGATCGTGCGGTTTCGTCCGCGACACGCCGCACGGGCGAACCAGGCCGCACGATCGCCGGGTGCTCGGCAACCGCGAGCTGGCCGGCGCGGTTTCTGCCGTGGCCGGCCCGCGGCCGGGCCGGCCACCGGGCGGATCAGGGCAGACGCCAGTCGATCGGCTCGGCGCCCATCTTCTCCAGCAGTTCGTTGGCCCGGCTGAACGGGCGCGAGCCGAAGAACCCGCGCGACGCCGACAGCGGCGAGGGATGCGGCGATTCGATCACCATGCAGTCGCTGCCGTTGAGCATCGGCTTCAGCGTCGCCGCGTCACGGCCCCACAACACCGCGACCAGCGGCTGGTTCCGGGCGACCAGCGCCCTGATCGCGCACTCGGTCACCACCTCCCAGCCCTTGCCGCGGTGCGACGCCGGGCTTCCCGGCCGCACGGTGAGAACCCTGTTGAGCAGCATCACACCGCGTTCGGCCCACGGGGTCAGGTCGCCGGTCGACGGACGCGGATATCCGAGGTCGTCGACGTACTCGGTGAAGATGTTCTCCAGGCTGCGTGGCAACGGCCGCACGTCCGGGGCGACCGAGAAACTCAGCCCCACCGCATGGCCGGGCGTCGGGTACGGATCCTGCCCGACGATCAGCACGCGAACCTGGTCGAACGGAAAAGTAAAGGCGCGCAACACATTCTGGCCCGACGGTAGGTAGCGGTGACCGGCAGCCAGTTCGGCGCGCAGGAACTCCCCCATCTGCGCCACATTGGCCTGCACCGGCTCGAGCGCACGGGCCCATCCGGCCTCGACGAGTTCGTGCAGCGGACGCGGGGTCATGCCAGATCCTCGCTCGGGGTCATCGGAATCACCGCAACGATCACGGTTGGCACCCTAACTACCCGAACGAGTCCCAGCCCGGATTGCCCCGCCATGCCGCGCCGTCGACCAGCACCGCGGGAGTGCCGTCGAGAACGCGGCCGATGGTCCGCCAGCCCGGCGGCGGCGCGGAACCGAACGTCGCGACCAGCGCGTGGTCCTCACCGCCACCGAGCACCCACGCCCACGGGTCGGCGTCCACCGCGGCGGCGGCGCCGGCGACGGCGTCGTGATCGGCGGCCAACCGCGCCGTCGACAGGTCGATCACCACCCCCGACGCGTCGGCGATATGCCCCAGATCGGCGAGCAGTCCGTCCGACACGTCGGTCATCGCGGTGGCCCCGGCCTCGGCCGCGATCGGGCCCTGCCGATAGGGCGGTTGCGGCACCAGGTGCCGACGCCGGAGCTCGTCGAAGCCTTCAATACCGTTGCGCCACAACTGGTATCCGGCCATCGACCGGCCCAGTTCACCGGCCACCGCGACGATGTCACCGGATCGGGCGCCGCTGCGCAGCACCGGGGCGCGCCCGTCGAGGCTGCCCAGCGCGGTGACCCCGATGACCCACTGCGGGGCGCTGACCAGGTCGCCGCCCACGATTCCGGCGCCGATCCGCGACGCCTCCTGCCACATGCCGTCGGTCAGCTCCAGCGCATGAGCGGTCGGGGTGTCCGGCGGCGCACCGAACGCGACCACGAACGCGGTGGGCCGGGCACCCATCGCGGCGATGTCGGCGCCGTTCTGCGCGATCGCCTTGCGACCCACCTGATGGGGCGTGGACCAGTCCAGCCGGAAGTGCCTGCCCGCGACGAGCATGTCGGTGGTCACCACGGTCCGGGCGTCTTCGGCGGCGGCCAGCACCGCGGCGTCGTCGCCGGGACCGACCTCGACCCCGCCGGGCTGTCGGCGGCCCCGGATCAGCCGGTCGATCACCGTGAACTCGCCGGCGTCGGCCAGGCTCTCGGTCGGCTCCTCGGTCGCCATAACACCCCTTTCCTGGCCCGGCGGGCGGAGTCAGCGTGGAGTCTATGCACGCCCCGGCCGGGCGCACACACCCCTGCGGGCGCCCATCCGGGCGGGGCATAGAGTTTGAGCGTGGCTGCCGACGCTGACGACGACCGGTCCGCCGGCAACGACGGTCAGACCGGGACGCGCCCATCCGAACAGCACCCCGCCGGGCCGGACCCGGTCCGCGACGGGCCGCCGCGCGCGGTGCTCGTCATCGCCCTGGTGCTGGCGGTGGGGGTGGTCGTCGCGGTGCTGGCGATCGCCGCGCAACGGCAGCGAAGCGGCGCCGACCGCCCCGCCCCGGTGGGCCCGGTACCGGCGCCCCGGGCCGACAGCGCCGACTGCCGGACCCTGATCGACGCGCTGCCCGATCAGCTCGGCGAGTTCCACCGCGCGCCGCTGGCCGAACCCGCCCCCGCCGGGGTGGCCGCCTGGCGGAGCAACCCGGACGACGAGCCGGTGGTGTTGCGGTGCGGACTGGATCGCCCCCCGGATTTCGTCGTGGGCAGCCCGCTGCAGGTGGTCGACGACGTGCAGTGGTTCCGCATCGCCGACGTCGACGCGGACCGCAGTTCGTGGTTCGCCGTCGACCGGCCGGTCTACATCGCGCTCACCCTGCCCGCAGGCTCCGGGCCGACACCGATTCAGCTGATCTCCAAAGCGATCTCGGCCACCCTGCCGGCCAAGCCGATCGACCCTGCGCCGGTCGGCTAGCGGCTCAGCGCAGACCCGTGCCGCGCGCCAGCGCGGTCTCCACCATGGTGGCGAGCAGGGTCGGATAATCGACCCCGCTGGCGGCCCACATCCGCGGATACATCGAGATCGTGGTGAATCCGGGCATGGTGTTGATCTCGTTGATCAGCGGCCCGCCGTCGGTGAGGAAGAAGTCGACCCGGGCCAGACCCTGGCAGTCGATCGCACGGAAGGCGCGAATCGCCAAGTCCCGCAACTCATCCGCGACGTCGTCGGCCACCTTCGCGGGAACGTCGAGCTCGGCGGAGTCGGCCAGATACTTGGTCTCGAAATCGTAGAAACCATCCTCGCGGCCACGCACGCCGGCCACCCGGATCTCGCCGACGGTGCTGGCCTCGACCCGGCCGTCGGGAAACTCCAACACGCCACACTCGATCTCCCGGCCGACGATAGCCGCCTCGACGATCACCTTCGGGTCGTGGCGACGCGCGAACTCGACGGCGACGGGCAACTGGTCCCAGGCGGTCACCCGGCTGACCCCGATCGACGACCCGCCCCGCGCCGGTTTGACGAACACCGGCAGCCCGAGCCGTTCCTGCTCGTCGACGGTCAACCGGTCCTGCGGCGGCCGCAGCACGATGTGGTCGCCGACCGGCAGCCCCGCGGCGAGCAACAGCTTCTTGGTGAACTCCTTGTCCATCCCCGCCGCGCTGGCCAACACGCCGGCGCCGACATAGGGCACGCCGGCCAGCTCCAGCAGCCCCTGGATGGTGCCGTCCTCGCCGTACGGCCCGTGCAGCACCGGGAACACCACGTCCACCGTGCCGAGCAGCTCGGTCGGATTCGCCAACGACACCAGCTGGCCGCGCCGTGCCGGATCGGCCACCAGCGCCAGCTCGGTGCCCGCGGACCGGGTCACCTCGGGCAACCGGCCGTCGGTGATGGCCAGCGCATCCGGATCGGCCTGGGTCAGCACCCAGGTGCCGTCGGGCGTGATGCCGACCGTGATGACCTCGAAACGCTCGGGGTCGAGGTTGCGCAGGATGCTGCTGGCGGAGACGCACGAGATCGCATGCTCGGAGCTGCGCCCGCCGTACACCACGGCGACGCGCACCCGACCGCGTGCGCCCCTCGGCTCGATGCGGGCACTCACAACCTAGAGAGGCTACCGTCCGCCCAATCGGCCGATGCTTCGGTGCTGTGCAGCGGCTGTTCCCGCCCCGGCGCCGCTCACCCCAGCGCCGCGGTGATGTCGGAGATCAGGTCGTCGGCGTCCTCGATGCCCAGGGAGATGCGCGCGAAACCCGGGCTGACCGGGTCACCCCAGCGCGCCCGGCGGTCGACCGAGGTGTGAATGCCGCCGAAGCTCGTCGACGCGATCAGCAGATCGCTGCGTTCGACCAGCCGGTGAACCGCGGCGGCGTCCTCGAACTCGACGGCGATCAGGCCGCCGAACCGCCGCATCTGCAGGGACGCGATCGCGTGCGACGGGTCGTCGGGCAGCCCGGGGTAGCGCACCGACCGGACCCGCGGATGCCCGCGCAGGGCCATCGCCAGCGCCGCAGCGTTCTGGCACTGGCGTTCGAACCGCAGGCCCGCACTGCCCAGGCTGCGCAGCACCAGCCACGCCTCGAACGCCCCCAGGATCGGCCCGGCCAGCAACCGCTCCCGTTCGACCGCGGCCATCAGATCCGGATGACTGCCCGCGACGTAGCCGGCGATGAGATCGCTGTGCCCGGACAGCGTCTTGGTGGCACTGGCCACCACCAGGTCCGCCCCCAACGACAGCGGTTGCTGGCCCAGCGGTGTCGCGGTGGTGTTGTCCACCACCAGCACCGCACCCCGGCTGCGGCAGTCCATCGCCAGCCGGTGCAGATCCACCACGTCCAGCCCGGGATTGGTCGGGGTCTCGGCCAGTACCACGTCGGCGTCGGCGGCCAGTTCGCACATCTGCGCGCTCGTCGCCTCGACGACCGTCACCCCCTGCGGGACCAGATACTCCTGTGCGTACTGGCGCACCTGGTAGTAGCCGTCGGCGGGCACCACCAGCTTGCGGCCCGGCCGCGCCAGCACCCGCAACACCGCGGTGATCGCGGCCATTCCGGAGCCGAACACCAGCGCCGAGGCGGCACCCTCGAGTTCGGCGAGCGCCGACTCGAGTTGCCGCCAGGTCGGGTTCGAGCTCCGGCCGTAGCTGTCCAGCGCGGGATCCTCGTCCGCCGACAGGTGATACGTCGAGGCCGGCACCGGCGGAGAAGCCACCGGTGACCCTGGAATAGGTTGTGTACCAACAGCTTTCACGCTGCGGGTGGAGTCTCCGTATCGGGCCATCGCGTCACTCCGGTTTGGTGCTGCGGCCCAACAGCAGCGCTACCGCCTCGTCCACCGACAGGCCCTTGTGGCATACCCGGTGCACCGCGTCGGTCAGCGGCATCTCGACGTCGTAGCTGGCGGCCAGCGCCAGCACCGACTGACAGGAGGTGACGCCCTCGGCGACGTGGCCTCCGGCCTCCCGCAGCGCCGACTCCATGGTGCCCCCGCGCGCCAGTCGCTCCCCGAAGGTGCGATTGCGCGAATGGCGGGACGTGCAGGTGGCGACCAGGTCGCCGACGCCGGCCAGGCCGGACAACGTCGTCGGTTTGGCGCCCAACGCGATCCCCAGCCGCATGATCTCGGCCAGGCCGCGAGTGATGATCGCCGCCGCGGTGTTCTCGCCCAGCCCCACACCGGCGGCCATCCCACACGCCAACGCGATGACGTTCTTGCATGCGCCGCCGATTTCGGCGCCGATCACGTCGGAGTTGGTGTACGGCCGCAGGTACCCGGTCAACAGCGCGCGTTGCAGCGCCACCGCGCGCCCGGAGTCGGTGCAGGCGACGACGGTGGCCGCCGGTTGTTCGGCGACGATCTCGCTGGCCAGATTGGGACCCGAGATCACCGCCACCCGGCCCGGATCGGCCCCGGTCACCTGCACGATGACCTGGCTCATCCGCATCAGCGTGCCCAGCTCGATGCCTTTGGCCAGGCTCACCAGCGTGACGTCCGGGCCGATCAGGTGCGTCCACTGTTCGAGGTGACTGCGCAGCATCTGCGCCGGCACCGCCAGCAGCACCGTGCACGCCCCCGACAACGCCTCGACGGGGTCGCTGGTGGCCCGAATCGTCTTCGGCAGCTCGGCATCACCGAGGTAGCGGGTGTTGCGATGGGTCTCGTTGATCTCCTCGGCGACCTCGGGACGCCGAGCCCACAACCGCACATCGTTGCCCGCATCCGCCAGGACTTTGGCGACTGCGGTTCCCCACGCTCCTGCTCCCATCACCGCCGCCTCGACCACGCCATCACCCTATCGCGCACCGCGAAGCTGGCAGGATGGCGACTATGGGCGGGTCGTCGCAGGCCGACATCGGGCTGGTGATCGCGGTGAAACGACTGGCCGCCGCGAAGACCCGGCTGGCTCCGGTGTTCTCCTCGGATACCCGGGAGGCGGTGGTGCTGGCCATGCTGGTCGACACCGTCACCGCCGCGGCGGCGGTGCCGGCCGTGCAGTCGATCACCGTCGTCACCCCCGACGACGTCGCTGCCGACGCCGCACGCGAGCTGGGCGCGCGGGTGCTGGCCGACCCGACCCCGGACGGTCATCACGATCCGCTCAACAACGCGATCGCGGTGGCCGAGCGCACCGTGCGCGCCGAGACGCCCAATGTCGTTGTGCTGCAAGGCGACCTGCCGGCGCTGCAGCCGCACGAGCTGGGCGAGGCGATCGCCGCTGGCCGGGCCCATCAGCGCAGTTTCGTCTGCGACCGCCACGGCAGCGGAACCTCGGCGCTGCTGGCGTTCGGGGTCGGGCTCGACCCGCGCTTCGGCGCCGATTCCGCGCACCGCCACCGCCGTTCCGGTGCGGTGGAACTGACCGGGGTGTGGCCCGGGCTGCGCTGCGACATCGACACCCCCGACGATCTACTCGAAGCGCGCCGGCTGGGCGTGGGCGCCGCGACGGCGCGGGCCCTGGCCGGATTTCGGTGACCCGCACCACCGACACGGTGGCTCACCGTCCCTCCGGCGAACGCCCGACGGTTCACCCGATCGTCGATCACCTGGCAGGATCCGTCCGACATGGGGGATCATCGAGGGATGACCGAAGCCGATACGCAGATCCTCGGGGACGAATCGCAGCCTCTGCCGCGCGGAATCCGTCCGTCGACGACACCGCAGACCGGCGATTCGGCACCCGCGGCTCCGCCGGCGGCGACCTCGCCCACCATCGACAACGCGCTGCCCGAGGACCGCTATCTCAACCGTGAACTGAGCTGGCTGGATTTCAATTCACGGGTCCTCGCGCTGGCGGCCGACCCGTCGTTGCCGCTGCTGGAACGGGCGAAGTTTTTGGCCATCTTCGCGTCGAACCTCGACGAGTTCTACATGGTGCGGGTGGCGGGCCTGAAACGGCGCGACAAGATGGGCCTGTCGGTGCGCTCCGCCGACGGCCTGTCCCCGCGCGAGCAGTTGCGCCGGATCAACGAGCGCACCCAGCAGATCTCGATCCGCCACGCGCACGTCTTCCTCGACTCGGTGCGCCCGGCGCTCGCCGACGAGGGCATCGTGATCGTGACGTGGAACGAACTCGACACCGACGAGCGGGCCCGGCTCGAGAAGTACTTCCACGAACAGGTCTTCCCGGTGCTCACGCCGTTGGCGGTCGACCCCGCGCACCCGTTCCCGTTCGTCAGCGGGCTGAGCCTGAACCTCGCGGTCACCGTCAAACACCCCGAGGACGGGGGTCAGCACTTCGCCCGGGTCAAGGTGCCCGACAACGTCGACCGCTTCGTCGAACTCAGCCGCCGGGAGGGCAACACCGAGATCGTGCGCTTTCTGCCGATGGAGGAGTTGATCGCGGCGTTCCTGCCGGTGTTGTTCCCCGGTATGGAGATCGTCGAGCACCACGCGTTCCGGATCACCCGTAACGCCGACTTCGAGGTCGAGGAGGACCGCGACGAGGACCTGCTGCAGGCGCTCGAACGCGAGTTGGCGCGGCGCCGGTTCGGCTCCCCGGTGCGGCTCGAGGTCTCCGACGACATGACCGAGAGCATGCTCGAGCTGCTGCTGCGCGAACTCGACGTCGACCGCGGCGACGTCATCATGGTGCCCGGCCTGCTCGATCTCTCGTCGCTGTGGCAGATCTACAACCTCGACCGGCCGGCGCTGAAGGATCCGCCGTTCGTGCCGGCCACCCCGCCGGCCTTCGGCGAACGCGAAACCCCCAAGAGCATTTTCGCGGCGCTGCGCGACGGCGACGTGCTGGTACACCATCCCTACGACTCGTTCTCCACGACCGTTCAGCGGTTCATCGAGCAGGCCGCCGCCGATCCCAACGTGCTGGCGATCAAGCAGACGCTGTACCGGACCTCGGGCGACTCGCCGATCGTCCGGGCGCTGATCGACGCCGCCGAGGCCGGCAAGCAGGTGGTGGCGCTCGTCGAGTTGAAGGCACGGTTCGACGAACAGGCCAACATCAAATGGGCGCGTGCGCTCGAACAGGTGGGCGTGCACGTCGCCTACGGGCTGATCGGGTTGAAGACACACTGCAAGTGCGCGCTGGTGGTGCGCCGCGAGGGGTCGATGATCCGGCGCTACTGCCATATCGGCACCGGGAACTACAACAGCAAGACCGCCCGGCTCTACGAGGACATCGGGCTGCTGACCGCCGACCCCGACATCGGGGCCGACCTGACCGACCTGTTCAACTCGCTGACCGGCTATTCGCGCAAGGACACCTACCGCAACCTGCTGGTCGCCCCGCACGGCATCCGCAAGGGCATCATCGAGCGCATCGAGCGCGAGATCGAGGCCAAGCGGGCCGGCGCGGAAGCCGGTATCCGCCTCAAGGCCAACGCGCTGGTCGACGAACAGGTGATCGACGCGCTGTACCGGGCATCGCAGGCCGGGGTGCCGGTTCAGGTGGTGGTCCGCGGGATCTGCGCCCTGCGCCCCGGCGTGCCGGGCTACTCCGAGAACATCACGGTGCGCTCGATTCTGGGCCGCTTCCTCGAGCACTCGCGCATCCTCCACTTCCGCGCGATCGACGAGTTCTGGATCGGCAGCGCCGACATGATGCACCGCAACCTCGACCGCCGGGTCGAGGTGATGGTCCGGGTCAAGGATCCGCGGCTCACCGCCCAGTTGCACAACGTCTTCGAGTCCGCACTCGATCCGGCCACCCGGTGTTGGGAACTGGAACCGGACGGCAAGTGGATCGCATCACCGCGGGACGGCGCCACGGTGCGCGACCATCAGGTCTGGCTGATGGAACAGCACCGCTATCAATAACCCTGTCCCCTGTTCCGAGCCGTCCGATCCGGCGCCCCGTACGCTAATCGCGGGCAAGACCCGGTCCGGCCGGAACCGATCAACAGGAGAAGTCGAGGTGGCGACGGAGACGCCGTCCGAGCAGGTCCCCGAGGTGCGTGCCGCCGGGGCGGTGCTGTGGCGCACCACCGATCCCGGCGTCGCGCCGGAGATCGCGGTGATCCACCGGCCGCGCTACGACGACTGGTCGCTGCCGAAGGGCAAGGTCGACCCCGGCGAGACCGAACCCGCCACCGCGGTGCGCGAAGTCGCCGAGGAGACCGGCTACAGCTGTCGGCTGGGGCGGCGGCTGGCCACGATCCGCTATCCGGTCGACGGCGGGCTCAAGCGGGTTCGGTACTGGGCCGCGCGGGTGACCGGGGGCGAGTTCGCACCCAACGACGAGGTCGACGAGCTCAAGTGGCTGCCGGTCGGCGAGGCCGCCAACCAGCTCGGGTACCCGCACGACCGAAAAGTATTACGCCGGTTCATGAAGCTTCCGGTCGATACCCGAACGGTGCTCATCGTCCGGCACGCCACCGCGGGCAGCAAGGCGCACTACCGCGGCGACGACCGCAAACGGCCGCTCGACGACAACGGCCGCGCGCAGGCCGAAGCACTGGTGGATCAGCTGCTGGCGTTCGGCGCCGACACCCTCTACGCCGCCGACCGCACCCGTTGCGAACAGACCCTCGAGCCGCTGGCCGCCCGGCTGGGCACCACGATTCGGCGCGAACCGCTGCTGACCGAGGAGGCCTACGCCGAGCACCGCAAGGCGGCCCGGCACCGGGTGCTGGAGATCGCCGCGGCCGGCGGCACCCCGGTGATCTGCACGCAGGGCAAGGTGATTCCCGATCTCATCGCCTGGTGGTGCCACCGCGAGGGTGTGGTGCCGGATTCGTCGCGCAACCGCAAGGGCAGCACCTGGGTGATGTCGTTGCATGACGACGAGTTGATCGCCGCGGACCACCTCCCCAGCCCCGACGTCGGCTGACAACCGAGTTCCGCTCGGCCGGCGAACCCGGCGCCCGCGGTGAATTCGGCTGACGTGGGCGTCGAATTCGGCGTCACGAATTCGGCCGGGGAAATCGGACCGGGGGCCGAAAAGCAAACACGCCGCGAGTCGGTGACTCACGGCGTGTCCGCTTCGGACGTCGTTATCGACGGCCCCGCTTGGCGGGAGCGCGCTTGGCGACCTTCTTCGCCGGTGTGCGCTTGGCCACCTTCTTGGCCGCCGTCCGCTTGGCCGCCCGCTTGGCGGGTGCCTTCTTCACGGCCTTCTTGGCGGTCGCCTTCTTGGTCGCCTTCTTCGCGGGCGCCTTGGCCACGGCCTTGCGGGTCGTGGTCTTCTTCGCCGCCTTCTTCGCGACGGCCTTCTTGGCGACGGCCTTCTTGGCGGTCGCCTTCTTCGCCGTCTTCTTGGCCGCGGTCTTCTTGGCCGCCTTGCGGGTGGTCGCCGCGGTCACGCCACGCTTGACTGCGGGACCCTCGGCCGGAAGCTTGGCCGCCCCGGACACAACGGCTTTGAACTGGGCGCCCGGCCGGAACGCCGGCACCGACGTCGGCTTGACGCGCACGGTCTCACCGGTGCGCGGGTTGCGGGCGACCCGAGCGGCGCGGCGACGCTGCTCGAAGACACCGAAGCCGGTGATCGTGACGCTGTCGCCCCGGTGCACGGCGCGCACGATGGTGTCTACAACGTTCTCGACCGCGGCGGTCGCCGTCTTCCGGTCGGTGTTGAGCTTCTCCGTGAGTACGTCGATCAGCTCTGCTTTGTTCATGCAAAACCTCCGAAACCAGTGGCCCGCTTTGGACCGACTAGTGGACACGGTAGACCCAATGGGTGCTGATTTCCAAGAGCCACGCCTAATTTCAGGGAAAATTGGCGAACTTTCTTGGCCCCCATAGGGCTCCTGTCCGGGCCCCCGATAACCGGTTCAGAGGCGGTAAATTCAGCTCCGCGCGCTGTTATGTCAAGTAGTGAGTGTGCGGGGTTTCCAGCTCGGCCGGCGCGCCTCGTAGGCCTCGATCTCGTCGCATTTCCGCAGCGTAATGCCTATATCGTCGAGTCCTTCGGACAGTCGCCAGGCGGTGTAGTCGTCAATCGTGAACGGCACCATCACTGTTCCCGCGATCACATTTCGATCTTGAAGATTCACAGTGATTTCCATCCCGGGGTGCTCCTCGATGAGCTTCCACAGCAGTTCGACGTCATCCTGGGCGACTTCGGCCGCCAGCAGGCCCGCCTTGCCGGCATTGCCCCGGAATATGTCGGCGAATCGAGACGAGATCACGACCCGGAAGCCGTAGTCCATAAGGGCCCATACGGCATGCTCGCGTGACGAGCCGGTGCCGAAATCGGGGCCGGCGACCAATACCGAGCCGTTCTTGAACGGGGGCAGGTTGAGTACGAATGACGGATCCCGGCGCCATTCGGCGAACAATCCGTCCTCGAATCCCGTTCGGGTCACCCGCTTCAGGTAGACGGCCGGGATGATCTGATCGGTGTCCACATTGGAGCGGCGCAACGGCACCGCGATGCCGGTGTGGGTGCGAAACGGTTCCATGATCTCTTCCTCAGTCGGTCACAGGTCGGCGGGTGAAGACAACTTGCCGCGCACGGCAGTGGCGGCGGCCACAGCGGGCGACACCAGGTGGGTCCGGCCGCCCTTGCCCTGTCGCCCTTCGAAGTTGCGGTTCGATGTCGAGGCGCAGCGCTGCCCGGGCGACAGCTGATCCGGATTCATGCCCAGGCACATCGAGCACCCGGCCTGGCGCCATTCCGCACCCGCCGCGGTGAAGATCTCGCCGAGGCCCTCGGCTTCGGCCTGCGCCCGCACCCGCATCGAGCCCGGCACGATCAGCATGCGCACCCCGTCGGCCACCTTGCGGCCCCGCAGCACGTCGGCGACCACGCGCAGGTCCTCGATGCGGCCGTTGGTGCACGAGCCGACGAACACGGTGTCGACCGCGATGTCGCGCATCGGTGTGCCCGGCCGCAGATCCATGTAGGCCAACGCCTTTTCCGCGGCCTGGCGCTCGGCCTCGGTGGGCATCGACGCCGGGTCCGGCACCGATTCCGACAGCGGCACACCCTGTCCGGGGTTGGTGCCCCAGGTCACGAACGGGCTCAGGGTGGACGCGTCGAGGTGGACCTCGGTGTCGAATTCGGCGCCCGGATCGGTGCGAAGCTGACGCCAGTAGGCCATCGCGGCGTCCCAGTCGGCGCCTTTCGGCGCGTGCGGACGACCCCGCAGGTATTCGAACGTCGTCTCGTCGGGGGCGATCATGCCCGCGCGCGCACCGGCCTCGATGCTCATGTTGCAGATGGTCATGCGGGCTTCCATCGACAACGATTCGATGGCGCTGCCGCGATATTCGATGACGTGGCCCTGACCGCCGCCGGTGCCGATCTTGGCTATCACCGCGAGAATGATGTCCTTGGCGCTCACCCCGTCGGGCAGTGTGCCGTCGACATTGACCGCCATCGTCTTGAACGGCCGCAGCGGCAACGTCTGGGTGGCGAGCACGTGCTCGACCTCGGAGGTGCCGATACCCATCGCCAGCGCGCCGAACGCACCGTGGGTGGAGGTGTGGCTGTCCCCGCAGACGATCGTCATACCGGGCTGCGTCAATCCCAGCTGCGGTCCGATGATGTGCACGATGCCCTGATCGGCGTCCCCCATCGGGTGCAGCCGGATACCGAACTCCGCGCAGTTGCGGCGCAGCGTCTCCACCTGGGTGCGCGAGATCGGGTCGGCGATCGGCTTGTCGATGTCGACCGTCGGCACGTTGTGGTCCTCGGTGGCGATGGTCAGGTCGGGCCGGCGCACCCGCCGTCCGGCGAGACGTAGCCCGTCGAATGCCTGCGGGCTGGTCACCTCGTGAACCAGATGCAGATCGATGTAGATCAGGTCGGGTTCACGGGCCGCACCTTCGCCACTGCCGGGCGACACCACGTGGTCATCCCAAACCTTCTGCGCGAGCGTGCGGGGCTGATGTCCGGAGTGCATCTTGACCTTCTCACATTCTGAGACGTTAGTATCTCTCTGTGAGACAGGATAGCGGTATCGGCGTGCTCGACAAAGCGATGACCGTGCTGTACGCGGTAGCCGACTCGCCCTGCGGACTCGCCGAACTGTGCCAACGCACCGGATTGCCGCGCGCCACCGCACACCGGTTGGCCGCCGGCCTGGAGGTGCACCGCCTGCTGGCCCGCGATGCCGACAATCGCTGGTGCCTCGGCCCGGGTCTGACCGAACTCGCCTCTCACGTACACGATCCGCTGTTGGCGGCCGGCGCGGTGGTGCTGCCGCGACTGCGCGAGATCACCGGCGAGAGCGTGCAACTGTATCGCCGCGAGGGCACCGTGCGGGTGTGCGTGGCGGCGCTGGAACCGCCTGCCGGACTGCGCGATACGGTGCCGGTCGGGGCGCGGCTGCCGATGACCGCCGGATCCGGCGCCAAGGTCCTGCTCGCCTACGCCGATCCCGCCACCCAGCAGGCGGTGCTGCCGGCCGCCAAGTTCACCGACCGGGTGCTGGCCGAGGTGCGCCGCCGCGGCTGGGCACAGAGCGTGGCCGAACGCGAACCGGGTGTGGCGAGTGTCTCTGCGCCGGTGCGGGACAGCCGCGGTGAGGTGATCGCCGCGGTGTCGGTGTCCGGCCCGATCGACCGGATCGGCCGCCGCCCGGGTGCACGCTGGGCGGCCGATCTCCTCGCCGCCGCCGACGCGCTGACCCGGCGGCTGTGACGAACAACACGGCGACCGCTCCCGGCGGCCCACCCGTGTGGCACCCCGGGCGAGGCGCCGGCGGGATGAGAGCAATAAAAAAGGGACCGACCGAAGTCGGTCCCGGGAACCGTACCCCCGATGGGATTCGAACCCACGCTACCGCCGTGAGAGGGCGGCGTCCTAGGCCGCTAGACGACGGGGGCCAGAACATCCGGCAGTCACTATAGCCGAAGGGGCTGCGGTGACCTAATCGCGCTGACGCTGGAGAACGTCGACGTGATCGCTGGGGTACCAGGATTCGAACCTAGAACGGCGGAACCAGAATCCGCTGTGTTGCCAATTACACCATACCCCATTGGCCACTGTAACCGCAGGTCACAGGCCGTTTTTTGGGCCGATCCCGCGGCGGTGCCGGTGGCGCCGGCCGTGGTTTCGACCCGTGTAGAAGACTACCAAATGATAGCCGGGGTCACTCCCGGGGCTCACTGTGCCGCCGCGGCGTGGTCCCGGCCCGCCCGCAACCGCGCCAGGCTGCGCTCGCGGCCCAGCAGTTCCAGCGACTCGAACAGCGGCGGACTCACCGACGCCCCGGTCACCGCGACCCGGATCGGGCCGAACGCCTTGCGCGGCTTGAGGCCCAGCCCCTCCACCAATACGGTCTTGAGGGCCGTCTCGATCTCCGCCGCGCTGAACTGCCCGACGTTGGTCAGCGCCTCCAGCGCGGCGTCGAGGGCGGGCACCGCGGCGGCGGTGAGCTCCTTGGCGGCCGACTTCTCGTCGAGCGCGAACTCCGCGTCGTTGAGGAACTTCAGCAGATCCCAGGCGTCGCGCAGCACCACGACGCGGGTCTGCACCAGCCCCGCGGCGACCGCGAACCGCTGCTCGTCGAGCCCGATGTCGTAGCCGTGCTCGGCGAAGTAGGCCGACAACCGCCTGGTGAACTCCGCCGCGTCGAGCATCCGGATGTGCTCGGCGTTGATGGCGTCGGCCTTCTTCTGATCGAAGCGGGCCGGGTTGGCGTTCACGTCGGCGACGTCGAAAGCCGCCACCATCTCGTCGAGCGTGAACACGTCGCGGTCCTCGGCGATTCCCCAGCCCAGCAGCGCCAGATAGTTCAGCAGGCCCTCGGGCAGAAAACCCCGCTCGCGGTGGACGAACAGGTTCGACTGCGGATCGCGCTTGGACAGCTTCTTGTTGCCCTCCCCCAACACGCTGGGCAGGTGCGCGAACTCGGGGATCCGGTCGGTCAACCCGATGCGAATCAGAGCCTGGTACAACGCGATCTGACGCGGTGTCGACGGCAACAGGTCCTCACCCCGCAGCACATGGGTGATCTTCATCAACGCGTCGTCGACCGGGTTGACCAACGTGTAGAGCGGTTCTCCGTTGGCCCGGGTGAGCGCGAAGTCCGGCACCGAACCCGCCGGGAACGTCGTCTCACCGCGCACCAGATCGCGCCAGCCGAGATCCTGGTCGGGCATCCGCAACCGGATCACCGGTTTGCGTCCCTCGGCGCGGTAGGCCGCCCGCTGTTCCTCGGTCAGGTCGCGGTCGTAGTTGTCGTAGCCCAGTTTCGGGTTCCGCCCGGCCGCGAGGTGGCGGGCCTCTACCTCCTCCGGCGTGGAGTACGACTCGTAGGCCTCGCCGGCCTCGAGCAGCCGGTTCACCACATCGCGGTAGATGTCGAGCCGCTGCGACTGCCGGTACGGCCCGTAGGGACCGCCGACCTCCGGTCCCTCGTCCCAGTCCAGCCCCAGCCAGCGCAGCGCCTCGAGCAGCGCCTGGTAGCTCTCCTCGGAATCGCGCTGGGAGTCGGTGTCCTCGATGCGGAACACGAACGTGCCCCCGGTGTGCCGGGCGTAGGCCCAGTTGAACAACGCGGTACGGATCAGGCCCACGTGGGGAGTTCCGGTGGGCGAGGGACAGAACCGAACCCGAACCCCTGCCGTAGAAGTCATGACTTTCCTTTTCGCACAACGGGATTGGACAGAGTTCCGATGCCTTCGATGGTGACGCTCACGGTGTCACCGTCTTCGATGGGCCCGACCCCTTCGGGGGTGCCGGTCAGGATCAGGTCACCGGGCAGCAGCGTCATCACCGACGAGATCCATTCCACGATCTCGCCGACGCCGTGAATCATCAACGACGTCCGGCTGTGTTGTTTGACCTCCCCGTTGACCTCGGTGCGCAGTTCGAGATCCGACGGGTCGAGGTCGGTGACGATCCACGGGCCGACCGGGCAGAAGGTGTCGTGACCCTTGGCCCGGGTCCACTGCCCGTCCTTGCGCTGCTGGTCGCGCGCGGTGACGTCGTTGGCGACGGTGTAGCCGAGGATGACATCGGCGGCCCGGGCGGCGGGAACGTCCTTGCAGGGACGGCCGATGACGGCGGCCAACTCGCCCTCGAAGTGCACCGGATCGGCGTCGCGGGGCAACTGGATGGCCGCGTTGGGTCCGATGATCGCGGTGTTGGGCTTCATGAAGATCACCGGATCGGGCCGTTCCCCGGTGCCGTTTCCGGCCTTGCCACCCATCTCCTCGATGTGAGCCGCGTAGTTCTTCCCGACGCACACCACCTTGGTCGCCAGGATCGGGGCGAGCACCCGCACATCGGCCAGCGGCCACTGCCGGCCGGTGAAGTTGGGGGTGCCGAAGGGGTGTTCGGCGATCTCGCGGGCCACCGCCTGCTTCGGATCCTCGGGTGGTCCCTCGATGGCCACGAAGGCGACCCCGTCGGGGCTGGCGATTCGACCAAGACGCATTACCTCAGCGTAGTAAGCGCGCCGGGGGTCCCCGGCCACCGCTCCCCCGCGACGCGATCGTTCTCAGCCGATGGGAATCACATTCGGCCGGCTGAGACGCGCGTGCGACCATGAGGCGGTGACGGCCCACCGGATCAGCACGGTTCGGCGCTGGTCGATGTTGGCCATCGCGGTGGCGGCGACGACGAGCGCCAACGTGTTCATCAACGGGGTGGCGTTCCTCATTCCGACCCTGCACCGTGAGCGCGGTCTCGACCTCGCCGCCGCCGGCCTGCTGTCGGCGATGCCCGGATTCGGTTTGGTGCTCGCGCTCATCGCCTGGGGGTACGTGGTCGACCGGGTGGGCGAACGCATCGTGCTCTCGGTCGGGTCGGCGTTGATCGCCGCCGCCTCGGCAGCGGCGGCCGCGGCCGGTTCGCTGTGGGCGGTCGGGGCGTTCCTGCTGCTCGGCGGGATCGCGGCGGCCAGCAGCAACTCGGCCAGCGGCCGGTTGGTGGTGGGCTGGTTCCCGCCGGACCAGCGCGGCCTGGTGATGGGCATCCGCCAGACCGCGACCCCACTCGGGGTCGGGTTGGGTGCGCTGGTGATCCCCCGGTTGGCCGAAAGCCACGGGGTTTCGGCCGCGCTGCTGTTTCCGGCGGCCGTGTGCGCCGCGTCGGCGCTGATGTGCGCGGTCGCCGTCGTCGATCCCCCGCGGCCGCCGCGTTCGGAGGCACCCGCCGATCAGCTGTCCAATCCCTATCGCACGTCGAACGTGCTGGCGCGCATCCACCTGGTGTCGGTGCTGCTGGTCGTGCCGCAGGCGGTGCTGTGGACGTTCACGCTGGTGTGGTTGATGGCCGAGCGCGGCTGGTCGGCGGCCGCCGCCGGCACGATCGTGACCCTGGCCCAGGTGTTGGGCGCGGGCGGCCGGATCGCCGCCGGCTACTGGTCCGACCGCGTCGCGTCGCGGTTGCGCCCGATCCGCGGCATCGCCCTGGCCGCGGCCGCGGCGATGTCGTTGCTGGCGATCACCGACTGGTTCGACTCTCCGGTGGCGGTGGCGGTGATGTTGGTCGCCGCGGTGATCACCGTGTCGGACAACGGGCTGGCCTTCACCGCCGTGGCCGAGATCGCCGGGCCGTACTGGAGCGGGCGTGCGCTGGGCGCCCAGAACACCACCCAGCACCTGGCCGCCGCGGTGGCCGCGCCGGTGTTCGGCGGATTGATCGGATTGGCCGGATACCCCGCCGCGTTCGCGGTGTGCGCCGCGCTGCCGGTGATCGCCGCTCCCCTGGTTCCGAAAGAACCGCAGACCCAGCGGGCCTGACCCGCGGGCCCGGCCGTTCGGACCCGATGCAGCTGAAAATCAGCTCGCTACAACGGCTTTCGCACACACCCCGCGATGCCCCTCGGCCTAGAGGTTGGCCAGGATCCGCTCACCCACCTCGGTGGTCGACAGCGGGGCCTCACCGCGGGTGGCCAGATGCGCGGCGACCGCCTTGTCGACCCGGGCCGCCGCGTCGTGCTCGCCCACGTGCGCCAGCAGCAACGCCACCGACATCACCGCCGCGGTCGGGTCGGCGACGCCCTGCCCGGCGATGTCGGGAGCGCTGCCGTGCACCGGCTCGAACATCGACGGATTGGTTCGGGTGCCGTCGATGTTGCCGCTGGCGGCCAGCCCGATGCCGCCGCACACCGCGGCCGCCAGGTCGGTGATGATGTCGCCGAACAGGTTGTCGGTGACGATCACGTCGAACCGGCCGGGGTCGGTGACCAGGTGGATGGTCGCGGCGTCCACATGCTGGTAGGAGATCTCGACGTCCGGGTACTCGGTGCCGATCTCCTGCACGGTGCGCCACCACAGCGACCCGGCATGGGTCAGCACGTTGTTCTTGTGCACCAACGTCAGATGCTTGCGCCGCCGGCCGGCCCGCTCGAACGCGTCGCGCACCACCCGGCGCACCCCGAACGCGGTGTTGACGCTGACCTCGGTGGCGATCTCGTTCGGGGTGCCGACCCGGATCGCTCCCCCGGTCCCGGTGTAGGGACCCTCGGTGCCCTCCCGCACCACGACGAAGTCGATGTCGTGGTCACCGGCGAGCGGGCTGCGCACCCCCGGATAGAGCCGGCCGGGCCGCAGATTGATGTGGTGATCGAGTTCGAACCGGATCCGCAGCAGCAGACCACGTTCGAGCACCCCGCTGGGCACCGAGGGGTCACCGACCGCGCCGAGCAGGATCGCGTCGTGGCCGCGCAGCTCCTCGAGCACCGAGTCGGGCAGCACCTCCCCGGTGGCGTGGTAGCGCCGCGCCCCGAGGTCGTAGCTGGTCCGCTCGACCCCGGGCAGCACCGCGTCGAGGACCTTGAGCGCCTCGCCGATCACCTCCGGGCCGATTCCGTCGCCGGGAATGACCGCGAGTTTCATGACAGGTTCACCACTTCCAGCAGGTTGGCGCCGACGGCCTCACCGATCGCCGCGCGCACGTCGTCGGGAACATCGCTGTCGATGCGCAGCAGGACCGTCGCACCCGGGCCCTCGGCGTCCTCGCTGAGCTGAGCGGCCTGAATGTTGATCCCCGCCGCACCGAGCAGGGTGCCGATCTTGCCCAGCATGCCGGGGCGATCGGTGTAGTTGATGATCAGGTAACGCCCCTCGGCGCGCAGATCGAAGTTGCGCCCGTTGATCTGGACGATCTTCTCCACCTGCTGCGGGCCGGTCAGCGTGCCGGCCACATTGGCGACCGAGCCGTCGGAGTACACCGCGCGCACGTCGACCACGCTGCGGTGGTTCGGGCTCTCGGTCGCGGTGGTGATCTCGGCGGCCACCCCGCGCTCGGCGGCCAGCGCCGGGGCGTTGACGAAGGTGACCTGATCCTCGATCACCGCGCTGAACAACCCGCGCAGCGCCGAAAGCTTCAGCACCTCAACCTCTTCGGAGGCCAGCTCGCCACGCACCTGCACCGACAGCGACACCGGCAGGTCCTTGGACAGCGCCCCGACCAGCAGGCCGAGTTTGCGCACCAGATCCAGCCACGGTGCGACCTCCTCGCCGACCACCCCGCCGCCGACGTTGACCGCGTCCGGCACGAACTCGCCGGCCAGCGCCAGCTTGACGCTGTGCGCGACGTCGGTGCCGGCACGCTCCTGCGCCTCGGCGGTGGAGGCACCCAGATGCGGGGTCACCACCACCTGCGGCAGGTCGAACAGCGGGCTGTCGGTGGTCGGTTCCTTGGCGAACACGTCGATGCCGGCGGCCCGCACGTGGCCGGAACGGATCGCGTCGGCCAGCGCCTCCTCGTCGACCAGCCCGCCGCGGGCAGCGTTGACGATGATCACCCCGGGTTTCGTCTTGGCCAGCGCCTCCCGGCCGATCAGACCGAGCGTCTCGGGGGTCTTGGGCAGGTGCACCGAGATGAAGTCGGAGCGGGTCAGCAGCTCGTCCAGCGACACCAGCTCGATGCCCAGTTGCGCGGCCCGGGCCGGGGCGACATACGGGTCGTAGGCGATGATGTGGGTGCCGAAGGCGGCCAGCCGCTGGGCGAACAGCTGTCCGATCCGGCCCAGACCCACCACGCCGACGGTCTTGCCGTAGATCTCCGTACCGGAGAACTCCGAGCGCTTCCAGGTGCGCGCCCGCAGCGAGGCGTCGGCCGCCGGGATCTGACGGGCCGCGGCCAACAGCAGCGCGACCGCGTGCTCGGCGGCGCTGTGGATGTTGGAGGTGGGCGCGTTGACCACCAGTACCCCGCGCGCGGTCGCCGCGTCGACGTCGACGTTGTCCAGGCCGACACCGGCGCGGGCGACGATCTTGAGCTTCGGTGCAGCGGCCAGCACCTCGGCGTCGACGGTGGTCGCCGAACGCACCAGCAGCGCGTCGGCCTCGGGTACCGCGGCCAGCAGCTTCTCGCGGTCGGGGCCGTCGACCCACCGGACCTCGACCTGGTCACCCAGGGCGGCCACCGTGGATTCGGCCAGCTTGTCGGCGATCAATACAACGGGCAGACTCACGCGGCCAGCCTAATGGGCTTGAATAAGCCGGTGGGCGGGTGGGGAAAGAGAGTCGCTATGAGCGAAACGCATCCGAGCGGGCCGGCCCACACGGCGGCGCCGGACGTGACGGTGGTCGGCAGCGGACCCAACGGCCTGGCCGCCGCCGTCGTCTGCGCCCGCGCCGGCCTGTCGGTGCAGGTACTCGAGGCGCAGCCGACCATCGGCGGCGGCGCCCGCACCCTACCCGACCCGGAGTTCCCCGGCGTCGCGCACGACATCTGCTCGGCGGTGCACCCGCTGGGGCTGGCGTCGCCGTTCCTGCGGGCGTTCGATCTGCGCGCCCGCGGGGTGACGCTGCGGGTCCCCGAGATCTCCTATGCCAACCCGCTGCCCGGCGGCCACAGCGCGATCGGCTACCGCGACCTCGACCGCACCTGCGCCGAGCTGAGGCACGGGTCGTCCTGGCGGCGGCTGCTCGGCCCGCTGGTGGAACGGGAGCAGGGGGTGTTGCAGCTGCTGCTGGGCGACCGCCGCTCGCTGCCGTCGGATCCGGTGGCGGCGGTCCGGGTCGGTCTCCGGATGCTCGAACAGGGCACCCCGCTGTGGCGTATGCTGTCCGGCGCGGACGCCCGGGCCTTGTTCACCGGTGTTGCGGCCCATGCGATTTCACCGATGCCGTCGTTCGTGTCGACCGGTGCGGGGTTGATGCTGGCGACGCTGGCCCACAGCGTCGGCTGGCCCATCCCGGTGGGCGGCAGCCAGGCCATTGTCGACGCGTTGGCCGCCGATCTCCGTGCCCACGGCGGCACCGTCACCGCCGGGGTGGAGGTGACCGAACCCCCGCCCGGGGTGGTGATTCTCGACACCGCGCCCACCGCACTGCTGCGGATCTACCGCGACCGGCTGCCGGGCCGGTACGCCAACGCCCTGCGCCGGTATCGCTACGGCCCCGGCGTGGCGAAGGTGGATTTCGTGCTCTCCGAAGAGATCCCGTGGCGCGACCCCCGCGTCGCGGCCGCCCCCACCCTGCACCTGGGGGGCACCCGCGAGCAGATGGCGTTCGCCGAACGCGAGGTGGCGGCCGGCCGGCATGCGGACTGGCCGATGGTGCTCGCCGCGCTGCCGCATCTGGCCGATCCCGGCCGCATAGACGCGCAGGGGCGTCGGCCGCTGTGGACCTACGCCCATGTGCCGCACGGCTCGCCGATCGACCAGGCCGAGACCGTGACCAAGGTGTTCGAACGCTTCGCGCCGGGCTTCCGCGACATCGTGGTGGCGGTCCGGTCGACACCCGCGGCGCGGATGTCCGAGCACAACGCCAACCTGGTCGGCGGCGATATCGGGGTGGGCGGCAACCGCCTGGTGCGTGCCCTGCTCGGCCCCACCCCCCGGCTCAACCCGTGGACGACGCCGATCCCGAAGGTGTACCTGTGCTCCTCGGCGACCCCACCCGGATCGGGGGTGCACGGGATGGCGGGCTACAACGCCGCCCGCACGGTGCTGCGCCGCGAGTTCGGCATCACGACGCCGCCCGACCTGTCACCGGCACAATGACGCCGGCGCGCCGACCGACCGCTTCAGGTCAGCCGGCGCGCCGGAATCGGGAATTCTCAGGCGGTTTCGGTGATGGGCCGGTCGACCCAGCTCATCAGACCGCGCAGCTTCTTGCCGACCACCTCGATGGGGTGCTCGGAGTTCTTGCGCCGCAGCTCCTCGAGCTCCTTGTTGCCGCCCTCGACATTGGCGACCAACCGCTTGACGAAGGTGCCGTCCTGGATCTCCTTGAGGATCTGGCGCATCCGGTCCTTGGTGCCCTCGTCGATCACCCGCGGGCCGGACAGATAGCCGCCGAACTCGGCGGTGTCGGACACCGAGTAGTTCATCCGGGCGATGCCGCCCTCGTACATCAGGTCCACGATCAGCTTGAGTTCGTGCAGCACCTCGAAATAGGCCAGCTCGGGGGCGTAGCCGGCCTCCACCATCACGTCGAACCCGGCCTTGACGAGTTCCTCGGTGCCGCCGCACAACACCGCCTGCTCACCGAACAGGTCGGTCTCGGTCTCGTCCTTGAACGTCGTCTTGATCACGCCGGCGCGGGTGCCGCCGATGCCCTTGGCGTAGGACAGCGCCAGGGCCAGTCCGTTGCCCTTGGGGTCCTGCTCGACGGCGACCAGGCACGGCACCCCCTTGCCGTCGACGAACTGGCGGCGCACCAGGTGCCCCGGACCCTTGGGGGCGACCATGCCGACGGTGACGTTGGCCGGCGGCTTGATCAGCCCGAAGTGGATGTTCAGACCGTGGCCGAAGAACAGCGCGTCGCCGTCGTTGAGGTTCGGCTCGATGTCGTTGGCGAAGATCTCGGCCTGCGCGGTGTCGGGCGCCAACAGCATGATCAGGTCGGCCCACTTGGCCACCTCGGCCGGCGTGTCGACCTCCAGCCCCTGCTCGAGTACCTTCGGCCGGGACTTCGACCCCTCCTTGAGACCGACCTTCACCTGGACGCCGGAGTCGCGCAGGCTCAGCGAGTGCGCGTGCCCCTGGCTGCCGTAGCCGATGACACCGACCTTGCGACCCTGGATGATCGACAGATCGGCATCGTCGTCGTAGAACATCTCAACTGACATTCGTGAATTTCCTTTTCTGTTAACTGATTTCGGCCTACTTGACGGTGCCGATCCCCCGCGGGCCGCGGGACAGCGCCACCACGCCGGACTGCACCAACTCACGGATTCCGTAAGGCTCCAGCACCCGCAGCAGCGCTTCCAGTTTGGCCGGGGTACCGGTCGCCTCGATGGTCAGGGACTCGGTCGACACGTCGACGACCTTGGCGCGGAACAGGTTCACCGCCTCGATGACCTGTCCACGGGTGTTCGCGTCGGTGCGCACCTTGATCAGCGCCAGCTCACGGGCGACGGAGTTGTCCTCGTCCTGCTCGACGATCTTGATCACGTTGACCAGCTTGTTGAGCTGTTTGGTGATCTGTTCGAGCGGCTGGTCCTCGACCTTGACCACGATGGTCATCCGCGACATGTTCTTCTGCTCGGTCGCGCCGACCGCCAGCGACTGGATGTTGAAGCCGCGACGGGAGAACAGCGACGCCACCCGGGCCAGCACGCCCGGTTTGTCCTCGACGAGCACCGAGAGGGTGTGGGTGGAGACGGTCATCAGGCGTGCCCCTCCGTCGGGTCGTCGAACAACGGGCGGATGCCGCGCGCGGCCATGATCTCGTCGTTGCTGGTTCCGGCGGCGACCATCGGCCAGACCTGCGCGTCGGCGCCGACGATGAAGTCGATCACCACCGGCCGGTCGTTGATCTCCCGGGCCCGCCGGATCACGGCTTCGACGTCTTCCTCGCGCTCACAACGCATTCCGACGCAGCCGAGCGCTTCGGCCAGTTTGACGAAGTCCGGGATGCGGTGCGAGTGGGTGGCCAGGTCGGTCTGGCTGTAGCGCTCGTCGTAGAACAGGTTCTGCCACTGGCGCACCATGCCCAGGTTGCCGTTGTTGATCAGCGCGACCTTGATCGGCACACCCTCGATGGCGCAGGTGGCCAGCTCCTGGTTGGTCATCTGGAAGCAGCCGTCGCCGTCGATCGCCCACACCTCGGCGTCCGGCCGGCCCATCTTGGCCCCCATCGCCGCCGGCACCGCGAAGCCCATGGTGCCCAGGCCACCGGAGTTGATCCAGGTCCGGGGCTTCTCATAGGAGATGAACTGCGCGGCCCACATCTGGTGCTGCCCCACCCCGGCGACGTACACCGCGTCCGGGCCGACGATCTTGCCCAGCGTCTCGATCACGTACTCCGGCGACATGCTGCCGTCGCTCTGCGGCCCGTAGCTGAGCGGATAGGTGGCCTGTACCCCGCGCAGATACTCCCACCAGCTGTCGATCTTGATCTTCTCGGCGGCGCTGTCGCGGCGCAGCACCGCGACCAGATCCCGGATCACCGCCTTGACGTCCCCGACGATCGGCACGTCGGCGTGCCGGTTCTTGCCGATCTCGGCCGGATCGATGTCGGCGTGGATCACCTTGGCTTCCGGCGCGAACGAGTCCAGCTTGCCGGTGACCCGGTCGTCGAAACGGGTGCCCAGGGCGATCAGCAGGTCGCTGCGCTGCAGGGCCGCCACCGCGGCGACGGTGCCGTGCATGCCCGGCATACCCACGTTGAGCGGATGGCTGTCCGGGAACGCACCGCGCGCCATCAGCGTGGTGACCACCGGGATGCCGGTCAGCTCGGCCAACTCGCGCAGCTCGGCGCTGGCGTCGCCGCGGATCACCCCGCCGCCGACGTAGAGCACCGGTTTGCGCGCCTCGGCGATGAGCTTGGCCGCCTCCCGGATCTGGCGGCTGTGCGGTTTGGTGTTGGGCTTATAGCCCGGCAGGTCGAACTGGGGCGGCCAGCTGAACGTGCACTGGCCCTGCAGGATGTCCTTGGGGATGTCGACCAGCACCGGACCCGGCCGACCCGACGAGGCGATGTGGAACGCCTCGGCGATGATCCGCGCAATGTCATCCCCGCTGCGCACCAGGAAGTTGTGCTTGGTGATCGGCATGGTGATGCCGGAGATGTCGGCTTCCTGGAACGCGTCGGTGCCGATCAGCCCGCGGCCCACCTGACCGGTGATCGCCACCACCGGGATGGAGTCCATGTAGGCGTCGGCCAGCGGGGTGACCAGGTTCGTCGCACCCGGGCCGGAGGTGGCCATGCACACCCCGACCCGGCCGGTCGCGTGGGCATAGCCGCTGGCGGCGTGGCCGGCGCCTTGCTCGTGGCGCACCAGCACATGGCGCAGCTTCTTGGAGTCGAACAGCGGGTCGTACACCGGCAACACCGCGCCGCCGGGAATGCCGAACACGATGTCGACATCGAGTTCCTCGAGCGCTCGCACCACCGCCTGTGCGCCGGTCATCTGTTGCGGTGCAATGCGTTTGGTTTTCACCGCGGTCCGCTCGGCCGCGTTGGCGGCCGGCTGGGCGTCGGTCTTAGCGCTCTCCGCTTGCTCCGGTGGTCGCGTGGTGGTTGCGCTCACGATGTTTGCCTATCTCTCAGTGCGGTTGTTAAGGATCTCAGATCGATGTGCCCAACAAAAAACCCCCGTCAGCGGGTCGCTGTACGAGGGTCGCGCGTCGAGGCTGGAGGCTATGCCCGAGCAAGGGCAGGCGCGGCATCGACGCGCTTCCCAATTACTACGAGCACTCCCAGCGACTGCATAGCCCACCACGGTAGTCTCCTGACTGCTCACCGGTCAAATTCCCGCCGGTAGCGCCGGGGTCGGGGCCACCGGCGCCGGATCGGGCCGGTGTGACAATGGCGGGGTGGCTGCGAACCCTGACTCCGAACCCGATCGCGAACACGACGCCGAACCCGTGACCGACGGCGGCAGGCCGGTGGTCATCCGGATCTCGCCGATAGCGCACCTCGGGGTCGGCCTGCTCACGTTCGCGCTGCTGGCCTCGGTGTTCGGCGGTCCGCCGTGGGCGGCGGTGGCGCTGGTGATTCCCGCCTGGTGTTCGTATCTGATCGTGCGCTACCGCACCGTCGCCGACCGCGACACGGTGACCGCCCGCTCGGCGTTCGGCAGCCGCACGGTGCGCTGGGACGACATCGACGGGTTGCGCTTCATCAGGTCGAAATGGGCGTCGGCGCAACTGAAGAACGGCGAGCAGCTGCGACTGCCGGCTGTGACGTTCGCGACACTGCCGCTGCTGACCGAGGCCAGCGGGGGCCGGGTGCCGAACCCGTACAGCCGCTGATCAGCCCAGCGGGTTCCCGCCGTTGAACACGACCCAGATCGCCACCCCGGCGCCGACTCCGAGCAGCAGGGCCAGGAACGAGCCGACGAACGGCCGGCGGGCCCAGCCCCGGCCCGCGTCGAACCCGTAGCGGCCCGGCCCGGTCAGCACGAGCGCCGCGACCGCACCCACGAGGAAAACCTTGTACTCGTGGCCGTCGGTGAGGAACGACGCCAGCCGCGCCTCCTCGTGGGCGGTCATCGCTTCGGAGAGCAGACCGGTGACCAGATAGGCCAGCGCCCCGGCCGCCGCGACCGGGGTGAACAGGCCGAGGACCAGCAGCAGACCGGCGGCGATCTGGCCGCCGACCGCCAGGTAGGCCAGGATGTCGACGTGGCTGAAGCCCTGGGCGGTCAGTTCGTCGCGCCACCCGCCCAGCCCGGGACCGCCCCACAGCCCGAACGCCTTCTGCAGACCGTGCACGATCAGGATCGAGCCGATCCCGACCCGCAGCAGCAGCAGCCCCAGATCGAGGGTGCCCCGGCGCGCAGCCACGCCGTCGTCGTCCGTGCCGACCTGCACCGGGCCGAGCGGCGCCGCCGCGGGGCCGGACCCGGGCTGCACGTACGGCAACGGCTCCGGGTCGTTGAACAGGCTGTATCCCTGGCCGGCCGCCGGGTCGGCGCCGGGATGACCGGCGCCCGAACCCGAGGACTGGTACGGCGGGATCGATGTCGTCTCGAAATCTCCGGCGTAGTTCGCCGAGGGCAGATCTTCCTCTACCGGATCGACCAGGCTTGCCGACACGGGCCGCCCAGCCGCGTCGTCGGGCCGCTGCCAGGCGCGTGGGTCGTGGGAATCACTGGTCACATCGGCCAGACTAAGCGCTATGGGCCCGGGATCCCGGTATTTGCGCGGCGCTTCGGCCTGAAGTTTCCCCTCCTCGGGGCAGTCGGGTACCCGCCGCGGCGACCCGGCACGTGGCGCGAACACCCAAGATATCCGTAACCTGGCTCGCATGAAAGTGCGGGAACCGGTGCGAGGTGTGGTCGCCGTGCTGGCGACGGCGGCGCTGGTCGGGTCGGGTTGCGCACGGTTCGACGACACGGTCTCCCAACCGTTCACCACGCCGCCGCAGCTCAAACCGGGCACACCGTCGACCCCGACGCCTCCGCCGCCGCTCCCGCCGGAACCGTTTCCCAAAGAGTGCCCGGCCCCCGGGGTGATGCAGGGCTGCCTGGAGAGCACCAGCGGCCTGATCATGCTGCCCGACAGCCAGTCCGCGCTGGTGGCCGAACGCCTCACCGGCGCGGTGAAAGAGGTGTCGGTGCGCGCCGAGCCGAGGGTGAAGACCGTCATCCCGGTCGACGCCGCCGGCGACGGCGGCCTGATGGACATCGTGCTGTCGCCGACGTATCAGCAGGACCGGCTGATGTACGCCTACATCAGCACCCCGACCGACAACCGGGTGGTCCGCATCGCCGACGACGACGTTCCCAAGCCGATCCTGACCGGGATCCCGAAGGGTCCCACCAACAACATGGGGGCGCTGATCTTCACCAGCCCGACGACGCTGCTGGTGCTCACCGGCGACGCGGGTGATCCGGCGCTGGCCAACGACCCGAATTCGCCGGCCGGCAAGGTGCTGCGGATCGAGCAGCCCACCACCGTGAATCAGGCGCCGACCACCACCGCGCTCAGCGGGATCGGCGCCGCGGGCGGGATGTGCATCGACCCGACGGACAAATCGCTCTACATCACCGACCGCACCCCCACCGCCGACCGGCTGCAGCGCATCACCGTCGACGACCAGGTGTCGACGGTGTGGGAATGGCCGGACAAGCCCGGTGTGGCGGGCTGTGCGGCGCAGGAGGGCACGGTGTTGGTGAACCTGGTCAACACCAAGCAGACGGTCGCGGTGCGGCTGGACCCCGACAGCGGTGCGGTCACCGGCGATCCGGAGGTGGTCCGTGAGGAGCGCCACGGTCACGCGTGGGCCATGCAGGTCTCGCCCGATGGCAACGTGTGGGCCGCGACCATCAACAGGACCGCCGGGGACGCCGAGGAACTCGACGACGTGGTGTTCCCGCTGTTCCCGCAGGGCGGCGGCTTCCCGCGGCGCGACGCCGACCTGACGTAACCACCGGATCGGTTGCCGGACAAGGCCGTTCGCGTTGGGTGTCAGGCGCGAACCGGTAGACGTTCGCGCGCCTCGGCCGGGGTGACGGTGCGGCGCTGCGCCGGCGGATCGGCGCGCAGATGGGCGGCGAGCACCTCGGCGGTCGTCGGCGCGATGTAGCGCGCCACCGCCACCGCCGGCCCGCAGTTGCGCACCGACAGCGCTTTCACCAGGGCCCGCGCCGCCGGGACGACGGCGGCGTCCACCGCGGCGGGCTGATCGAACCGGCCCAGCCGGCGCATCCACTTCGGCAGTGTGGCGATCGCCGCGGGCGCCAACAGCCGGCTGCCCGCCCACAGCCGCACCCCCTTGTCGCGCGGGGTGAACAGCAGATAACGCATGGCGCGGTCGGCGCGCTCGGAGGTGCACAACCGGGCGCGGACCGTGGCGAAGTAGTCGCGCACCTCGTCCCGCGACGCGGGCACGTCGGCCGGTCGGCAGGTCTGCAGTTCGGCGGCGATGCGGGCTTCGGCCCAGAACCGCGCCTCCTCGGTCGCCGACAGCGGCCCGGGCCCGTAGCGTTCGTAGCACTTGAGCACCGAATGCCATCCGGTGACGTGGATCCACAGCTGCGAGTCCGGGTTGTTGGCGCTGTAGCGGGCACCGGTGATGGGTTCGATTCCCTTGGCTCGGGCATGCACGCGCATCAGCACATCGGACGCCTCGACCGCGGTGCGGCCGTCGGCGACCGCGACGGTCAGGAAGTACGCGAGGGTGCGGTCCAGCCGCCCGTACGGGTCGGTGTAGATGCCCGCGCTGTCGGCCACCGCGGCGGCCAGGAACGGGTCGAAGTGCTCGAGCACCACCGCGCGCTGGAAGCCGATCAACGACGTCGGTGACGCCCACACCTTCCAGCTCGGCGATCCGGGGCCGAAGAACCCGTAGTCATCGCGCCTGATCGACGGAACTGCCATGGCTGGTCCCTCCTCGGCCGGCCCTGCTCGGGGACGTTGAATATTACGCCACCGTAGCAATTGCGGGCGACGAATACAACGGTGGCGTAATATTGGCCTGTGGCCGCCACCGACCGACCCCGGCGCAAGTACGCGCCCCGCCTGCCGCCCGAGCAACGCCGCGAGCAGCTGCTCGACGCGGCGCTGACGGTGCTGGCCGACCGGCCGCTGCACGAGCTGAGCATCGAGGCCGTCGCGGAAGCCGCCGGGGTGGGAAAACCGGTGGTGTACACCGTTTTTCGCAGCCGCGAGGAGCTGGTGTCGGCGCTGCTGCGCCGCGAGCACGAACGCGGGATCGCGCAGGTGCGCCGGGCGATGCCCGACGATCTGTCCGAGCGAGGTCCGCGCGGCGCCTACGCGGCGACGATCTCGGCGTTCCTGGAGGTGGTGCTGGCCGACCCGACCCGCTGGCGGCTGATCCTCACGCTGCCCGAGAGCGCGCCCCGCGAGTACCGCGACGACCTGCGGCGGGCCCGCTCATCGATCCTCGAGCAGGCCGAACAGCTGGCCAAGGCCGGCATCGCGCTGGATCACCGCCTGGCCGACCTCGACGCCACGCTGCTCGGCCACACCATGCTGTCGTTCGCCGAGATGCTGGGCCGGCTGGCGATCAACGACCCGCAGACCTATCCGCGGGAACGGCTGGAGGCGTTCGCCCGCACGGCGCTCGGCCTGGACCGCGACTAGCCGGATACGCCGCAGGCCTCCAGGATCAGTTCGCGCACCCGCGCGGCGTCGGCCTGTCCCTTGGTGGCCTTCATCACCGCGCCCACGATCGCACCGGCGGCCTGCACCTTGCCGCCCTTGATCTTCTCGACGATGTCGGGGTTGGCGGCGAGCGCCTCGTCGACGGCGGCCTTGAGCGCGGTGTCGTCCCGCACCACCTCGAGTCCGCGGGCCTTCATCACCTGTTCGGGCTCGCCCTCGCCGGCCAGCACACCCTCGATGACCTGGCGGGCCAGCTTGTTCGACAGCTTGCCCTCGTCGACGAGCTTGATGACCGCGGCCACCTGTGCCGGGGTGATCGCCAGCGCGTCGAGCTCGACGCCGGCCTCGTTGGCCTTCTGCACCAGATAGCTTCCCCACCAGGCCCGGGCCGCCTCGCTGGACACACCGTGCTCGACGGTCGCGGCGACCAGTTCGACCGCACCGGCGTTGACCAGGTCTCGCATCACCTCGTCGGAGACCCCCCACTGCTCCTGCATGCGCTTGCGGCGCACCCACGGCAGCTCGGGAATGGTCCGGCGCAGCTGCTCCACCCAGTCGGCGTCGGGAGCGATCGGCTCCAGGTCGGGTTCGGGGAAATAGCGGTAGTCCTCGGCGGTCTCCTTGCTGCGCCCGGGCGAGGTGTAGCCGTCCTCGTGGAAGTGCCGGGTCTCCTGGGTGATGGTGCCGCCGGCGGCCAGGATCGCGGCCTGGCGGCGCATCTCGTAGCGCACCGCGACCTCGACGCTTTTCAGCGAGTTGACGTTCTTGGTCTCGGTGCGGGTGCCGAACTCGGCCTGCCCCTTGGGCTTCAGCGACACGTTGGCGTCGCAGCGCAGCGACCCCTGGTCCATGCGGACATCGGAAACACCCAAGCCGCGCAACAGGTCTCGCAGGGCGGTGACATAGGCGCGGGCGATCTCGGGGGCCCGTTCGCCGGCCCCCTCGATCGGCTTGGTGACGATCTCGATCAGCGGGACGCCGGCGCGGTTGTAGTCCAGCAGCGAGGTGGTCGCACCCTCGATGCGCCCGGTCGCGCTGCCGAGGTGGGTGAGCTTGCCGGTGTCCTCCTCCATGTGGGCCCGCTCGATGCCCACCCGGAAGGTGCTGCCGTCGTCCAGCGGAACATCGAGATAACCGTTGACCGCGATCGGCTCGTCGTACTGCGAGATCTGGTAGTTCTTCGGCATGTCCGGGTAGAAGTAGTTCTTCCGGGCGAACCGCGACCAGGGTGCGATCTCGCAGTTGAGCGCCAGGCCGATCCGGATCGCCGACTCGACCGCGGCCTTGTTGAGCACCGGCAGCGCGCCCGGCAGCCCCAGACACACCGGGCACACCTGGGTGTTGGGCTCGGCGCCGAACTGGTTGGCACACCCGCAGAACATCTTGGTGGCGGTGGACAGTTCGACGTGCACTTCCAGGCCGAGCACCGGCTCGTAGCGTGCGACGACGTCGTCGTAGTCCATCAGTTCGGCGGTCGCAGCAGTCATGACCCCGATCCTAGTGGGTCCCCTTTTTCCGGCGAGCAGACGCAAAAACCCCCAGTTCGGCGCGAAATAGGGGGTGTACGCGTCTGCTCGCCGGAGGAAGTTCAGCCGAAGAACTCCGCGGCGTCGTCGTAACGGGACTGCGGCACCAGCTTGAGCCGGCGCACCGCGTCGGCCAGCGGCACCCGCACGATCTCCTGGCCGCGCAGCGCGACCATCATGCCGTACTCGCCGGCGTGTGCGGCGTCGGCGGCGTTGACCCCGAACCGGGTGGCCAGCACGCGGTCGAACGCGGTCGGGGTGCCGCCGCGCTGCACGTGGCCGAGCACGGTCACCCGCACCTCCTTGTTGATGCGCTTCTCCACCTCGACGGCCAGCTGCTGGGCCACCCCGGTGAACCGCTCGTGACCGAACTCGTCGATACCGCCCTCGCGCAGCGTCATCGTCCCCGGGGCTGGTTTGGCACCCTCGGCGATCACGCAGATGAAATGGCTGTCGCCGCGGACGAACCGCTGCTTTATCAGCCGGCAGACCTCCTCGACGTCGAACGGCTGCTCGGGAATCAGGATCAGATGTGCCCCCGACGCCAGCCCGGCGTTGAGCGCGATCCACCCGGCGTGCCGGCCCATCACCTCGACCAGCATCACCCGCTGATGGGATTCGGCGGTGCTGTGCAGCCGGTCGATCGCCTCACTGGCGATCGCCACCGCGGTGTCGTGACCGAAAGTCAAGTCGGTGCAGTCGATGTCGTTGTCGATGGTTTTGGGCACCCCGACCACCGGCACGCCTTCCTCGGCCAGCCAGTGCGCGGCGGTCAACGTGCCCTCTCCCCCGATCGGAATCAGCACGTCGATGCCGTTGTCGTCGAGGGTCTGCTTGATCTGGTCCAGCCCGGCCCGCAGCTTGTCCGGGTGCACCCGCGCGGTGCCGAGGATGGTGCCGCCCTTGGCCAGCAGACGATCGTTGCGGGCGTCGTTGCGCAACTGGATGCGCCGGTTCTCCAACAGGCCGCGCCAACCGTCCTGAAAGCCCACCACTGCCGAGCCGTAACGGACGTCGCAGGTGCGTACCACCGCACGGATCACAGCGTTCAGACCGGGACAGTCGCCTCCACCTGTGAGCACTCCGATACGCATGCGTTCATCTTGCCTGCTTCCTCATTGCTGCCGCGACCGCGCGGGTGACGCCGCTAGGGTCGGATCACAGACCTGCCGAACGGAGGCGATGTGCACGCAGGGCAACTGGTCACGGTGTTGGCGCTGCTCTGCAGCGCGTTCGGGCTCACGGCGGCACTCGAGGCGGCGTTCGTGACCGGCCAGGTGCGGGTGTTGTGGGAGCAGACACCAGCGGTGTCGACCGCCTGGTCCGCGGGCACCGCGGCAGTGCTGCTGGCGGCGACCGCGATCGTGTTCGCCGGTGCGGTGCTGCTGGACCGGCGGCACGCCGTCGGCCGATGGCTGGTGATCGCGGGCGGGGTGGCGATGCTGGTGGCCGGCATCGGTGGACCCCTCGCCATCCGGGCCCTGCCGGAGTCGGACGCCTACTCCGGGATCTTCGCCCCGCCCCGCGGGGCGCATCTGGCGCTGGTCGCCGGCGCGGTGCTCGCCTGCGGGCTGGCTCCGGTTATCGGTTCCGGCCACGCGGCCGGGCCTGCTCCGCGGCCGCGGGCGGTGACGACGGCCGCCGGGGTGCTGGGCCTGGTCACCGCCGGCTGCGCGATCGTGTCGATGGTGCGCTACTGGGCCGGCTGGAACGGGTTCATCACCTACCTGGATCTCTCCGACTGGCGGCATTACGGCGATCTGTTGGCGACGACCGCGATCGCGGCGATCGTGCTCGCCGGCGCCGCCGCCGTGCTGCTGGCCGTCGGCGCGGTCGCGATGCTGCTGCGCCCGCCCCGGGGCCGCTGGCCACTGCTGATCGGCGCCTGCCTGGTGACCCCCGCCACCCTGCTTCCGGCCCACGATCTGCGGATCTGGGCGGACTGGATCGGGGCCGCCGACCTGGTCGGCGGCGCGCTCGCGCCGACAGCGCTGGCCTGGCTGGGCGGAGTGCTGCTCCCCGTGGCCGTCGTCGTCGCCGCGCTGCTCGCCCGGCCGGCCGGGACCGGCTACAGCGCCGTCGGGAGCGGCCCGCGCGCGGCCTCGTAGGCCGCGCCGACCCGGTAGAGCCGGTCGTCGGCCAGCGCCGGTGCCATGATCTGCAGCCCGACCGGCAGATTGTCGTCCGGCGACAGCCCGCTCGGCACCGACATCCCGCAGTGCCCGGCCAGGTTGAGCGGCAGCGTGCACAGGTCGAACAGGTACATCGCCAGCGGGTCGTCGACCTTCTCCCCCAGCTTGAACGCGGTGGTCGGGGTGGTCGGCGAGATCAGCACGTCGACCTGTTCGTAGGCTCGGTCGAGGTCGCGGGCGATCAGCGTGCGCACCTTCTGCGCCTGGTTGTAGTACGCGTCGTAGTACCCGGCCGACAGCGCGTAGGTGCCGATCATGATGCGGCGCTTGACCTCCGGCCCGAAGCCGGCCGCACGGGTCATCGCCATCACCTCCTCGGCGCTGCGGGTGCCGTCGTCGCCCACCCGCAGCCCGTAGCGCATCGCGTCGAAGCGGGCCAGGTTGCTCGACACCTCCGAGGGCAGGATCAGGTAGTACGCCGGCAGCGCGTAGTCCAGGTGCGGGCAATCCACCTCGCTGATCTCGGCCCCCAGTTCGGTGAGCTTGTCGACCGCCGCGCTGAACGACTGCAGCACCCCGGGCTGATACCCCTCCCCGCGCAGCTGCTTGACCACGCCGACCCGCACCCCCCGCAGGTCACCGGAGGCACCGGCCTTCGCGGCCGCCACCACGTCCGGCACCGGGGCGGTCACCGAAGTGGAGTCCTTCGGGTCGTGGCCGGCGATCACCGCGTGCAGCAGCGCAGTGTCGAGCACCGTGCGCGCACACGGGCCGCCCTGGTCCAGCGACGACGCGCAGGCCACCAGGCCGTAGCGCGACACCGTGCCGTAGGTGGGCTTCACACCGACGGTCGCGGTCAGCGCGGCCGGCTGGCGGATCGAGCCGCCGGTGTCGGTGCCGATGGCCAGCGGCGCCTGAAACGCCGCCAGCGCCGCCGCGCTGCCACCGCCGGAACCACCGGGCACCCGCTCGACGTCCCACGGGTTGCGGGTGGGGCCGTAGGCGGAGTTCTCGGTGGACGAACCCATCGCGAACTCGTCCATGTTGGTCTTGCCCAGGATCGGGATGCCGGCCGCGCGCAGCCGCACCGTGACCGTCGCGTCGTAGGGCGACATCCAGCCCTCGAGGATCTTCGACCCGCAGGTGGTGGGCATGTCGGTGGTGGTGAACACGTCCTTGAGTGCGAGCGGCACCCCCGCCAGCGGCGACGGCAGCGCATCACCGGCGGCCACCGCCGCGTCCACCACGGCGGCGGCGGCCAGCGCCTGCTCCTCGGCGACGTGCAGGAACGCGTGGTAGCGGTCGTCGGTCGCGGCGATCTGCTCCAGGCACGCGCGGGTGAGCTCGGTGGACGAGATCTCCTTGGCCGCGATCTTGGCGGCCAGCGTCGCGGCGTCCAGCCGGATCAGGTCGGTGTCGGTCATTCAGGCTCTCCCAGGATGCGCGGCACGGCGAACCGTCCGTCCTCGGCCCGGGGGGCCTGCGCGAGCGCGTCCTGCTGCGACAGGCTGGGCTCGACGACGTCGGGACGCAACACGTTGACGTCTTTGAGCGGGTTGCCGGTGGGCTCGACGCCCTCGACGTTCACCGCCTGGATCCGGCTGATGTGGCTCAGGATGGCGTCCAGCTGGCTCGCGTAATGGTCCAGCTCGTCATCGGTGAGCGCCAGCCGAGCCAGGCGCGCCAAGTGGGCCACCTCGTCTCGAGAGATCTGCGACACGACCCCAAAGCCTAGTCATCTCCTCCACACGGGAGTGCCCAGCCTCGACCGCTGTGCGACAGTGTTGCGCGTGCCTACCTACTTGCTCCGGGTCCAGTTGGAGGATCGACCAGGCAGTCTCGGCGCGCTGGCCGTAGCGCTCGGGTCGGTCGGGGCCGACATCCTGTCGCTCGACGTGGTCGAGCGCGGTCCCGGATATGCGATCGACGACCTGGTCGTCGAGCTGCCGGCCGGTTCGATGCCCGACATGCTGATCACCGCCGCGGAGAAGCTCAACGGCGTGTACGTCGACACCATCCGCCCGCACACGGGTCTGCTGGAAGCACACCGCGAGCTGGAGTTGATCGATCACATCGCCGCCGCGCCCACCCGCGCCGACAAGCTGCAGGTTCTTGTCGACGAGGCGCCGCGGGTGCTGCGGGTGGGCTGGTGCACGGTGGTGCGGCGGGGCGAATCCGGCCCGGAACGCATTGCCGGGAGCCAGGGTGCGCCCGAGACCCGGGCCGCCGAATTGCCCTGGCTGCCGCTGGAGCGCGCCACCGCGCTGGACGGCACCGCCGACTGGGTGCCCGAGCTCTGGCGTGAGATGGACACCACATTGGCCGCCGCACCGCTGGGCGATCCGAATGTCGCCGTCGTGCTGGGCCGCCCCGGCGGGCCCGGTTTCCGCCCGTCGGAGGTGGCGCGCCTGGGTTATCTGGCGGGGATTGTGGCCACGATCCTGCGGTAGCCTTTTCCGCTGCCCCGGGATCGTCGGCGGCGCGAGACGTATCACGGTGGCGGACTTCGGATTTCGATTCTGAACGCCGACCCGCAATGGGGTATGCCCGCGCGTGATCGAGGTCGCACTGAGCGGAAAATGGCGTGTCGAAGCGCAATCCCAGATCGACGCGTCGGAAACCTAGCCGCGCCAACAGGTTCGGATTCGATGATCGCCGGTCCGCCGTCCCGTTTGGGATTTCGCAGATGCGCTGCGCCGACCCGCCGCACCGATCGGCACACGCTCAGCAGGACAACGGTTTTCGCGCCGATCGCTAGGAATCAGCCGCCGGCCGGCACCGGGAAGCGGTCGTTGACGTCGGCGTTGCTGTGTTTGCGGGCGCAGTGGGCACAGCAGTAGATCGCGTCCGGCGTCTCGACGCCGTGTCCGAGAATTCGGCAGTCGCAGTGCGCGCAGTGCGGCGCCAGTTGCACGGCCGCGCATTCGATGCTGTCGAAGGTCGCGGACCGGCCGTCCGGCCAGCTCACCGTGAAGGCCTTGTCGTAGTCGTTACCGCAGGTGTCGCAGATCGCCATCGGGGCACTCCTCCGTTCGCGTGCTCGCCGCTGCGAGCTTCGTCACGAGGGTGCCCCCGCCGGCCGCGACGCAAACGACGATCGGGGGGCGGCGCGGTCAGACGCCGTCGGGCCCGTGTTCGAGCAGACGCAGGAAACCGTCCTCGTCGAGGATCGGGATGCCCAGTTCCACCGCCTTGTCGTACTTGGATCCGGGCGAATCGCCGGCCACCACGAACGCGGTCTTCTTCGACACCGAACCGGCGGCTCGTCCGCCTCGCGCGACGATCGCTTCCTTGGCCTCGTCGCGGGAGAACCGGCTCAGCGATCCGGTCACCACGATAGACAGGCCCTCGAGGGTGCGCTCGATGCTGGTGTCGCGCTCGTCGGCCATCCGCACCCCGGCGGCCCGCCACTTGTCGATGATGGCGCGATGCCAGTCGACGGTGAACCATTCCTTCACCGCCGCCGCGATGGTGGGGCCGACGCCCTCGACCGCGGCCAGCTCCTCTTCCGAGGCGGCCATGATCGTGTCGAGGCTGCCGTACTGCGCCGCCAGCGCCCGCGCGGCGGTGGGGCCGACGTGGCGGATCGACAGCGCCACCAGCACCCGCCACAGCGGTTGGGTCTTGGCTTTCTCGAGGTTGACCAGCAGTCGTTTGCCGTTGGCCGACAGCTCCCCCTTCTTGACCCGGAAGAAGTCGCAGCGCAACAGGTCGTCCTCGGTGAGGGTGAACAGGTCGCCCTCGTCGGCGATCACCCCAGCCTGCAACAGCGCGGTGGCCGCCTCGTAGCCCAGCCCCTCGATGTCGAGCGCACCGCGGCCGGCGAGGTAGAACAGCCGCTCCCGCAGCTGCGCCGGACAGTAGCGGGAGTTGGGGCAACGGATGTCGACGTCCCCCTCCTTCTCCGGGGCGAGCGGTGATCCGCATTCGGGACACGTTGTGGGCATGACGAATTCGCGCTCGGTGCCGTCCCGCAGATCCACCACTGGCCCGAGCACCTCGGGGATCACGTCGCCGGCCTTGCGGATCATCACGGTGTCGCCGATGAGCACGCCCTTGCGTTTGACCTCGGACGCGTTGTGCAGGGTCGCCTGGCTGACCGTGGAACCGGCGACCTTGACCGGCTCCATGAATGCGAACGGCGTGACCCGTCCGGTGCGACCGACGTTGACCCGGATATCGAGCAGCTTGGTCTGGGCTTCTTCGGGCGGGTACTTGTAGGCCACCGCCCACCGCGGGGCCCGCGACGTGGCGCCGAGCTGGCGCTGCAGCGCCAGCTCGTCGACCTTGATCACCACGCCGTCGATCTCGTGATCGAGATCGTGGCGGTGCTCACCCCAGTAGGCGATGTGCTCGAGCACCGCGTCGATGCCGTGCACCTGCACGGTGTGCTCGGAGACCGGCAGGCCCCATGCCTTGAGCGCGCGGTACGCGTCGTAGAGGGTCACCGGATCGAAACCCTCGGTGCGGCCCAGCCCGTGGCAGATCATGTGCAGTTTGCGCCGTGCGGTGACCGCTGGGTTCTTCTGCCGCAGCGACCCGGCGGCGCTGTTGCGCGGGTTGGCGAACGGCGGTTTGCCCTCGGCGACCAGACCGGCGTTGAGCTCCTCGAAGTCGGCGAGCCGGAAGAACACCTCACCGCGGACCTCGAGCAACGCAGGTACCGGGAATTCGTCTGTGCCGGTCAGAGTTTCGGGAATGTCACTGATGGTTCGGGCGTTCAGCGTGACGTCCTCGCCGGTGCGGCCGTCGCCCCGGGTGGCGGCTCGTTCGAGCCGCCCGTCGCGGTACACCAGCGACAGTGCGACCCCGTCGACCTTGAGCTCGCACACGTACTGCACGTCGGTGCCGATCTCGTCGCGGGTGCGCGCCGCCCAGGCCCGCAGTTCCTCGGGGCTGAACACGTTGTCCAGCGACAGCATCCGCTCGAGGTGATCGACCGGCGTGAACTCGGTCGAGAACCCGGCGCCGCCGACCAGCTGGGTCGGCGAATCGGGGGTGCGCAGCTCGGGATGCTCCTCCTCGAGCTGCTGCAGTTGCCGGAACAGCTCGTCGAACTCCGCGTCGGAGATGATCGGGGCGTCGCGGACGTAGTAGCGGAACTGGTGCTCGCGCACCTGCTCGGCGAGCTCCTGCCAGCGGCGCCGCAGGTCGCCCTCGGCGGCCTCCTCGGCCTGCTGGGTCAGCACGGTGTCGGGATCCGGCTTCGACGTCACATTCGCAGGCTAATCCAGGGCGACGACAGCGCCGCCGCAGGTTCGCCGCCCGGCCCGGGTCACAACACCTAGGCTGGGCGCATGCCGCACCCGGTCATGTTCAGCGACGACGACTTCGGGCTCGCCGAGGTGCGCGGGATCGCGCTCGGCTTTCCGGGCGCCTTCGAGAAGGTGTCGTGGGGCCGGCCGGTGTTCTGTGCGTCGAAGATGTTCGCGATCTACGGCGGCAGCGCCAAGGTCGCCGATTCCCGCGAGCACCGGCAGTTCCCGCACTCGGTGCTGGTCAAGGTCGAGGAGAGCGATCGCCGGGCCCTCGAACAGGACAGCCGTTTCTACTTTCCCGCCTATCTGGGGCCGTTCGGCTGGCTGGGGCTGGATCTGACCGCCGGCCCGGATGTGGACTGGGACGAGGTCACCGAGCTGATCGACGCATCGTACCGCCTGGTCGCGCCCAAGAAGCTGATCCGTCGGCTCGACGAGGCCGCCGGAGCTTGACCACGACACCGGCGGGCTGTTCGATCGGGCCATGAGCTTCGCCAGCCCCTTTCCCGAGGTCGAGATCCCGTCCACCAGCGTCTACGAGTTCCTGTTCGGCGGAATCACCGACGCCGAGCTCGACCGGATCGCGTTGATCGACGCCAAGTCCGGCCGCGAGACCAGCTACCGCGAGATGATCGGCCGCATCGACGCGTTCGCCGGCGCGCTGGCCGGGCGCGGCATCGGGGTGGGTGATGTCGTCGGGCTGTTGTCGCCGAACAGCTCCGGTTTCGCGGTCGCGTTCCACGGGATTCTGCGCGCCGGGGCGACGGCGACCACGATCAACGCGCTGTTCACCGCCAAGGAGATCGCCAAACAGCTGGCCGACTCCCGGGCCCGCATGCTGGTGACGGTCTCGGCGCTGGCACCGCAGGCCCGTGCGGCCGCCGCGGCGGTCGGTCTGGCCGACCGGGACCTGGTGGTGCTCGACGGCGAGGGTGAGCAGGCCGGCGGCAACCCCAACGCCGATGATCTGATGGCGCCGGGCCATCCGGCGCCGCAGGTGAGTTTCGCGCCGTCGTCGCACCTGGCCGCGCTGCCCTACAGTTCGGGTACCACGGGCAATCCGAAAGGCGTGATGCTGACCCACCGCAACCTGGTGGCCAACGTCGCGCAGATCCGCCCGCTGCACGGGATGACGCCCGACGACGTCGTGCTGGCGGTGCTGCCGTTCTTCCACATCTACGGAATGACGGTGCTGCTCAACGCCGCTCTGCACGCGCGGGCGCGGCTGGTCATCATGCCGGCGTTCGACCTGGGCGAGTTCCTGGCCAACATCCAGAACCACCGCTGCACAATCGCGTTCATCGCACCGCCAATCGCGGTGGCGCTGGCCAAGCACCCACTGGTCGACGAATTCGACCTGTCCTCGCTGAAAGTGGTGATGTCGGGCGCTGCTGCGCTGGACGCCGATCTGGGGCATGCGGTGGCGGATCGCCTGGGCTGCCGGGTGGTTCAGGGCTACGGGATGAGCGAGCTCAGCCCGGTCAGCCACATCACCCCGTTCGACGCGGGTGCGCACGACATGAAGATCACCGCACCGCTGAGCTCGGTCGGCTGGACGGTGTCCAACGGGATCTCGAAGCTCGTCGACCCGCAGACCGGAGCCGAGATCGACGTTCCGACAGAGGGTCTCAGCGCAACCGGAGAGCTGTGGTTCAAGGGCCCCAACGTGATGGCGGGGTACCTGAACAACGAAGAGGCCACCCGGGAGACCATCGACGAGGACGGCTGGCTGCACACCGGCGATCTGGCCCGGGTGGACGCGCACGGCTGCGTCTACATCGTCGACCGGCTCAAGGAGCTGATCAAGTACAAGGGTTATCAGGTGCCGCCGGCGGAGCTGGAGGCGGTGCTGCTGAGCCATCCGGCGATCGCCGACGCCGCGGTGGTCGGGGTGCCCGACGCCGACGGTGAGGAGGTGCCCAAGGCGTTCGTGGTGCGCCAGCCGGGTGAGACGGGCGCCCGCCTCACCGCCGACGAGGTGATGGCGTTCGTCGCCGACCAGGTCGCGCCGTACAAGAAGGTCAGGCAGGTGGAGTTCATCGACGCGATACCCAAGTCCGCGTCGGGCAAGATCCTGCGCAAGGAGCTACGGACGGGTTAACCGCTTCTCGGCGGCCAGCGCCGCGCGCGCCTGGCGGTACCCGAGGACGACCCCGATCACGGGCATCAGCAGCAACCCTGCCAGCCCCCACAGTGCCTGCTCCCAGTCGACCGCGGTCAGCTGAACGGACGGTGACGGGGGCGAGGGGGCGAATCGTTCCCGCAGGTTCGGCGACGACGCCGGTGTGTGCAGCGACGGCGGCTGCGGCGGAGTCTGCGCGGGCGGACCGGACGGGCCCTGCGCCGAGGGTGGCGCCTGCTCCGGCGGCGCGGACGGGCCGGCCACCGCCGGCGGAACGGCCACCGCCGGCGGACCGGTCACCGGCGGCGGAGCGAGCACCGGCGGCGGAACGAGCACCGGCGGAACCGCTTCCGACAATGGCTGCGGCGAAGCCGGCTTCGGCCCGCCCGGCTGACGACTGTTGCCGACGACGACCGGCGGCGGCTCGAACGATCTCGGCATCACCGCGGCCAGTCCGGACCCGCCGCCGCTGCGCTGCTGCCGGGGCGCCGGGACGCCCGGCTCGGGGCCGGCACCGGGGTCGGGGCCGGTGCCGGGGTCGGGGTCGGTGCCGGGATCCGGGTCGGTGCCGGGGTCCGGCCGAGTGCCGTCGCAGGGGTCGGGGTCGCCGGGCGCCGGCGCCGGGTGGTCGCCGATCGGTCGCTTCCGATGCCGGTGCGGCTTGGTGGCGCCGGGTTCGGTGCGGTGCGGTGGTACGCGGTGGACCTTCCCCGGCGTCCGTTGGCTCTTTCGGGCATCGTGCCTGTCCGCGCCGGCACCGCGGTGCTCACCCGAACCTCGACTGCCCCCGTAACCCCGCTCGGAGCCGGGTCCCCGATCGGAACTGTGCCCCCGCTCGGAGCCGGGTCCCCGATCGGAACTGTGCGCCCGGTCGGAGCCGTGCCGGTTGGGCCCCGCGAACGCCTCCGGCGGTGTTGCGCCAGCAAACAGGAGTAACACCACTCCCACACCTGCCACGAGGCGCGGGGTCAATCGGTGCACGTTCGCTCTCCTGAAGATCGGCGGGCGTCGTCTAGCCAAATTGTCGCATGCGAGAATAGCCCGCGAAAACGGCCTGGACCCACCGATGCGCAGGACTCAGCGAGCTCACACCGCCGACTTCGGGCCTTTGCCGATCACACCGCTTCGGGATCCTCACGCACCGCGTCGACGGCCCGCTCGGCCAACTCGATGGCGGTGCGCGCCCACTGCGGCGGCGCGGCGGCCAGGCCGCAGGCCGGGGTGATGCCTACCCGCTCGGCGAGCACCGAGCGCGGGAAGCCCAGCCGGTCAACGAGCTCGGCCGCAGCATGTGCGGTCTGCTCGAACGACGGACGGGCCGGTGGCGGTTCGGCGGGCACGAGGCCGAGCAGCACGGTGCGCCCACTGTCGACGAACTCGCCCAGCCCGTCGTGGTCCCGGTCGGCCAGCGTCGACACGTCGACCGACAACGCATGAACCGCCGTGCGCAACAACGTCTTCCACGGCAGGTCGGAGGCGCAGCAGTGCAGGATGACCGGGGCGTCGACGGCAGCCACGCAGTCGTCGATCAGACCGATCGCCACCGCCTCGTCGACCGGGTGCACCCTGGTGAGGCTGGTGACGCCGGTCAGTCGGCCGGCGAGCGCGGCCGGCAACACCGGTTCGTCGAACTGCACCACCACGGTGGTGTCCAACCGGCGGGCGATCTCGGCGCGGTGCGCGGCCACACCTTCGGCCAGGGAGGCGGCCAGGTCGCGTACCGCCCCGTAATCGGTGATGGCGCGGTGACCGCGCGGCAGCTCGAGCTGGGCAGCCAGCGTGATGGGTCCTGCCGCCTGCACCTTGACCCGCCGATCCGAGCCGCGCAGTCCGGCGCGCTCCCACGCTTCCTCGAGCGCGTCGATGTCCTCGTCGAGCATGCTGCGGGCCCGGCGCGCCACCGCGGTCCTGCCGGAGGCCACCCGGTAGCCGCGCGGCACCGTGTCGAAGCCGATGTCGACCAGCATCGCACCGGTGCGGCCGATGATGTCGGCCCCCACCCCGCGTGCGGGGAGTTCCACCAGGTGCGGCAGGTGATGCAGTTCCCCGACGACGATCTCGGCGGCCTGCCGCGGCGAAGTTCCCGGCCATGATCCGATTCCCGTCGCGACGGCCAAAACGCTCACTCGTTAAACACTATTCGAACCGGCTAGGCTGCAGTCGGGAAGGGGAAGCCATGCCCGTATCGACCCGCCCGGCGGCCTGGTGTGCGGCCGCGCTGCTACTGACCGGTTGCAGCCACACGGTGACCGGCGTGGCCACCCGGGCGATTCCGGGCATCGACGACGATTCGCGGTCACCGGTCGACGTCGAGACGGTGATGCTGGACCAGTCGCAGATGCGGGCGATCACCGGCGCGGGCGAGGAGCTGTCGATCATCCCGAGCATGGACGCGAAGTCGCCGGTCGACATCGAGCTGCTGGCCGACACCGCTCCCCCGCAGTGCCGCTGGTTCTTCGCCGAGACCCAGGTGTTCGGTCCCGACGTCGAGGAGTTTCACAAGACAACGTTCCAGCACCCGCCGAAGGGCGGGCTGATCTCGCAGGCCGCGGCGGCTTACCGCACGCCGGAGCAGGCGCGCGGTGCGTTCACGGACCTGGTCGCCGCGGTGCAGGCGTGCCATGCCACCGACCACGGATCGTTGCTCGTCGGCGACTGGGACGCCACCGCCGACGCGCTGACCACGCGCGCGGGCGCCTGCGGCCGTGACTACCGGGTCAAGTCGGTGGTGCTGGCGGAGGTGACGTTCTGCCGTTTCCCCGCGTCGGCGCCGGAGCTGGTGCTGACGAACATCCTCAAATCGGTGCCCGAGTGAACGCTTGTGCCGGGCCGCCCAACCCGGCGAGACCGAAGTGGCCGCCACCCACCCGTTCCGGCGAGAGTGAAGTGGTGGTCGTCAGATCGGCGTGAAAGCGACCAGGAATGCTATTCCGTTGGGAACGGGGTGGCTATTCCGTTGCGAACGGGGTGGCTATTCCAGTGCGAACGGGGCGGCTAGTCGCCGCGGCGGGAGCGGGTGATCGTCGCGCTGGCGAGCACCTCGTCGCCCTCGGGGTCGGGCCGGTACAACACCATCGTCTGCCCGGGCGCCACACCGTGCAGCGGCGTGCGCAGCTCCATCACCAGCCGGCCGTCACGCAGCTCGGCCACCCCGTCGGCGAGGCCGCCGTGCGCGCGCACCTGCACCTGGCATTCCACCGGCCCGTGGAACGGGCGCCCGGAGGTGAACACCGGCCGCTCCCCCACCAGCGTCCACACCTCGAGGTCCTCGAGCGTGCCGACGCGCACGGTGCCGGTCTCGGCGTCGATGTCGGTGACGTAGCGCGGCCGCCCGTCGCGGCCGGGCCCCGGGATCCCCAGCCCCTTGCGCTGACCGATGGTGAAGCCGTGCACGCCGTCGTGTTCGGCCAGCACCGCACCCGAGGCGTCGACGACCTTGCCCGGCCGCACCCCGATCCGCGACCCCAGGAACGCTCGGGTGTCGCCGGACGGGATGAAGCAGATGTCGTGGCTGTCGGGTTTGCGGGCGACGGCCAACCTGCGGCGGGCCGCCTCCTCGCGGATCTGCGCCTTCGGGGTGTCGCCGACCGGGAAGATCGCGTGCTTCAGCTGTTCGGCGGTCAGCACCGCCAACACGTAGGACTGGTCCTTGTCGCGGTCCACCGCGCGCCGCAGCCGACCGTTCTCCAGCCGGGCGTAGTGGCCGGTGGCCACCGCGTCGAAACCCAGCGCCAGCGCACGGGCGGCCAGCGCGGAGAACTTGATCCGCTCGTTGCAGCGCACACACGGGTTGGGGGTCTCGCCGCGCGCGTAGGACGACACGAAGTCGTCGATCACGTCCTCTTTGAACCGGTCGGCGAAATCCCAGACGTAGAACGGGATGTCGAGCACATCGGCGACCCGCCGGGCGTCGCCGGCGTCCTCCTTCGAACAGCACCCCCGCGACCCGGTGCGCAGCGTGCCCGGCGCCTCCGACAACGCCAGGTGCACGCCGACCACGTCGTGGCCGGCGTCGACCATCCGGGCCGCGGCGACCGAGGAGTCGACGCCGCCGCTCATCGCGACCAGCACCCGCACTAGTGCTGGACCCCCGAGCTCGCCAACGCCGCCTCCCGCGCCCGTTGCACCGCGGCGGGCAGCACCGCGAGCGCCGCCTCCACGTCCTCGGCGGTGCTGGTGTGGCCCAGCGTCAGCCGCAACGATCCGCGGGCGCTCGCCGGGTCCGCGCCCATCGCGGTCAGCACATGCGACGGCCGCGCCACACCGGCGGTGCACGCCGAACCGGTCGAGCACTCGATTCCCTTGGCGTCCAACAACATCAGCAGTGAGTCGCCTTCGCAGCCGCGGAAGGTGAAGTGCGTGTTGCCGGGCAGCCGGTCGGCACCGGTGGCGCCGTTGAGCGCGACGTCGTCGATGCTCGACAACACCCCTTCGATCAGCCGGTCGCGCAGCGCGGTCACCCGGGCGCTGTTGGCCTCCAGGTTCTCGATCGCCACCCGCGCCGCCGCCGCCATCGCGACCGCGCCCGCCACATCCGGTGTGCCGGAGCGGACGTCGCGTTCCTGCCCACCGCCGTGCAGCAGCGGAACGCAGGCGGTGTCGCGGCGCAGCAGCAGCGCCCCCACCCCGGTGGGCCCGCCGAACTTGTGCGCGGTGATGCTGATCGCGGACAGCCCGCTGGCGCCGAAGTCGACCGGGATCTGGCCGACGGCCTGCACCGCGTCGCTGTGCATGGGTACCTCGAACTCGGCGGCGATCGCGGCGAGCTCGGCGATCGGCATGATGGTGCCGACCTCGTTGTTGGCCCACATCACCGACACCAGCGCCACATCGTCGTGCTGCTGCAGCACCTCGCGCAGCGCGGCGGGGTTCACCGAGCCGTCGGACTCGACCGGCAGCCAGCTCACCTCCGCACCCTCGTGTTCGACGAGCCATTCCACGGAATCGAGCACGGCGTGGTGCTCGACCGGGGCGGTCACGATGCGCCGCCTCCGGGAATCGGCGTCGCGGCGGGCCCAGAAGATCCCCTTGACCGCGAGGTTGTCACTCTCGGTGCCGCTGGCGGTGAAGATCACCTCCGACGGGCGGGCGCCCAGCAGCTGGGCCAGTGTCTCGCGGGCCTCCTCCATGCGCCGACGGGCCAGCCGGCCCGCGCCGTGCAGCGACGAGGCGTTGCCGACCGTGGCCAGCACCGCGGTCATCGCCTCGATCGCGGCGGGGTGCATCGGGGTGGTGGCGGCATGGTCGAGGTAGACCTGCGCCGAACCGCGCGAGCGCTGAGCCTGCGGCTCGGGGGCGGGGGTCGGCGCAGTTTCCGAGGTCATAGCCGTTCCATGGTAGCCGCCTCGGCAGATGTCCAGGTCAGAGCACCAGGGCCGCAACGTGTGCCGGCGTCTGCCGCCTCGCCCGGCCGCCCGCCGGCAACGGCTAGCGGTGCGCGGCCAGCCAGTCGGCGAAGTGCGTGAGGGCGATGGCCGCGCCGGCCCCGGTGACCAGGCTGTGGTCGTCGACCGGGGTGCCGAAGTACGTCGCATCGGGGGTGATCACCACGCGGCGGTGTTCGCCGCGCGCCCCCATCACCGCGGCGGCCAGGTCGGCGAAGCTGATCCGGTCCGGCCCGCCGATGTCGATGTGGCCGTTGCGGGCCGATGCGGTGGCGACCCGCGCCACCGCCATCGCGACCTCGTCGGCGGCGATCGGCTGGATCAGCCCGTCCGGTACCCGCACCTCGTCGCCGACGGTGAGCGAATCGGTGATGGCCCCGGCGAATTCGTCGAACTGCGTGGCGCGCACGACGGTGTACGGCAGACCGGACTCCCGGATCAGCTTCTCCTGCGCGACCTTGGCGCGCATGTAGCCGCTCGCCGGCAGGTCGTCGGCCCCGACGATGGACAACGCGACGTAGTGGCCGACCCCGGCCCCGGCGGCCGCCCGGGTCAGGTTGGTCGTCGAGGTGCGGAAGAACGCCAGCACCGCGTCGTCGGCGAAGGACGGCGAGTTCGTCAGGTCGATCAGCACGTCGGCACCCGCCAGCGCCTCGGCCAGCCCGGCCCCGGTCAGCACGTCGGCCTGCGGCCGGGCGGCCCGGACCACGTCGTGACCCGCCTCGGCGAGCAGCGGAACCACTTTGGCGCCGATCAGTCCGGTGGCGCCGAATACCGCGATCCTCATCGCGATCACCTCTTTCGAGTGCACGTGTCGCGACGGCCGCGGCATCACCTCCAGACTGGCACCGGACGGCCCCGAAAGTAACCCCCGGGCCCGAACCGACCTCCGAAAGCACAGGACCCCGGCGCCGCGGCGCCGGGGTCCCGATGCGGTCTGGCCGAATCAGCCCTTGCGGGCCTTGATCGCCTCGGTGAGCTGCGGGGCGACCTTGAACAGGTCGCCGACGACACCGAAGTCGGCGATCTCGAAGATCGGCGCCTCCTCGTCCTTGTTCACCGCGACGATCGTCTTCGAGGTCTGCATGCCGGCGCGGTGCTGGATGGCACCGGAGATGCCCAGCGCGATGTACAGCTGCGGCGACACGGTCTTGCCGGTCTGGCCGACCTGGAACTGGCCCGGATAGTAGCCCGAGTCGACCGCGGCACGCGACGCACCGACCGCGCCGCCGAGCACGTCGGCGAGTTCCTCGACGACCTTGAAGCCCTCGGCGCTGCCCACACCGCGGCCGCCGGAGACGACCACGCTGGCCTCGGTGAGCTCCGGCCGGTCGCCGGCCACCGCCGGCTCGCGCTTGACGATCTTGGTCGCGTTCTCGCCCTGGGCGGGAACCTCGACGTTGACGACCTCACCGGCACCGGCCTGGGGCACGGCCTCGATCGCGCCCGGACGCACGGTGATCACCGGCAGCTCGCCGGTCGACTCGGCCTCGACGGTGAACGCGCCACCGAAGATCGAGTGGACGGCCTTGCCGCCCTCCTTGACCTCGACGACGTCGGTGAGGATGCCGGCGCCGACCCGCGCGGCGAGCCGGCCGGCGATCTCCTTGCCGTCGGCCGAAGCGGCCAGCAGCACACCGGCCGGGCTGTTCTGCTCGACCAGCGACGCCAGCACGTCGACGTACGGGGTGATCAGGTAGTTCTCGACGTCGTCGGACTCGGCGACGTAGATCTTCGCCGCGCCGGCCTCCTTGAGCGCGTCGGTGAGCGCGGCGGCGGTGCCGGGCTTGCCCACCACCACGGCGGCCGGCTCGCCCAGCACCCGGGCAGCGGTGATCAGTTCAGCGGTGACCTTCTTCGGCGCACCATCGGCGTGCTCGACGAGCACCAGTACTTCTGCCATGAGTTCTTTTCTTTCGGTGTGTTCGGAGTCTGACTAGCTGAGCTGACTAGATGAGCTTCTGGGCAACCAGGAACTCGGCGATCTTGTTGCCGCCGTCGCCCTCGTCGGTGATCTTCTCGCCGGCCGTCTTCGGCGGCTTCGGCGTCGACGACAGCACCCGCGAACCCGCGTTGGCGACGCCGACCTCATCGGGTTCGACGCCGATGTCCGCCAGGGTGAGGGTGGTCACTTCCTTCTTCTTGGCGGCCATGATGCCCTTGAAGGACGGGAAGCGCGGCTCGTTGATCTTCTCGTTCACGCTCACCACCGCCGGCAGCGAGGCCTCCAGGGTGAACACGCCCTCGTCGGTCTCGCGCTCGCCGATGACCTTGCCGTTCTCGACGGTGAGCTTGCGCAGGTGGGTCAGCTGGGGCAGACCCAGGTACTCGGCGATGATCGCCGGAACCGCGCCACCGACGCCGTCGGTGCTCTCATTGCCCGCGATGACCAGCTCGGTGCCCTCGATGGTGCCCAGTGCACGGGCCAGCGCCCAGGCGGTCTGCACCATGTCCGAGCCGTGCAGGCCCTCGTCGCACAGGTGCACCGCCTTGTCGGCACCCATCGACAACGCCTTGCGGATGGCCTCCGTGGCACGCTCCGGACCCGCAGTGAGCACCGTCACAGTGCTCTCGATGCCGTTGGCGGCCTCCCGCTCCTTGATCTGAAGAGCCTCCTCGACGGCGCGCTCGTTGATCTCGTCGAGCACGGCGTCGGCGGCCTCCCGGTCCAGGGTGAAGTCGCCTTCGGTCAGCTTGCGCTCCGACCACGTGTCAGGGACCTGTTTGATCAGGACCACGATGTTCGTCATGAGTCTGGTTCGTCCTCCTCGACAGGGACCGCCGGTCGGCCCCGCAATACCACGCTTGACGCGCCTCCCACAATGTTACTCACCGGTAACTTCTGGTCGACCGCAGGATCACAATAGCCGGTCAGGATTCGCGTTCTAGCAGCACGTCGGCGACGAACCGTTCGCCTGTGAGGCATTACACGTTAGCCTGCCTTGCAATGAGCGCGTATGTGGCCGGGCCGGCGAACAGTGACACCGGACGAGGAGGCGACGATCTGGAACTGCCCCTCACCGGGGAACGCACCGTGCCGGGGTTGGCGGAGGAGAACTACTGGTTCCGCCGCCACGAGGTGGTCTACGAGCGCCTGGCGGACCGCTGCGTGAACCGCGACGTACTGGAAGCCGGTTGCGGCGAGGGCTACGGCGCGGACCTGATCGCCGGGGTCGCGCGCCGCGTCGTCGCCGTCGACTACGACGAGGCCACGGTCGCGCACGTGCGGGCCCGCTATCCGCGGGTCGAGGTGCTGCACGGCAACCTGATCGCGCTGCCACTGCCCGACGCCTCGATCGACGTGGTGGTCAACTTCCAGGTCATCGAGCACCTGTGGGATCAGGCCAAGTTCGTCGCGGAGTGCCGACGGGTGTTGCGCCCCGGCGGAACACTGCTGGTGTCCACCCCCAACCGCATCACCTTCTCCCCCGGCCGCGACACCCCGATCAACCCGTTCCACACCCGCGAACTCAACGCGGCCGAACTGACGGAATTGCTTACCGACGAAGGGTTTTCAGTGCAGACGATGCTCGGCGTGTTCCACGGGCCGCGGTTGGCCGAACTCGACGCCCGGCACGGCGGGTCCATCATCGACGCGCAGATCGCCCGCGCACTGGCCGATGCGCCGTGGCCCCCGGACCTGCTGCGCGACGTCACCTCGGTCACCACCGCGGACTTCGACCTCGTCGACGCGACGGACCGCGACATCGACGACAGCCTGGACCTCGTCGCGATCGCGGTGGCACCGTGACCACCCCCGTCCCCGGGCTGTTCACGCTCGTCCTGCACACCCACCTGCCGTGGCTGGCCCACCACGGTCGCTGGCCGGTCGGCGAGGAGTGGCTCTACCAGTCGTGGTCGGCGGCCTACCTGCCGCTGGTGCGGGTGCTGCGCACGCTGGCCGCCGAGGGCCGCCGGCACCTGCTGACGCTGGGTGTGACACCGGTGGTGGCCGCCCAACTCGACGACCCGCACTGCCTGTCCGGCATGCACCACTGGCTGGCCAACTGGGAGCTGCGGGCGCTGGAGGCCACCACTATGCCGGACCCGCTGCGCGAATTCGGCGGCTACGAACGCGAGGTGGCCGAGCGGGCGCTCGGCGAGTTCGAAACGCTGTGGGCGCACGGCGCCAGCCCGCTGCTGCGGGAGCTGATCGACGCCGAGACCGTCGAACTGCTGGGCGGGCCGCTGTCGCATCCGTTCCAGCCGCTGCTGCATCCGCGGTTGCGCGAGTTCGCGCTGCGCGAGGGCCTGGCCGATGCGGCGCTGCGGTTCGCCCACACCCCGGCGGGCATCTGGGCGCCCGAGTGCGCGTACGCGCCCGGGATGGAGAACGACTACGCCGCAGCGGGAGTCGGCCATTTCATGGTCGACGGCCCGTCGCTGCACGGCGACACCGCGCTGGGCCGGCCGGTGGGCTCGTCGGAGGTCATCGCGTTCGGCCGCGACCTGCAGGTCAGCTACCGGGTGTGGTCGCCGAAGAGCGGGTACCCGGGCCACGGCGCCTACCGCGACTTCCACACCTACGACCATGTGACCGGACTGAAGCCCAAGCGGGTGACCGGCCGACACGTGCCCGGCGAGGACAAGGCGCCCTACGACCCGGACCGCGCCGACGCCGCGGTCGACGCCCATGTCGAGGACTTCGTCGATGTGGTCCGGCGCCGACTGCTCACCGAGAGCGAGCGGATCGGCCGCCCGGCGCACGTGGTGGCCGCGTTCGACACCGAGTTGTTCGGCCACTGGTGGTACGAGGGCCCGGTCTGGCTCGAGCGGGTGCTGCGCGCGCTGCCCGAGGCCGGTGTGCGGGTCGGCACGCTCTCGGACGCGAAAACCGACGGGTTCGTCGGTTCGCCGGTCGAACTGCCGCCGAGTTCGTGGGGTTCGGGCAAGGATTGGCAGGTGTGGTCCGGCCCCAAGGTCGCCGATCTGGTGCAGTTGAACAGCGAGGTGGTCGACACCGCGCTGGCCGCGGTGGACAAGGCGCTCGGCGAGACCGGCGCACCGCCGGCCCGCAACTTCGTCGCCGACCAGATCCTGCGCGAGGCGCTGCTGACGGTGTCCAGCGACTGGCCGTTCATGGTCAGCAAGGACTCGGCCACCGAGTATGCGCGGTATCGTGCCCATCTGCACGCTCACGCCACCCGTGAGATCGCCGACGCGCTGGCGTCGGGTCGCCAGGCGCAAGCCGAGCGGCTGGCGACGAACTGGAACCGCGCCGACGGGTTGTTCGGCGCCCTCGATGCCCGAAGGTTGCCGAAGTGACCCAACCCGTTGCGGCGAGCGCGCATGTCCGCACACCGACACGCCGCGAACTGTCCGTGTTCTGCGCACCCTCGCCCGGAGGTGAGCGCCGGTGAGAGTCCTCATGGTGTCGTGGGAGTACCCGCCGGTGGTGGTCGGCGGCCTGGGCCGCCACGTGTACCACCTGGCCACCGCGCTGGCCGCCGCGGGGCATGAGGTGGTGGTGCTCAGCCGCCAACCGACGGGCACCGATCCGAGTACCCATCCGTCGACCGACGAGGTCTCCGAGGGCGTGCGGGTGGTGGCCGCCGCTCAGGATCCGCACGAGTTCGAGTTCGGCCCCGACATGATGGCCTGGACGCTGGCGATGGGACATTCGATGATCCGCGCCGGGCTGGCCATCAAGGAACCGGATGGGACGCCGTGGCGGCCGGAGGTGGTGCACGCCCACGACTGGCTGGTCGCGCATCCGGCGATCGCGCTAGCCGAGTTCTTCGACGTCCCTTTGGTTTCCACGATCCACGCGACCGAGGCGGGTCGGCACTCGGGCTGGGTGTCGGGCCGGTTGAGTCGACAGGTGCACGCCATCGAATCCTGGCTGGTGCATGACTCCGATTCCCTGATCACCTGTTCGACGTCGATGAGCGACGAGATCACCGAGCTGTTCGGCCCGGGACTGGCCGAGATCCGGGTGATCCGCAACGGAATCGACGTCAGCGCATGGCCGTTCGCCGAGCGTCGGCCCCGTACCGGCCCGCCGCATCTGGTGTACATCGGCCGGCTCGAGTACGAGAAGGGCATTCACGATCTGATCGCCGCGCTGCCGCGGATCCGGCGCAGCCACCCCGGCGCCCGGCTGACCATCGCCGGCACCGGCACCCAGTTCGACTTCCTCGTCGAACAGACCCGCAAGCACCGGGTGGTCCGGGCGGTCACCTTCGCCGGCCATCTCGATCACGAACAACTCGTGCACCTGCTGCACGACGCCGACGTCGCGGTGCTGCCGAGCCACTACGAGCCGTTCGGGATCGTGGCGCTCGAAGCAGCCGCCACCGGCGTTCCCGTGGTGGCCACCAGGGTCGGCGGCCTGGGCGAGGCGGTGATCGACGGCGAGACCGGAGTGGCTTGTGCGCCAAGGGATATCGCGGGACTGACGGCGGCCGTGCGCAAGGTCCTCGACGACCCCGCGGCGGCCCAGCGGATGGCTGTCGCCGCCCGCGAACGGCTCACCGCGGATTTCGACTGGCACACCGTCGCCGAGGAGACCGCGCAGGTGTATCTGGCCGCCAAACGGCGGGAACGCGAACCGCACCGGCGCCGCCCCATCATCGAGCACGCGCTGCCCGACCGCTGAGCGGCTTCGAGCGGCTAACCGCCGAAACTACGCTTGTTGACGGATTTTTCGCGATTTTCGTCATCAAGCGTAGTTTCGACGCAAGCCGCGCGCGCCGGCGTGCGCCGAAATCCTTACTGCGCGGCCTTCTTCCGCTCGATGTCGGCCAGCGCCCGCTCCAGTTCGGCCCGCTCGGCCGCCGACGCCTCCCAGGCCTCCTTGCGGTTCTTCACAACCCGCGCCGGCGCGCCCACCGCGATCGAGTAGTCCGGGATCGTCCCGCGCACCACCGCATGCGAACCCAGCACGCAGCCCCGACCGATCGTGGTGTTGCGCAGCACGGTGACCTTCGCCCCGACCCAGGTGTCCGGACCGATGCGCACCGGGCCCTTGATGATGCCCTGGTCCTTGATCGGCACGTTGATGTCGTCCATCTTGTGGTCGAAGTCGCAGATGTAGCACCAGTCGGCCATCAGCACCGCGTCGCCGAGCTCGATATCGAGATAGGTGTTGATGACGTTGTCGCGGCCGAGCACCACCTTGTCGCCGATGCGCAGCGACCCCTCATGGCAGCGGATGGTGTTCTTGTCGCCGATGTGCACCCAGCGGCCGATCTCCATCGTCGCCAGCTCGGGTGTGCACTCGATCTCCACACCCTTGCCGAGGAACACCATGCCGCGGGTGATGATGTGCGGGTTGCGCAGCTTGAACTTCAGCAACCGCCAGTAGCGCACCAGGTACCAGGGGGTGTAGGCGCGGTTGGCGATCACCCATCTCAACGACGCCAACGTCAGGAACCTGGCCTGACGTGGATCCCGCAGCCGCGATCCCCGCCAGCGCTTGTGCAGCGGCGCGCCCCACATCGTCGTCATGGCCGGAAAGCCTACGCGAGCGACCCGGGGTGCAGCAGTTACCCTCACGTGGGTTGGGGCGAACCGAGCAGGAAGGGCGCAGTGTTGCGGCTAATCACCGCGCTGGCGGCAACAGCGCTGCTCACCGCCGTGTCGGCCGGGTGTACGAACACCGACTCCTGGGTTCGGGCACACCCCGCCACGGGGTGGGCGGCCCAGTACGGCAACGCGGCGAACAGCAGCTACGACCCGGATCCGGGCGCCGAGACGCTGCGGCTGGAGTGGATCCGCTCGGTCAAGGGTGAACTCGGCGCCGCGCCGGCCGTCGGGTCGGGTGGCTACCTGGGTCTCAACGCGCAGACCGCCGCCGGCTGCTCACTGATGGTGTGGGAGGCCGACAACCGCGGCCGGCAACGCTGGTGCACCCGGTTGGTGCAGGGCGGCGGGGACTTCGGCCCGCTGTTCGACGGGTTCGACAACCTCTATGTCGGCCAACCCGGCGCGATGCTGTCGTTCCCGCCGACCCAGTGGATCCGCTGGCGCAAACCGGTGATCGGGATGCCGACCACGCCCCGCATCCTCGCCCCCGGCCACCTGCTGGTGGTCACCCACCTGGGCCAGGTGCTGGTGTTCGACGCCCACCGTGGGACGGTCGAGGGCTCGCCGCTGGATCTGGTGACCGGTATCGACCCGAAGGACTCCGAACGCGGCCTGGCCGACTGCCGGCCCGCCCGGCCGCGCTGCCCGGTGGCCGCGGCGCCGGCGTTCGCCGAACCGACCGGGATCGTGGTGCTGGGCCTGTGGGAGCCGGGCGCTAACCAGCCGATTCTGGTCGGGCTGCGCTACCGCGCCGACCAGTCGCCGATGATCACCCGGGGCTGGACCAGCGACGCGGTGGGCGGCGGCCCGCTGGCCAGCCCGGTGGCGTCGGCGGACGGACGCACCGTCTACGTCAACGGGCGCGACCAGCGATTGTGGGCGCTCGACACCGACAACGGCCGGGCCAGGTGGTCGGTCCCGCTCGGCTATCTGGCGCAGACCCCGCCGACGGTGGCGCCGGACGGGCTGATCCTGGCCGGCGGCGGCCCGGGCGCCAGGCTGCTGGCCGTCCGCGACCACGGCGACCGCGGCGAGGTGGTGTGGACCCGCGACGACGTCGAGCCGCTGACCACCGCCAGCCAGGCCGGCCCCGACGTCGCCTACGTGGTCAGCCGCGACGGCGAGAACGGCCAGGCGCTGCTGGTGTTCGACCCCGCCGAGGGCCGGCCGCTGAACCGCTATCCGCTGCCGAACGCGACCGGCTGGCCGGTGGGCGTCTCGCTCGGTCACGACGGGCGGGTGATCACCGCCACCAGCACCGGCATCGTCTACGGGTTCGCACCGGCCTGATCGACGCGCTCCGTCGGCGACCCGTCTTGTAGCCCGGTTGTAACCACAGCCCGGGTGCCGACGTGACACCATGCCAGTCGGTATGGTGCCCCGGGCGCCGGACCGAACCCACCGACCGACTCTGGGAGGCGCGTTGTCCGAATTCCTTGCCGAAGTCAATGGCTATGTGTGGAGCAACGCGCTGGTATACCTCTGTCTGGCCGCCGGGGTGTACTTCTCCATCCGATCGCGTTTCGTCCAGGTACGGCAGTTCGCCGAGATGATCCGGCTGATGTTCCGCGGCGAGAAATCGCCGTCGGGCGTGTCGTCGTTCCAGGCGCTGACCATGTCGCTGGCCGGCCGGGTCGGTACCGGCAACATCGCCGGGGTGGCCACCGCGATCGCCTTCGGCGGGCCCGGCGCGCTGTTCTGGATGTGGGCGGTCGCGTTCCTGGGCGCCTCGACATCGTTCGTGGAGTGCACGCTCGGCCAGATCTACAAGACCCGCGATTCCCTGACCGGTGAGTACCGCGGCGGTCCGGCGTATTACCTGAGCCGGGCGCTGGCGCACACCCGCGCCGCCGGCGCCTTCAAGCTCTACGGATACCTGTTCGCCGCGGTGACCGTGCTGGCGTGCGGGCTGCTGCTGCCCAGCGTGCAGTCCAACTCGATGGCCTCGGCGATGAACGAGGCATGGAGCTTCAACAAGTGGTGGGTGGCGGTCGGCACGGTGATCGTGCTCGCTTTCGTCATCATCGGCGGGGTCAAGCGCATCGCGACCTTCGCCTCGATCGTGGTGCCGTTCATGGCGCTGGTGTACATCGCGCTGGCGCTGTTGACCGTGCTGCTCAACGCCGATCAGGTGCCGGCCGTGTTCGAGACGATCTTCGCCAGCGCATTCGGCGCCGACTCGGCGTTCGGCGCCATCATCGGATCGGCGGTGATGTGGGGCGTCAAGCGCGGCATCTACTCCAACGAGGCCGGGCAGGGCACCGGACCGCACGCCGCGGCCGCCGCCGAGGTGTCGCACCCGGCCAAACAGGGTTTGGTCCAGGCGTTCGCGGTCTACGTCGACACCCTGTTCATCTGCTCGGCGACCGGGTTCCTGATCCTGACGACCGGCGCCTACCGGGTGTTCGAGGGCGAGTCCGATGGTGGCCCGGTACTGGCCGACGGCGGCATTCTGCCCGAGAACACCGAAGTCGGTCCCGCCTACGCTCAGGCCGGCTTCGACACACTGTGGTCCGGCGCGGGCTCGTCGTTCATCGCGGTGTCGCTGGCGTTCTTCTGCTTCACCACGATCATCGCCTACTACTACATGGCCGAGACCAACCTGCGGTTCCTGCTCGGCAAGGCGGCCACCATCGATGTGCCCTACATTCGCGGCACGGTGGGTTCGAACGCCACCATGCTGCTGCAGGCGCTGATCCTGGTGTCGGTGGTGATCGGCGCCGTGGGCACCGCGACGGAGGCCTGGGTGCTCGGCGACATCGGGGTCGGACTGATGGCCTGGTTCAACATCGTCGGCATCATCATCCTGCAGCAGCCGGCCTACCGGGCGCTGCGCGACTTCGAGCGGCAGAAGAAGGCCGGGCTCGATCCGGTGTTCGATCCGCGGGCGCTCGACATCGCCGGAGCCACGTTCTGGGAGACCTACCGCCCGACCACCGGGCCCACGACGCGGGTGCCCAGCAGCGGCTGAGGGCTACACCGCCAGCATCGACGCCACCGCGCTGCGCGGCACCGACGCCTGCACCGGCCCGGCCGAGGGCGGCAGCAGCTGGCCCGGGCTGAAGAAGAAGATCAGCTCGTCGTCGGTGAGCGCGAAGTGCTGGTAGTTGGCCGGGTCCAGGCCCGCCGCCTCCGACACCGGGTTCATCGTGCCGAGCTGGTGCTCCAGATACCGGTTCACCTCGCGGTAGAGCACCGGCATGGGCTGTGCACCCGGTTTGAACAGGGTGTCGAAGGTGATCGGGGCGCGCTTGGCGACGTTCCAGTTGAACGCCTGGTAGTAGCTCTGCGGTCGGACCCCGCCGACGTTCTCCCACATGGTGAACACCACGCTGCGCGTCCCGCCGTTGGGCGGGCCCGACCGGTAGCCGGTGCCGCGGGCGTCCAGCTCGTACGGCAGATTGCGCGCGTCGGGATTCTCGGCGACGTTGACGAACCCGTCCCGGGCCTGGGTCAGGTACGCGACCAGGGCCTGCTGGTCGGGGTAGTCATCGGGGAACGTCATGGTCAGCGTGTAGGTGCGGTTCTGCACATGCACTCGGCAGGTGCCCTCCGCGTTGACCTCACCCCCGAGATCCGCGCAGGCGGACTGGGCCACCGCCACCGGGGTGCCGAGCGCACCCACGACGGCGCAGGCCGTCAGCGCCGCGGCCAGCTTCACAAAACGCATCGTCGGTTGTCGTCCTCCTGGTGGCACCGGCCTGGCGCCGGTGCGTTACTGCCAGCGTACGTAACCGCTCGCGGTGCCCACCCGGATTCGCCCCGGATCATCACCGGCAGGCCCGGCAGATGAATGCCGTTGCCCGGCTTGCGGCCCCGGACCCGATCCGGGTGATCACCACCGTCGCCGCTTGGCTGCCGCGCAACCGCAGCCGCCGCCGCAGCGCATCGGGGTCGACGTCCACACCGCGCACCAGGATCTCCACCGCGCCGACGCCGCGGGCCGAAAGCGCCTGGCGCAGCTGCCGTTCGCTGAACCGAAGTTCGTCGAGGACCTCGAACCCGCGCACCCCCGCCGGCAGGTGGTCACCGGACAGGTACGCGATGTCCGGATCGAGCTGCCACAGACCGTGTCGGGCGGCGTAGTGACGCACCAGACCGGCGCGCACGATCGCGCCGTCCGGGTCGATGATCCAGCGGCCGGCCGGGGCCACCGCGCAATCGTCGGGTTCGGCGTCGGTGAGCTGTTCGTCACGGTCGAGCACGGTCGCGCGCCGCGTCACCCCCGTCGCGGCGAGCCCGCTGGACCACAGGCAGGCCTCGCGCACGCTGCCGCCGAGCGAGGTGATCTCGATCTCGCCGCGGAAGCCTAGTTCGGTCACGGCGCCGAAATCGATTCCCGGAGCGCACTTCACGACGAAGTCCCGGTCTCGGTAGACCTCCAGCAGCGCGTCTAGCGCCGGGGTGTAGTCGCGCGGATCGAACCGGCGCCGGCCGTTGCTGCGCCGCGCCGGGTCGAGCAGGACCACCGCGTTGCGGGTCACCGGCCGCAGCGCATCGGCGCGGCACAGCGGCACGTCGGGCACATTGTGCCGTGCCATCGCCAACCGCACCGGGTCGGTATCGCTGCCCACCAGCAGCTCGGCCGAATGCCGAAGGGCGGCAAGCTCGCTGCCGATCGAACAGGTGGCGTCGTGCACCACCGCCCCGGCCAGCCGTCGCGCCCGGTGCGCCGCGACCGGGGCGGCGGTCGCCTGCTGCAGCGCCTCGTCGGTGAACAACCAGTGCGCCGCGTCGTCGAACTTCGCCGCCGCGCGCCGGCGCAGCAGCACGGTCTCGACCACCACCGCGGCCCGCTCCCCCAATCGGGCGCGTGCCGTGGCCACGTCGCGGACCATGCCGGCCGCGGTCAATTCGAGTGCGGCGATGTCGTCCAGCGCCTGCCTGCCGGCGTCGCTGCGCAGGAAGGCGACGTCGTCGAGCGTGAACCTTACGACGGCTTAACCCCGGTGACCATGACGTTGTAGAACCAACTCTTCGGTACCACCCGCCGCCACAGGTTGTTGTCGACCCAGCTCAGTGCGATCCAGCTGTGGAAGGCGAATTTCGCGTAGCCCCAACCCAGTCGGCCCGGCGGCACCGCGGCCTCGAACGTCCGCAGCGGCCAACCGAGCATGGCGGCAGTGAATTCCGTTGTGGCCGTGCTTACCTCGACAGCGCCCGCGTTACGCGCCATCCGCTCGAGATCGCCCGGCGAGAACGTGTGCAGATCGACCACGGCCTCCAGCGCCGCGGCGCGCGAACTCTCGTCGAGTTCGGCCTGCGGCCGGCGCCAGCCGGTCAGACCGGGCAGTCGCGTCACGTTGGTGACCACCCGCCAGGTCAGCGTCGACAGCGGCCGGGCGTAGTTCTCACCGGCGTTCGTCGGCTCGCCGGCGAACAGGAAGCGCCCGCCCGGCTTGAGCACCCGGACCACCTCGCGCAGCGACAGCTCCACGTCCGGGATGTGGTGCAGCACTGCGTGGCCGACCACCAGATCGAAGGTGTTGTCGTCGTAGGGAATCCGTTCGGCGTCGGCGACGCGTCCGTCGATGTCGAGCCCGAGGTTCCTGCCGTTGCGGGTGGCGACCCGCACCATGCCCGGCGACAGGTCGGTCACCGACCCCCGGCGGGCCACCCCGGCCTGCATCAGGTTGAGCAGGAAGAACCCGCTGCCGCAGCCGAGTTCCAGCGCGTGCTCATAGGGCAGCTGGCGCTGCACCGAGAACGGAACGGTCGCGTCGAACAGGTCGCGGGCGTAGTCCACGCAACGCTTGTCGTAGGAGATCGACCACTTCTCGTCGTAGTTCTCGGCCTCCCAGTCGTGGTAGAGCACCTGGGCCAGCTTGGTGTCGTGGCGAGCCGCCTCGACCTGCTCCGCGGTGGCGTGCGGGTTGGGCTCCGGGACGTCGGGACCGTCGGTGCGGTCGGCTCGCGAGTCGGAACGCGTCATAGGGGGCAGCCTAGAGGTCGAAGGTCGCCTTCGCCGCAGCCAGTGCCTCCGGGGGGTGGTTGACGAAGCGCTTCGCCCAGGCCAGCGCCGCGTCGTAGACGTGGTCCGGGGCCACCATCTCGTCGATCAGCCCCAGTGCCAGCGCCTCCTCGGCGTCGACGAACCGGCCGGAGAACACCATGTCCTTGGCCTTGCTCACCCCGATCGCGCGGGCCAGCCGGCCCGTCTCGGCGGCCGGGGCCAGCCCGGTGAGGATCTCGGGCATCCCGAACCGAACGTTGTCGCCGGCAACCCGCCAGTCGGCGGCCAGCGCCACCGCCAGCCCGCTGCCCAGCGCGTAGCCGGTGATCGCCGCGACGGTCGGCTTGGGTACCGCCGCGAGCGCGTCGAGCGCGTCCCGGCACACCCGGGCCGCCACCCCGGCCTCCTCGTCGGTGAGGGTGCGCCGCTGCGACACGTGGTCGCCGGCGGAGAAGATCTGGTGGCCGCCGTAGACGATCACCGCGCGCACATCGGCGCGCCGCCCGGCCTCAGCGGCGACGCCGGCGAGTTCGCGGTACATCTGGCGGGTGAACGCGTTGGTCGGCGGCCGCGACAACCAGATGGTCGCGACGCCGGGCTGATCGTCGCTGGTGCGCAGCGAGACGAACTCGGTCATGACCCCGGCGACCGGTTGCCGCGCGCCTTGTTGTAGCGCTCGGCGTCGAAGAACTCGATGTCCCAGCTGTCCTCACCCATGGACAGGCTCGGCTCGATCGGCACGATGCGGCGCTCGGTGGCCAGCACCTCGGCGACGGTGCGCCCGGCCAGCGAGTCCAGCTGCGCCCAGGTCGGCGGCAGCAGGAACGTGCGCGCCTGGGCGAAGTCCTCCAGCGCCTGCTCGGGAGTGACCCAGTCGGCGTGATCGGTCTCGGTGTTGTCGCCGTCGGCGCGCTGGCCCTCGGGCAGGGCTCCGACGAAGAAGAAGGTGTCGTAGCGGCGGGTGCGCTCCTCCTTCGGGGTGATCCAGTTCGCCCAGGGCCGCAGCAGGTCGGCGCGCAGCACCAGGTTCTCGTCGCGCAGGAACTCGCCGAACGACAGCGAGCGGTCCGCCAACGCGGCGCGGGCGTCGGCGTACACCGAGGCGTCACCGACGATGCTGTCCGGGTCGTCGGCCGGCCCGGCGAACAGCACCCCGGACTCCTCGAAGGTCTCCCGCGCGGCGGCGCACACCAACGCCTCGGCGAGATCCGGCGCGACGCCGAATCGCTTTGCCCACCAATCGGGTTCGGGACCATGCCAGGCGATGTCGGCGTTGCGGTCGCGGTCGTCGACACCGCCGCCGGGAAACACCATCACCCCGGCGACGAAGTCCATCGCCGAATGGCGCCGCATCAGGAACACCTTGATGCCCGCGGGGGTGTCACGGATGAGCATCACCGTCGCCGCCGGGCGCGGCGGCAGCGGCGTGACGGTCGTGTCCCCCACGGATCCGACGTCGCCGGTCAATCTCGCCTCCTGTGCGCGGGCCGACTGCGGGCGCGGCGGGCGAAGTACCGACCGTCGACCACGTCCAGCGCGATCGACTGGCCGAACGCCTTCGACAGGTTCTCCGCCGTCAGCACGTCCGACAGCAGGCCGGCCTCGACGACACGGCCCTCCGACAGGATCATGCAGTGGGTGAATCCGCGCGGGATCTCCTCGACGTGGTGGGTGACCAGCACCATCGCCGGTGAGTTCGGGTCGGCGGCCAGATCCTCCATCCGTGCCACCAGCTCCTCGCGCCCGCCCAGGTCGAGCCCGGCGGCCGGTTCGTCGAACAGCAGCAACTCCGGGTCGGTCATCATCGCCCGGGCGATCAGCACGCGCTTGCGCTCGCCCTCCGAGAGGGTGCCGTAGGTGCGGTCCGCCAGGTGCTCGGCGCCGACGCTCTCCAGCATGTCCAGGGCGCGGGTGTAGTCGATGTCGTCATAGCGTTCCCGCCAACGGCCCAGCACCGCATAGCCGGCCGAGACCACCAGGTCGCGCACCAGCTCGCCCTCGGGCACCCGGTGCGCCAGCGCGGAGCTGGTCAGGCCGACGCGGGCGCGCAGCTCGGACATGTCGACGCGGCCGAGCCGCTCCCCCAGGATGTAGGCGGTACCCGAGGAGGGGAACTCGATCGCGGCGGCGATGCGCAGCAGCGAGGTCTTGCCGGCACCGTTGGGGCCGACGATCACCCAACGTTCGTCCAGTTCGACCGACCACGTGATCGGACCCACCAGGGTCCGGCCGCCGCGCCGCAACGTGACGTCGGCGAAATGAATCAGCAGGTCCGGGTCGGCTGCATCTCCTTCGGCGGCGGGCACTCGCCCATCGTAGCCAGGCCGTCGCGGCGCCACCGACCACGCCTGCGCCGGGCCGCGACGACGTCGCGCCATCCGCTGACGGCGAGCACGGAATCCGGTGTGAGGCGCAGGAAAAGCTGCACCAGCGGACCGATGCCGAACGCGTAGAGCACCGTGCCGACACCGACCGTGCCGCCGAGCAGCCAGCCGGCCACCAGCACCGTCGCCTCGATGCCGGTGCGCACCAGTCGCACCGACAGCCCGGTGCGCGCGACCAGCCCGGTCATCAGCCCGTCGCGCGGCCCCGGACCGAGGCCGGCGCCGACGTAGAGGACGGTGCTGAGCGCGTTCAGAACCACCGCGCCGACCAGCATCGCGCTGCGCCCGGGCAGCGATCCCGGCGTCGGCAGCACCCACAGCGCGGCGTCGACGGTGACCGCGATGACGATGACGTTGGCCACGGTGCCGATGCCGAGCCGGTTGCGCAGCGGAATCCAGGCCAGCAGCACCACCGCGCCGACCACGGCCGAGGCGGTCCCGATCGTCATGCCGGTGCGCAGCGACAGGCCCTGATGGAACACGTCCCAGGGGTCCAGTCCGAGCTCGGCGCGCACCATCATCGCCATGGACAGCCCGTAACCACTCAGGCCGAGCAGCAGCACGGCCGCCCGGACGAAACCGCTACGCATCGGCATCACGCATGGTCGGGGAATCGTAGCCGGATCGCGTCGAGCTCCCGCGCCACCCGTTCGGCGTCGCGGTCGATCGGCGCCCCGGCCCGGGCCGGATCAGTCCAGTTGTACGCGGCAGCGAGCCGCTGGGCCCATCTCGATATCCACTTCCATGCCATACCGCGATAATCCGAGGCCAGTTGCTTGCGTTCAATAGCCAGTCAGGCAATACTGGCCTGCAATGACTCGAGAATTGGCGGCACGCACGCTCGATGTGGACCTCTTGGTCCGTGAGCTGGGAAACTGGCGTACATCCAGTCGCAGCGGCCCGGTCTACCGCGGGCTCGCCGACGCGATCCGGCTGCTGATCATCGACGGCCGGCTGCCGGTGGGGGCACGGCTGCCCAGCGAGCGGGCGCTCGCCGACGCGCTGCGGGTCTCCCGCACGACCGTCACCGCCGCCTACACCCAGCTGCGCGAGGACGGCTATCTGCGCGCCCGCCGCGGCGCCCGCAGCACCACCGCACTGCCCACCGCGGCGGCGCCCGACGCGGCAGGCCCGTCGGCGGCCCCGTCGACACCGGCGGTGAGCCTCGCCGCGGCGGCGCTGGCGGCCCCGGTCGCGGCGGTATCGGAGGCGTTCGCCGAGGCGACCCGGGATGTGACGCCGTATCTGAGCGAGCCGGGACACGAGCTGGTCGGGGTCAGCGCCCTGCGGCAGGCGATCGCCGACCGCTACTGCGAGCGCGGGCTGCCGACCCGCCCCGACGAGATCCTCGTCACCACAGGCGCTTTGCACGCGATCGGGCTGATCCTGACCACCTTCGTCCAGCCCGGCGATCGGGTGCTGGTCGAACAGCCCACCTATCACGGCGCGCTGTCGGCGATCGCCACCGCGGGAGCGCGGGCGGTGCCGGTGGCGATGACCGACGAGGGCTGGGAACTCGACGCGGTCCAGGCCGCGATCCATCAACTGGTCCCGAGCCTGGCGTACTTCATCCTCGACAACCAGAACCCGACCGGGTTGACGATGCCGGCTCCCGACCGGAAACGCTTGGCGCGCATCATCACCGAGACGCGTACCCGCACCATCGTCGACGAGACCATCACCGACATGTGGCTGCAGGACCCGGTTCCGCCACCGCTGCCGACGGAGCTCACCGCTCGGCGGGATCTGGTGATGCTGGTCGGGTCGATGTCGAAGTCGTTCTGGGGCGGCCTGCGGGTCGGCTGGATCCGCGCCGAGGCGGCGACGATCGCCACGCTGGCCGCGCTGCGGCCGTCGGTGGACATGGGCACCCCGGTGCTCGAACAGCTCGCCGCCGCACGGCTGCTGGCCAGGCGCGAGCAGGTGTTGCCCGAGCGTCGCGAGCTGTTGCGGACCCGCCGGGCGGCGCTGATGGGGCTGCTGCGCCGGCACCTGCCGGACTGGCAACCGGTCTCCGCGATGGGGGGCATCTCGCTGTGGGTGCGCCTGCCGGCGCCGATGAGCACCGCGCTGTCGGCCGCCGCGTCACGGCTCGGATTGGAGTTGCCGGCCGGGCCCCGGTTCGGTGTCGACGGTTCGCTGGAGCGATTCGTCCGGATCCCGTACGCCCTGCCCGAGGAGCAGCTCGGCGAGGCGGTCGAGCTGCTGGCCCGCGCCTGGCACAGCGTCACCGGCTCGGCCTCCCCCGAACCCACCACCGTCGTGGTCTAGCGCCTGTCCGGCCGCGCCGAAACCACGCTTGATGACGCGAAATCGCGAAATGCCGTCAACAACCGTGGTTTCGGCGCGGCTGGACGAGCAGAACGCGACGTCAGTCGGGGATCTCGACGCGGCGCAGCACGCCGTCGCGGGCGTCGGCGGCCTCGATCTCACCGCGGGTGATGCCCAACAGGAACAGCACGGTGTCCAGATACGGGTGGCTCAACGACGCGTCGGCGACCTCACGCAGCGCCGGTTTGGCGTTGAACGCGACGCCGAGACCGGCCGCGGCCAGCATGTCGATGTCGTTGGCGCCGTCGCCGACGGCGACGGTCTGCTCCATCGGAACACCCGCCTGCGCCGCGAAATCCCTGAGCGCCTTGGCTTTTCCGGCGCGGTCGATGATCGGCCCGACGACCCGGCCGGTGAGCTTGCCGTCGACGATCTCCAGCTCGTTGGCGGCGACGAAATCCATGGCCAGCTCGTGCGCCAGCGGCTCGATCACCTGACGGAAACCGCCGGACACGATCCCGCAGTGAAAACCCAGGCGGCGCAACGTCCGCAGCGTGGTGCGCGCCCCCGGCGTCAACTCGATCTGCTCCCCCACCTCGGCGAGCACCTCGGCGGGCAGCCCTTTCAGGGTGGCCACCCGCCGCTCCAGCGACTCGGCGAAGTCGAGCTCCCCGCGCATGGCGGCCTCGGTGATCTCGGCCACGGCGGCGTGCGCACCGACCCGGTCGGCGAGCATCTCGATCACCTCGCCCTGGATCAGCGTCGAGTCGACGTCGAAGACGATCAGCCGTTTGGCGCGGCGCGACAGGCTGTAGTCCTCCAGGGCGATGTCGACGCCCTGCTCGGAGGCGACCCGCGCCATGACGGCCTGCAGCCGGCGGTAGACCTGGTCGGAGGGCACCGAGACCCGCAGCTCCAACCCGGTCACCGGGTAGTCGGACACCCCGCGGATGAAGTCGATGTTGACGTTCAGCGCGGCGAGTTCGCGGGCCACCCGCCCGAACGCCTCCGAGCTGATCGGCCGACCGAGCACCACGATGGTGTGGGTTGACGGCTCGCGCAGCACCGGTTGGTCGCCGCTGGGCTCGATGGTGACGTCCAGGCCGAGACCACGAATCGCGGCCTGCACCTCACCGCGCAGCGCGGGGTCGCCGATGACGTCGTCGGGGCCGCCCACGAGCACCCCGAGCGTCAACCTGCCGCGGATGACGACCTGCTCGACGTTGAGCAACTCGACCTTGTGCCGCGACAGTACTTCGAACAGCGCCGACGTGACGCCCGGCCGGTCGGCGCCGGTAACCGTGATCAGCAACGTTGATCGGTTGCGGGGAGCACCCATCAGACCGTGGCGTGCCGACGCCGGGAGTCAGGGCCGGTCGCCACTGACGTCCCCGGCGGGCTCACCTGTAGCTGCTGCGACAGGGGCATCAGCTCGATCGGTCCGCCGGCTGCGGCTCCGGCTCGTGCGTGCGGCCCACGTGCGCCTCGGCACGCATCCGCTCGATCATGTGCGGGTAGTGCAGCTCGAACGCCGGGCGCTCGGAGCGGATCCGCGGCAGCTCGTAGAAGTTGTGCCGCGGCGGCGGGCAGGTGGTCGCCCACTCCAGCGAGTTGCCGTAACCCCACGGGTCGTCGACGGTCACCGGCTCGCCGTAACGCCAGCTCTTGAACACGTTCCACACGAACGGGAGCATCGAGATGCCGAGGATGAACGCACCGATCGTGGAGACCACGTTCAGGCCGGTGAAGCCGTCGGTGTCCAGGTAGTCAGCGTAGCGGCGCGGCATGCCCTCGTTACCGAGCCAGTGCTGCACCAGGAACGTGGTGTGGAAGCCGATCAGCGTCAGCCAGAAGTGCAGCTTGGCCAGGCGCTCGTCGAGCAGGCGGCCGGTCATCTTCGGGAACCAGAAGTAGATGCCGGCGTAGGTCGCGAACACGATGGTGCCGAACAGCACGTAGTGGAAGTGCGCGACGACGAAGTAGCTGTCGCTGACGTGGAAGTCCAGCGGCGGGCTGGCCAGCAGCACACCCGACAGGCCACCCAGCAGGAAGGTGACGATGAAGCCGATCGAGAACAGCATCGGCGACTCGAACGTCAGCTGTCCCTTCCACATGGTGCCGATCCAGTTGAAGAACTTGATGCCGGTCGGCACGGCGATCAGGAAGGTCATGAAGGAGAAGAACGGCAGCAGCACCGCGCCGGTGGCGTACATGTGGTGCGCCCACACCGCGATCGACAGCGCCGCGATGCTGATGGTGGCGTAGATCAGCGTGGTGTAGCCGAAGATCGGCTTGCGGCTGAACACCGGGAAGATCTCGCTGACGATGCCGAAGAACGGCAGCGCGATGATGTACACCTCGGGGTGGCCGAAGAACCAGAACAAGTGCTGGTAGAGCATCACGCCACCGTTGGCCGGGTCGTAGATGTGCGCACCGAGGTGACGGTCGGCGGCCAGGCCGAACAGCGCGGCGGTCAGCAGCGGGAACGCGATCAGCACGAGCACCGAGGTCACCAGGATGTTCCAGGTGAACACCGGCATCCGGAACATGGTCATGCCCGGGCAGCGCATGCACACCACGGTGGTGATCATGTTGACCGCGCCGAGGATGGTGCCCAGACCCGAGATGGCCAGGCCCAGGATCCACAGGTCACCGCCGGCACCCGGCGAGTGGATCGCGTTCGACAGCGGCGCGTAGGCCGTCCAGCCGAAGTCGGCGGGGCCACCCGGGGTGAAGAACCCGGAGATGGTGATCAGCGCGCCGAAGACGAACAGCCAGAACGACAGCGCGTTCAGGCGCGGGAACGCCACGTCGGGAGCACCGATCTGCAGCGGCAGCACGAGGTTGGCGAAGCCGAACACGATCGGGGTCGCGTAGAAGAGCAGCATCACCGTGCCGTGCATGGTGAACAGCTGGTTGAACTGCTCGTTGGACAGGAACTGCAACCCCGGCATAGCCAACTCGGTGCGCATGAACAGCGCCATCAGCCCGCCGATGAAGAAGAAGATGAAGCAGGCGACGCAGTACATGATGCCGATCAGCTTGTGATCGGTCGTCGTCACCAGCTTGTAGACCAGGTTGCCCTTCGGCCCCAGCCGGGCCGGGAATGGACGGCGAGCCTCGAGTTGTCCGATTGGGGGCGCTTCGGCTACCAACTGGTCCTCCAAACTTCCGGTCGGGTCATCCCCGCGGTCTTCAGGTGAATCCTAACGCTCGGCATCGCCGTCGGTTACAGAGGTCCTACAAACGGTCGTACCTCTCGGTATCGGGCCGCTGCACCGGCATCGAGCTGGACCGATGTTACCGTCGGCGACGTGCCGATCTTCCGACCGCGTGCCGTAGTCCGCTCCGCCGCGCTGACCGGGGTCGCGGCCCTGGTGACCGCGCTCTCCGGGTGCGGCACCCCCGGCGGTGAGACCGAACTGACGCCGTGGCAGCAATCGGTCATCACCAGCACCACCCAGATCGCCGGGGCCGGGGTGCTGGGCAACCAGCGCCGCCCCGACGAGTCGTGCGCGCCGGAGCCCGCCGCCCTGGATCCGGGGCCGCCGGAGCGTCCGGTCCGGCACGCCGCCGGGGAGACGGTAGTACCGGCCGACCCGCAGCGCATCGTGGTGCTCTCCGGGGACCAGCTCGACGCGCTGTGCGCGCTGGGGCTGCAGTCGCGCATCGTCGCCGCCGCTCTGCCCGACGGTTCGTCGGCGCAGCCGTCGTACCTCGGCCAGGTGATCCACGACGTGCCGGCGGCCGGTTCCCGCAGCGACCCGGACCTGGCCGCGATCCGGGAGGCCAACCCCGACCTGATCCTGGGCGCCGCCGGCGTCACGCCGACCGATGTCGCCGAGCTGGCCGCGATCGCGCCGACCGTGTTCACCGGGCCGCCCGGGGCCGACTGGCGCAACAACCTGCGCATCGTCGGCGCCGCGACCGGGCGGCTGGCCGCAGCCGACGCGCTGCTCGACGACTTCGAACGGGCCGCCGACAAGACCGGTGCCGAGAACGACGCCACCCATTTCCAGGCCTCGGTGGTGCAGTTCACCGAGGACACCATGCGGATCTGGGGCGTGGACACCTTCCCGGGCAGTGTGCTCGCCGCAGTGGGCGTCGATCGCCCTGCGACCCAGCGGTTCACCGACAAGCCGTACATCGAGATCGGTACCAGCGACGCCGATCTGCGCGAGTCACCGGACTTCTCGGCTGCCGACGGCGACATCGTCTACGTGTCGTTCGACTCCCCCGCCGCCAAGGAGCGAGCTCCGGTGGTGTTGAAGAGCGATGCGTGGAAGAAGCTGTCGGCCAACCGCGACAACCGGGTGTTCATCGTCAACAACGAGGTCTGGCAGACCGGTGAGGGCATCGTCGCCGCCCGCGGCATCCTCGACGACTTGCGCTGGCTCAATGCCCCGATCAACTAGGGCCCCGGTCGACGAGCCCGGCTGGGTCGAGCGGCCCGATGTAACGTGACCGGCGTGTTCCATGTGCTGAAGTCGACGTATCTGCAGCCGCCCGAGGTCGTCGAGCAGACCCGGCCCGCGCACCTGGCCTGGCTCGAGCAGGAGGTCGCCGCGGGAAGGATCGTGTTGGCCGGCCGGCTGGAGGATCAGTCGGGTGCGATCTTGGTCACCGGCGACATGACGGCCGAGCAGGCGCAGGATATCGTCGATCGTGACCCGTACACATCGGCCGGTGTGGCCCGCTACGAACGGTTTTCGTTCAACGGCGCCTTCCGTGCGCCGGGCTCGCAGCAGGGCTGACCGGCGGTCGATTCACAGCAGATTCATAGCTGGTTCACACCGCGCCCCGGATTGTCGGCGCGGCCGTCGCTGTTGTGTCGGGAGACGCGAAGAGAGGTTGAAGACATGAGGACCGTGAACGCTTACGCCGCGACCTCGGCCACGGCGCCGCTGGCCCCGACGACGATCACCCGCCGCGATGTCGGCCCGCACGATGTCGCGATCGACATCCACTTCGCCGGGATCTGCCATTCCGACATCCACACCGTCCGCGCGGAGTGGGGCCAACCGAACTACCCGGTGGTGCCGGGGCACGAGATCGCCGGCGTGGTCTCGGCGGTGGGTTCGGAGGTGACGAAGTTCGCCGTCGGTGACCGGGTGGGCGTGGGCTGCTTCGTCGACTCCTGCCGCGAGTGCGAGTTCTGCCGCGCCGGGCTGGAGCAGTTCTGCGAGCGCGGCATGGTCGGCACCTACAACGCGGTCGACCGCGACGGCCAACCCACCTACGGCGGCTACAGCGGCGCGATCGTGGTCGACGAGAACTACGTGCTGCGCATCCCCGACGCGCTGCCGTTGGACGCGGCTGCGCCGCTGCTGTGCGCCGGCATCACCACCTATTCACCGCTGCGGCACTGGAACGCCGGCCCGGGCAAGCAGGTGGCCGTCATCGGGCTCGGTGGGCTGGGCCACGTGGCCGTCAAGCTCGCCCGTGCGCTGGGCGCGGAGGTGACCGTGCTCAGCCAGTCGCTCAAGAAGATGGAGGACGGCCTGCGGCTGGGCGCGAGCCACTACTACGCGACCTCCGACCGGGACACCTTCAAGAAGCTGCGCAACCGGTTCGACCTCATGCTCAACACCGTCTCGGCACCGGTGGATCTCGCGGCGCTGGCGAACCTGCTCAAGGTCGACGGCACCCTGGTGCTGCTGGGCATGCCCGACAAGCCGCTGGAGCTGCCGGCGGGTGCCTTGATCCGGGGCCGGCGCAGCGTGTCGGGGTCGCTGATCGGCGGGATCGCCGAGACCCAGGAGATGCTCGACTTCTGCGCCGAGCACGGGGTGCTGCCCGAAATCGAGGTCATCACACCCGATTACATCAACGAGGCGTACGACCGGGTGGTCGCCAGCGATGTGCGGTACCGGTTCGTCATCGACACCGCGTCGTTGCGCGGCTAGTCAGTACTGACGCGCCTCGACCGTATCGATGGCGAGCCCGTGCCGGGACGCGTCCCAGGTGTAGAAGGTCTGCTTGCCCCTGACCTCGATGGTCCAGCCGTCGACGTGGACGGTCTGGCCGTCGGTGAGCTCGATGGTGCGCGACGGCGCCGGCATCCGGTCGGTGACGCTGCCTTTGTCCCAGTACATCTCGCCGGTTCCGCGCACCACCACGAGGTTCAGCCGGCCGGCGTGTTTGGCCTGGTCCCACGGCGACTGGGCGAACGGTTGCCCGTCGGAGTGCTGGCAGATCACCATCGGGCCGCCGCCGCGGCCCACCGCGTCCGCGGTGACCAGACAGCGGACGCCGGCGTACTCGGTGACGACGGGTCCGTCGTCGGCCGATGCCACCGGGGCCGTGACCACTCCGGCCACCAGCGCTGCCGCCGGCACTGACGTCAGTCCGAAGACCTGCCGGATTCTCCGCCCGACCGCACCCGCTGTGCGTGACACCACTCCTCGTGTCCTTCCGTGCCAGTTCGCCACTGCCATCGGGATGCTCTCATGACCGGGACGCTCGACGCGTCGATTTCGGAGTAACCGATTGGCGCCGACCGCCTTTGGGCCCGACCCACCGACACGGCAAAGCCCGCCGGGGCGACGACCCCGGCGGGCTTGACACGCCGAACCGCGCTAGAAGTCCCAGTCCTCGTCCTCGGTCACCTCGGCCCGGCCGATGACGTAGCTCGAACCCGACCCGGAGAAGAAGTCGTGATTCTCGTCGGCGTTGGGCGCCAGCGCGGACAGGATCGCCGGGTTGACGTCGGTCTCGTCCTTGGGGAACAACGCCTCGTAGCCGAGGTTCATCAACGCCTTGTTGGCGTTGTAGCGCAGGAACTTCTTGACGTCCTCGGTCAGCCCGACACCGTCGTAGAGGTCCTGGGTGTACTCGACCTCGTTGTCGTAGAGCTCGTAGAGCAGCTCGTAGGTGTAGTCCTTGAGCTCCTGCTGCTTGGCCGAGTCGACCATCTGCAGGCCGCGCTGGTACTTGTAGCCGATGTAGTAGCCGTGCACCGCCTCGTCGCGAATGATCAGCCGGATCATGTCGGCGGTGTTGGTCAGCTTGGCGCGGCTGGCCCAGTACATCGGCAGGTAGAAGCCGGAGTAGAACAGGAAGCTCTCCAGCAGCGTGGAGGCCACCTTGCGTTTCAGCGGCTCGTCGCCGCGGTAGTACTCCATGACGATGGCGGCCTTGCGCTGAAGGTTGGGGTTCTCCTCCGACCAGCGGAAGGCCTCGTCGATCTCGGCGGTGGAGCACAGCGTGGAGAAGATGTTGCTGTAGCTCTTGGCGTGCACCGACTCCATGAACGCGATGTTGGTCAGCACCGCCTCCTCGTGCGGGGTCAGCGCGTCCGGGATCAGGCTCACCGCCCCGACGGTGCCCTGGATGGTGTCGAGCAGCGTCAGCCCGGTGAACACCCGCATCGTCAGGGTCTTCTCCTCGTCGGTGAGGGTGTTCCAGGACTGGATGTCGTTGGACACCGGCACCTTCTCCGGCAGCCAGAAGTTGCCGGTCAGCCGGTGCCAGACCTCGAGGTCCTTCTCGTCTGTCACCCGGTTCCAGTTGATGGCCGAGACCCGATCGATCAGCTTCGTACCGTCGCTCACCAGCACCCCACTTCGGACGTTGGAATCGTGTACCCGCACACTACCCCTGGTGGCCGACAACCGGAGTCAACGCGACATGTTGTGTCAGTCGCGTGTCGCGATCCGAATCGGCAAACCCCAGGAAGTGGTACTCCGACGGGTCGAAACGCCGGGTCGCCAGCCAGTACTGCCAGGTCATCCCGCTCCACAGGGTGCGGTTCACCCCGTGTTCGTCGAGGTACCAGCTGCGGCACCCGCCGGTGTTCCACACGGTGCCGGCCAGCTCGCGCTGCAGCTTCTCGTTGTAGGCGTCCTGGGCGGCCTTGGTCGGTTCCAGCGCCTGCGCGCCCATCCGGTCCACCGCCGCGATTGCCTGGGCGACGTAGCGGATCTGCGACTCGATCATGAACACCACCGAGTTGTGCCCCAGCGCGGTGTTGGGCCCGAGCAGGAAGAACAGGTTCGGCATGCCGGTGACCGTGATGCCGCGCAGCGCACTGATGCCCTCCCGGTTCCAGCGGTCGACCAGGTCCTCTCCGGCCCGGCCCTTGATGTCGAGGTAGCTGAAGGCGTCGGTGACGTGGAAACCGGTGGCGCACACCACCACGTCGACGTCCCGTTCGGTGCCGTCGCCGGCGACGATGCCGGTGCGGGTGAAGCGGGCGATGCCGTCGGTGATCACCTCGGTCTTCGGGTCGGCCACCGCGCGGTAGTAGGTGTTGGAGTTGAGGATGCGCTTGCAGCCGGCCCGGTAGCTCGGGGTCAGCTTGCGACGCAACTCGGGATCCTTGACCCAGCGGCGGATGTTCCATTTGCCCAGCAGCTCGCCGATCTTGAGCAGGCGGGGCTGCTTGGTCATGGCGAAGCCGACGACTTCATGGGCCCAGTAGATGGCCGCCCGCATCGCCCACCGGGTGCCCGGCACGTAACTGAACACCGTGCGCAGCCACGGCGGGATCGGGTTGTTCGGCCGGGGCATCACCCACGCCGGCGTGCGCTGGTAAAGATGCAGCGCGGCAACGTCTTCGATGATCGCCGGCACGATCTGGATGGCGCTGGCGCCGGTGCCGATCACCGCCACCCGCTTGCCGGTCAGATCGACGCTGTGGTCCCACTGCGCGGAGTGGAACAGCCGGCCCTGATACTCGTCGATGCCCTCGAAGTCGGGGATCAGCGGGATGTGCAACCCGCCGATGCCGGAGATGAGGAACTGCGCGACGAACTCGCGGCCGTCGGTGGTGAAGACGTGCCAGCGCATCTCGGTGTCGTCCCAGTACGCGCGGTCGACGTGGGAGCCGAACCGGATGTAGCGGCGCAGGCCGTACTTGTTGGTCACGCCCTGCATGTACTCGAGGATCTCGGGCTGATAGGACCACATGTGGGTCCAGTCGGCCTTCGGTTCGAACGAGAACGAGTACATGTGCGACGGGATGTCGCAGGCGCACCCGGGATAGGTGTTGTCACGCCAGGTGCCGCCGATGTCGTCGGCCTTCTCCAGGATCAGGAACTCGACACCACGTCGTTGCAGCGCGATCCCCATCCCCAACCCGGAGAAGCCCGTGCCGATGATCAACGCGCGGGTGTGCACGGGGCCGGTGTGCGACTGATCCGGGTCCGGCTGGGTCTCGCTCGTCTGCGCGGCAACGGTCATCACGACATCCTTTCCTGGGACCGGCGGTACCGGGTACTCCCATCGTCCGGACCCGACGCGACGGTGTCAACGGACCTTGGTCCCTACCGCGAGGTCCCTGTGCGGCGGACGTCGGGAAGTCAGGCGACGGGGCGCTGGCGCCGCACCGCGGTGTGTACGGGCTGATCGGGGTCGACCTCGACGCCGAGCAGTTCCGCGGTGCCGTTGATGGCGCCCATCATGATCGTGGTCAGGTGTGAGATGAATCGATCTGCGGGCATCCGGCGGGGAGTCTCCTCGTCGGGCCCCAGCCACCAGTCCGTCGCCGAGGCCGCGGTGCCGAAGATCGCGAACGCGGCGAGCTCGAAGGCGGCCGGATCGAGCGCCATGTCCTCGAGTTCGACGCGGATCATGTCGGCGATGGCCAGCGTGATGTCGCGCCCCTTGTTGACCGTCGTCATCGCGGCGGCGGACTGGTCGGCGAACCGTCCCTGCAGCAGGAACCGCACCACGTTGGGATGACGGTCGACCAGGTCGACGTAGTGGGCCACGCCGCGCGCCACGATGTCCCGGGTGGAGTCGCGTTCGACGTCGATGGACGGAATGATGGCCGCCCACAACATGTCCCGCATGCGCTGGCCGATCTCGGCGAACATGTCGGACTTGTCGGTGAAGTGCCGGTAGATCTTCGGCTTGGCCGTACCGGCCTCCTCGGCGATCTCACGCACACTGACGTTCGGGCCGAGCCGGTCGATGGCCCGGAACGCGGCGTCGACGATCTCCGCGCGCACCTTCTTGCGGTGCTCGCGCCAGCGTTCGCTGCGGGCGTCGACCTTGGCCCGCGGCTCGCCGCCCGACCGCGGCTTCGACCCTCGTCGCACCCGATCACTGTACCGCTCCGGCACCGCTGACCTCGCCGGACCGCGACACCGCGCCGACAGGCCCGATCGGCGTCGCTTGGGTACTATCGCAGCCGACAGTTCACCGATCGAGACGAGATCCATGACGCAGCGATATGACCTGGTCATCGCGGGTGGCGGGCCGGCGGGCTCGGCCGCCGCGTGGCAGGCAGCCCAGACCGGCGCGAAGGTAGTGGTCCTGGACAAGGCCGAGTTCCCGCGCGACAAGCCCTGCGGGGACGGATTGACCGCGCGTGCGGTCAGCTACCTGCAGAAGATGGGTCTGGCCGACGAGGTCGCCAAGTTCCACCGGGTGAATCGGGTCACGGTGTTCAGCCCGAGCGAGTGGGAGTTGTCGTTCCCGCGCCGGCCCGGGATGCCCGACCACGGCCACACCGTCAGCCGCACCGAGCTCGATACGTTGCTGCTCAAGAACGCCGAGTCGGCCGGCGCGGAGGTGCGCCAGTCCGCCGAGGTGACGGGCCCGATCGTGGAGAACGGCCGCGTGGTCGGGGTGACCCTGAAGAACGGCGAGAAAGTGTACGGCGACGCCGTCATCGCCGCCGACGGCGCCTACTCCCCGATCAAGCGGGCGCTGAACATCGACTCGGAGTACAAGGGCTACTCGGCCATCGCGATCCGCTCCGAGATGTATGCGAACCGGCCCGATTCCGACAGCCTCAACATCTATCTGAAGCTGGTGTTCAACGGCGACCAACTGCCCGGCTACGCGTGGGTGTTCCCGATGGGCGGCGGCCGGTTCAACATCGGGCTGGGCTACGTCAACAGCTACAAGAACTGGCAGGCGATCAACGCGACCCAGTTCTTGGGCGAGTTCCTGCGCAGCCTGCCGCCGGAGTGGGAGCTGCCGCCGATCGAGGAGCTCAAGAAGAACCGCAGCGTGCGGGCCTGGCGGCTGCCGATGGGCTTCACCGCCTGGCCGCCGTGGCGCCCGGGTGTGCTGTTCGCCGGCGACGCGCTGGGCGCCGGCAAGCCGGCGTCGGGTGCCGGGATCTCCAAGGCGCTCGAATCCGGTTTGGCCGCAGGCGAATGCGCGATCGCCGCGCTGACCAACGGCGGGCCAGACGACTTCACCAACTACGCGCAGCGCATGGAGGCGGCCTGGGGCAAGGAGTACCGCCGCGGCCGCATCATGCACAAGCTGATCGGTAACCCGACGGTGGCCAACCTCGGCGTCAAGCTGATCGACAACGCCGCATTCCGCGACCGGCTGCTCAAGGCGCTGTACAAGAAGGCACAGGGCCCGCAGCACGTCGTCAAGAAGTAGGCTCGCCGGCCCGGAGATGTCGTTCCCGCCGCGTAGCGTGGCGGCGTGGAGCAACGTGTCAGCCTGATCACGCTGGGCGTGGACGACCTGGACCGGGCCCGCCGCTTCTATGAACAGGGACTGGGCTGGTCCCCCGCCCACACAGCCGACGGCGTGGTCTTCTATCAGCTGGCCGGGATCGGGCTGGCGCTGTTCGGCCGTGCCGATCTGGCCGAGGACGCCCGCCGTCCGATCGACGGGCGGTTCAGCGGCATCACGATCGCGATCAACCAGCGCACCGAGGCCGAGGTGGACGCGGTGCTCGCGCAGGCCCGGTCGGCAGGCGCGACGATCCTCAAACCGGCCGAGCGGGTTTTCTGGGGCGGCTATTCCGGATACTTCGCCGACCCCGACGGCCACGTCTGGGAGGTCGCCCACAATCCGCAGTGGACGATCAACGACGACGGCACGCTGACCATCTGACCCGCGGTGCCGGACGGATGGTCTAGCGGGCGACGACGCTGAGCAGGACCGTCGCGTCGGTGAGCGCGACGAGGTGGTGCCGCTCCGGCGGGATCACCAGGTACTCCCCCTCGGCGACCTCCACGGACGCGCTCGCGGTTCCCAGTCGGACCCGTCCGCGGATCACGAGAAGCGTTGCTTCGCCGGGATTCTCGTGATCGGACAGTTCACGGCCGGCGGCCAGGGTGAGCACCACCTGCTTGAGCGTGTGGTCCGAACCACCATGCAGCGTGGTTACGGTGCGCCCACTGCTCGCCGTGCGCGCCTCGGTGATCTGCTGGTCGCTCAGGTCGGTGAGCGAGGTTGGTTGCACTACAGCCTCCATTGTTGGGTGGGTTGATATCCGCAGGGCCGGAGATCGGCACGGCTGGGCGGGCAGGTGGGGTCGACGAGGTTCAGCCGCCGGGACGCAGGGTCAGGCCCACCTCGCAGGAGCCGGCCCGCGGATCCGGTGTCACCGCGACCCGGTACCGTCCGCCGAGCGCGTCGGCGTTGAGGTCGATCACCTCCTGGATGAGGCCCTGTTGGATGCCCCGCACCACCTCCGGTGCCGTTCGAGCGACCTCGGCCAGCGGGCAGGTGCAGATCTGCACGGTGACCTCGCCGAACGAAGTCAGCACATTGCGCACTTGAAAGCCCAGTTCGCCCAGCGTCTCGACAACCAGATCCGCGACCGTGGTCTCGGCGTGGCGCCGCGCCACCCGGACCCGGTGGGCCAGATCGGCGCCGATGCGCGCGGCCCGCTGCTCGCGCTCCTCGGCAGTCCCGCCCAGGTGCGCCGCGAACAGCGACACGATGTCGGCGTAGTCGAGCCTGGGTGTCGGCTCGTAGGTCAGCCGGGGACGCCCCCGGCCCCCGCCCGACGCGCGCCGCCGCCGGATCGCTCCCTGGCTCTCCAGCGTGGACAGGTGAAACCGCGCCGTGGTGATGTGGATCCGCAGGGCCTGGGCTACCTGCTGCGCGTCGACCGGCGCGGTTGCCCGCCGAACCACTTCGAGCACCTTCTGCCGCTGCTGGCCGGCCGCCCGATCCGAGGGCGGTGCATCGAAGTCGTGGCGCGGCGCTGACACGGACACCCCTTGTGTTCGTCACTTCTGTGGAACGACACCGACCACAGCAATGGCGGTCAGCGAGTGACGATACCGCTGGAACGTCCTGCGCATATTGATGACCCGCTTACGAGCGGCCGGGCGGCGGATCAGGTTGCCGACGATGCGCAGCGCGCCGGACAACCCCTCGTCGGCCAGCACCCGTCCCGGGTTGAGCAGCGCCATCTTGGCGTAGTCGACCTTGACGACCTCGAATCCGACATCGGTGAGCAAGGTGACCCACTCGGACGCGGTCAGCGGCCGCGCGTTGACCTTGATGGCGCGGGCCATGTCCTTGCGGATCTGGTCCTTGGTCTCCTGCGACAGCGAGTCGGGCTGCAGACCGAGTTCGTGGATGGCGTAGCGTCCGCCGGGCCGCAGCACCCGGAACGCCTCGGCGACGATCGCCCGCTTGTCGCGGTCCCCCTGCATGGTCAGCATCGCTTCACCGATCACCACGTCCGCACTCGCGTCGGGCAGCCCGGTGTCGGCGGCGTTGGCGACGACCACCTTCCCGTCGACCGGTTCGACGATCCTGCGCACCGCTTCGGTGGCCGCGGCGGTGTCGTCGACACCCACATAGGACTTCGGTCGGGCGGCGACGATGTCGGTGGCGGTGCGCCCCAGACCCGGCCCGAGTTCGACGACGTCTGCCCCGGTCACCCCGGCGGCCGCCAGCAGTCGCCGGGTCAGCTCCAGACCGCCCGGGCGCAACACCCGCTTGCCGAGTCGCGCCAACAGCCAGTGGCCGGGCAGATCGGCATCGGACCGGTTGGCCAGCGGAAGTGGTGGGTTGGCGCTCATTGTCTGATCGTCCTTTCCATGGCGGCGATCGCGAAGATCGACGTGAACACTGCGCAGGTGTAGAGCAGTGCCGAATTCGGGCCCCACGGCGGGGTGAGCACGGTGTCCTGCCCGGTGGCGTACACCGCGTTGAGCAGCGGCATGAAACGTTGGAGGGTCACCCCGCTGGGCAGGTATCCGGCGGCGGTCTCAGCGACGAACGCCCACAACAGGATCGCGCTGACCGCGGCCAGCGGTGAACGCATGAGTGACCCCACACCGACACCGGCGCCGGCGGCGAAGACGGCCAGCAACGGAACCGTCCACAGCAGCCGAAGGCCGACCGGATCGGTCCACGACACCGAACCGTAGACGGTGGGCGCGAGCACCGGCAGCGTCCACAGCACCACAACCAGGGTGACCGCGGCGACGACGGCGCCGAGCCCCGCGTAGAACAGCCACCGACCGAACAGCACCGACAATCGAGACTGGAGCGCGAGCCTCACGTGTTCAGCTGTGCTGTAACGATTTTCGGATGCCTGCCCGTCCGCGGCCGCGACCGCCACCAGCGTGGTGGTGATGGTGATGACCCAGTACGCGGCGTTCGAGGTCGACACCTGCAACACCGAGATCTGCCCGGGGATGCGGGCGAACGCCTCGGCGACCAGGGCGATCCCGACGGTGATGGCGGCCGGGATCGCGATCGCGGCCGGGACGGTCACCGCCCACAGCCGGCTGAGCCCACCGGTGCGGATGCGTTCGGCGCGCAGGCTGCGCACCACCGCGGCGGCGGTCATGCGCACTCCAACAGCGTTGATTCCAGCCAGTCGCGGGGGTCGGCACCGACGGGGGTCAGCGTATCCAGGTCACCGGATTCGGTGACGCGCCCGTCGGCGAGCAGGACGATCCGGTCCGCGGTCAGCGCCACCTCGCCGAGCAGGTGGGTGGCCACCACGACGGTGCGGCCCTGCTCGGCCAGCCGCCGCAGCAGCGATCGGAACCACACGATGCCCGGGACGTCGAGCCCGTTGAGCGGTTCGTCGAACAACAGGGCCTGCGGGTCGGCGAGCAGGGCGCCGGCGATGGCGACCCGCTGGCGCATGCCCAGCGACAGCCGGTCGATCCGGTCACGGCGGCGCTCGGCCAGTCCGGTGTCGGCGAGCACGGTGTCCACGCGGGCGGCGTCGACGCCGGACAATGCCGCCAGCCAGCGCAGGTGCCGGGTCACGGTGTGGCGGGGGTTCATCGCGTCGGGGCCGAGGTGGAAACCGAGCAGCCTCGGGTCACTCCCCGCAGGTCGGCCGTTGACGAGCACCGTGCCGCTATCCGGGCGGTCCAGGCCCGCGATCAGCCGCAGCAACGTGGTCTTGCCGGCTCCGTTGAGACCGAGCAGCGCGGTGACCGTGCCCGCCGGGAACGTCGCGGTGACGTCGGAGACCGCCCGTCGGCCACCGAAGTGTCTTGTCAGCCCGACCGTTTCGATCATTCGAAGTTACACGGGATCGGCAGGCCGATTGTCTTGATGCCGTTGCACAACGATTTGCTGGCCAGCTTCCACCGGCCGTCGATGCGCCGCCACTCGGCCTCGACCTGGATCGTCGGCGCGCCCTGCCGGTGGGCGTTGATGATCGCGGTGTGGCGGTCACCGTCGTGGGTTTCCGGACCGGTGACCTGGCTGTAGCCGCGCGGCGCCCGGAAGAAGCCGAGCCGGTAGATCATCTTCGGCACGATCACCGCTCGGTCACCGCCCTCCAGCTGGGCCGCCTTGACCCAGTCGGGCGCCTGGGTGGCGACCAGCAGCCGGATCTGCGCGTCGAGCTCCTCCACGGTCGGCACCTCGGAGGTGATCGCGAAGTCCTCGACGGACTCGGTGGGCGCGGGCTGGGCGGACGCCGTTGGCGCCGCCCCCATCGCCGTGACCACCGCGATCAGCAACGTCGCGATCACGGCGAAATGCCTGGGCATCGACATGCACTCCCTTTTTAGAGGAAACGTTTCCGCTAAATGTAGCGATGCCGATGAGGTTAGGCAAGGCTTACCTAGAAGTTGGGTGCGTCACACCCTTGCGGTGCTGCGGGGAGGGCCCGGCCGCCGGCAGGTTCCTTGTGAAGGCGACGGCCGCCTCGTCCGACAGCGTCCCGTCGGCCAGCGTGGTCCAGGCCAGCGGCACGACCACGGTGCCGACGCCCCTCGACCATCAGACCCAACGCGTGCCGGCGAACCCGGCGAACGCCATGCGCTGCTGCGGTAACCAGCGGCGGGCCGGAGTCGACGCCTAGCGCCTCCCCCGCTTGGGCTTCGCCGGCCGGCGCGGGATCTTCCCGGCCGCGGCGCGGGCGGCCTGCTTGGCCAGTGTCTTCTCCCGGGCGGTGCGTTTCGGTGGCGGCGGGGTCCCGCGGGAGGAGCCGGGCCGGCGCCCGCGCACGATCCCGATGAACTCCTCGACCAGCACCGACGGCTGCCCCTCCGGGAACGCCAGCCCGACCGCGCAGGTCGGTGCGTCGACGATCGGCCGGTGGGTCAGGTCGCGGCGGTGGTGCAGCCGCGCCAGCGACTGCGGGACGATCAGCACCCCCATGCCGGTGGCGACGAGTTCGATTGCGGCTCCGGTGGTTTCGGGCCGGTACTCGACCGCGACGCCCGGCGCGTCGGGCCAGCCGACGACGTCGTCGAGCGGGATCAGCGTGGGTTCGTCGTCGAGGTCGGCGGCGGTGACCTCGTCCGCGGCGGTGACGACGTGGTCTTTGGGTACCACGACAACCGTCGTCTCCTCGTAGAGCGGGATGACCGCAAGCCCGGTGGTGTCGGCGGGCAGGCGCAGCAGGGACAGGTCGACGACGCCGCCACGCACCGCATCCGCGGCGTCGGCCGCCGCAACGGGATGCAGGTGCAGAGGCACGTCGGGGTGGCGCTGCGCCCAGATCCGCGCCCACTTGGCCGGCGTCCCACCTGGCATGTAGCCGAGCGTGAGGGACTGCGGGGTCACCGCCTTAGGCTACCGATACGCTGGTGGCATGAGCAGGGCGAACACACAGTCCATGAAACCCGCGACCGCGGCGAAGAAGCTGGACGTGTATCTGCCCGCGACACCGCCGGAGTTCCAGGCCAATCCGATCACCCGCGAGGAGCTGGCCGCGCTGCAGGCCGACCCGCCGCAGTGGTTGAAGGACCTGCGCAAGAACGGCCCGCACCCGAAGAATCTGGTGGCCGCCAAGCTGGGGGTCTCGATCGCCGCGCTGGCCCGCCACGGGGTCGGCACCGCGCTCACCACTGCCGAGATCAACCGGATCATCGCCGACAACCCGGAGTGGCTGGCGGCCGAGCGCGAGAGCTACCGGCAGATGCTGCGTGAGCGGCGCGAACGCAAGGCGCAGCGGGCGAACGTCGACCGCTGACCCTGCACCGCCGAAACTACGCTTGCTGATGGATTTTCGCGATTTTTCGTCAACAAGCGTAGTTTGGGCGCCCCTGCGAACGCGGCCAAATGAGAAGCGCCACCGACGGAATCCCGTCGGCGGCGCCACTCACGAGCGATGCCCTACAGCATGCAGGACACGCAACCCTCGACTTCGGTTCCCTCCAGCGCCATCTGGCGCAGCCGGATGTAGTAGAGGGTCTTGATGCCCTTGCGCCACGCGTAGATCTGCGCCTTGTTCAGGTCGCGGGTGGTCGCGGTGTCCTTGAAGAACAAGGTCAGGCTCAACCCCTGGTCGACGTGCTGGGTGGCCGCCGCGTAGGTGTCGATGATCTTCTCGTAACCGATCTCGTAGGCGTCCTCGAAGTACTCGAGGTTGTCGTTGGTCATGTAGGGCGCCGGGTAGTAGACCCGGCCGATCTTGCCTTCCTTGCGGATCTCGATCTTCGATGCGATCGGGTGGATCGAGCTCGTCGAGTTGTTGATGTAGGAGATCGACCCGGTCGGCGGCACCGCCTGCAGGTAGGCGTTGTAGATGCCGTGCTTCTGCACGCTCTCCTTGAGCTTGCGCCAGTCGTCCTGGGTGGGGATGTGAATGTTGGCCTTGGCGAACAGCTCCCGCACCTTGTGGGTCTTGGGCTCCCACACCTGGTTGATGTACTTGTCGAAGAACTCACCGGTGGCGTACTTCGACTTCTCGAAGCCCACGAACGCCTTACCACGCTCGATGGCGATCTTGTTCGACGCCCGGATGGCGTGGTAGCACACCGTGTAGAAGTACATGTTCGTGAAGTCGATCGCCTCCTCGGACCCGTAGTGGATCCGCTCCCGGCCGAGGTAGCCGTGCAGGTTCATCTGCCCGAGGCCGATCGAGTGCGACTCGTCGTTACCGCGCACGATCGACGGCACCGAGTCGATCCGGGTCTGGTCGCTGACCGACGTCAGCGCCCGGATCGCCACCTCGACGGTCTGGCCGAAGTCCGGCGAGTCCATCGCCTTGGCGATGTTCAGCGACCCGAGATTGCACGAGATGTCCTTGCCGACAACCTTGTAGGACAGGTCGTCGTTGAACTCCGACGGGGTCGAGACCTGCAGGATCTCCGAGCACAGGTTCGAGTGGGTGACCTTGCCCTCGATCGGGTTGGCCCGGTTCACCGTGTCCTCGAACATGATGTACGGGTAGCCGGACTCGAACTGGATCTCGGCGATGGTCTGGAAGAACTCCCGCGCGTTGATCTTGCTCTTGCGGATCCGCGGGTCGTCGACCATCTCGTAGTACTTCTCGGTCACCGAGATGTCGGCGAACGGCTTGCCGTAGACGCGCTCGACGTCGTACGGCGAGAACAGGTACATGTCCTCGTTGCGCTTGGCCAGCTCGAAGGTGATGTCCGGGATCACCACGCCCAGGCTCAGCGTCTTGATCCGGATCTTCTCGTCGGCGTTCTCGCGTTTGGTGTCGAGGAACCGGTAGATGTCCGGGTGGTGGGCGTGCAGGTACACCGCACCCGCACCCTGCCGGGCCCCGAGCTGGTTGGCGTAGGAGAACGCGTCCTCGAGCAGCTTCATGATCGGGATGACGCCCGAGCTCTGGTTCTCGATGTTCTTGATCGGCGCGCCGAACTCGCGGACGTTGCTCAGCAGCAGCGCCACCCCGCCGCCGCGCTTCGAGAGCTGCAGCGCCGAGTTGATCGCCCGGCCGATCGACTCCATGTTGTCCTCGATTCGCAGCAGAAAGCAGCTCACCGGCTCGCCGCGCTGCTTCTTGCCGGCGTTTAGGAACGTCGGGGTGGCCGGCTGGAACCGGCCGTCGATGATCTCGTCGACCAGCTTCTCGGCGAGGTCGGTGTCGCCCTGGGCGAGGGTGAGCGCCACCATCACGACCCGGTCCTCGAACCGCTCGAGGTAGCGCTTGCCGTCGAAGGTCTTGAGCGTGTACGAGGTGTAGTACTTGAACGCACCCAGGAACGTCGGGAACCGGAACTTCTTGGCGTACGCCCGGTCGAGCAGGCTCTTGATGAAGTCACGCGAGTACTGGTTGAGGACTTCCTCCTCGTAGTACCCGTTCTCGACGAGGTAGTCGAGCTTCTCGTCGTAGTTGTGGAAGAAGACCGTGTTCTGGTTGACGTGCTGCAGGAAGAACTGCCGCGCCGCCTCGCGATCCTTGTCGAACTGAATCCGCCCGTTCTCGTCGTACAGATTCAGCATCGCGTTGAGCGCGTGGTAATCCGTCTCGCCACCCGGCCGCGCGTGCGACGTGCCCGCGCCCTGGGTCGTCTCGGCGGCCGACGCGCCGGCGTCGGTTACAGGTTCTGCAGCTGTGACGGTTGGTGGCACGTCTGCTCCCTCCAGAAGTCGGCTAGCCCGGCGCGGACGGTTTCGACGTCCTCCGGTGTTCCCATCAGTTCGAAGCGATACAGGTACGGCACGTTGCACTTGCGGGAGATCACTTCCCCCGCATAGCCGAACTCCTTGCCGAAGTTGCTGTTGCCCGCGGCGATCACCCCGCGCAGCAACGACCGGTTCTGCTCGTTGTTCAGGAAGGCGATGACCTGTTTGGGGACGTAGCCTCCGACGTTGATATCGGGCGTTGCCCGCCCGCCGCCGTAGGTCGGCACGATGAGCACATACGGCTCATCGACCTCGATCCTGCCGTGCAGCGGGATGCGGGTGGCCGGTAGGCCGAGCTTCTCGACGAATCGGTGGGTGTTCTCCGACACGCTGGAGAAGTAGACGAGGTTGGTCACGTCCCCCTCCTTCCTGGTCGAGTGGGGGTACCCCTACGCCGTGGCCGAGATCGCGGCGAGCGCCTTGATCCGGTCCGGGCGGAACCCCGACCAGTGCTCGTCCTGGTTGACCACCACGACGGGAGCCTGCAGGTAGCCGAGCGCCATGACGTAGTCGCGCGCCTCGCTGTCGACGGTGATGTCGACCTTCTCGTAGGAGATGCCGTGCTTGTCCAACGCCTTGAAGGTGGCGTTGCACTGCACGCACGCGGGCTTGGTGTACACGGTGACGGTCATCGGCACGGCTCCTCTGTGGACTGGACTGGCAACTGCTCCGAAAAACTGCGCTTCGTTGAGACTCGGCTGGGCCGGCGATCCCGGTGAACTCCGGGTCACCGGGCCTGTCAACCCGATGGTGTTGTCCTCCGACAACGCCGGACCTCGAGGCTCCGGCCGACCCCCGGAATCCGGTGGTCTGTCGGTGCTCGAAACACTACACCTTGTGGCCGACAAAGCGAAGGGACACCAGATGTTCTGAATCACATTTCTGAAATTCCCAGGTCGTAAGCTTCTCCGACGGCGTGTCCTCGGCGTGTCGCATTTCACACTTCGGCGTGTCGCGCCGGCCCTCGGGTCCTCTCTATCAGAGGGCACCGACAACTCCCCCGACCCTGGGCACCCGCCCAGCCGCGGACCCGCCCCACCACCCCGACAGCAAAAACCGCCGCCGGCATGCGGCGGCGGTTCTGCCCCGGCGGCCGAGCCGCCCGTCAAGCTTCGGCGGCCGAGCCGCCCGTCAAGCTTCGGCGGCCGAGCCGCCCGTCAAGCTTCCGCGGCGAGCTTGCCGACGATGTCGCGCACACTCGCGGCGACGTCGGCGTTCTCGCGCGGATGCCGGTCGTCGAACACTGTCGACTGCACCGACAGTTTCAGGTCCTCGAGCACCCGCACCCCGGCGATACCGAGCGTCTTGCGGGTCTCGTCGTGCGCCCACACCCCGCCGTAGCGGCCCAGTGAGGTCCCGATGACCGCCGCCGGCTTGCCCTTCAGCGCCCCGTCTCCGTAGGGCCGCGACAGCCAGTCGATCGCGTTCTTGAGCACACCGGGGACGCTCCCGTTGTATTCGGGTGTCACCACCAGCGCGGCATCGGCCTCGGCGGCGGCCCGGCGCAGCGCGGCGACCGGCTCGGCCAGCGGCTGGTCCGGCGTGTCGACGTCGATGTCCTCGTTGTAGAACGGCACCTCACCCAACCGGTCGAACAGCTTCAGCTCGACGCCCTCGGGCGCCGACTCGATGGCGAGCTCGGCCAGCTGTCGATTGATGGAGGCGGCGCGCAGGCTGCCCAGCAGCACCAGCACGGTGGTATCCGACATGTTCAGATCCTTTCCGTCGTCGGGCATCGGGATGATCCTGCCATCGCTTAATCGGACTGCGGTCCGATTTATTCCGGCTGATCTAAACTCGGCCCATGGCCGCTCGCCCACAGCCGCGCTACCTGCCCGTTTCCGGTCAGGCGCCGCATGAGCGGGGCGACGCCGCACGCAACCGCAACCTCCTGCTCGACGCCGCGCGTCGCCTCATCGCCGAGCGCGGTGCCGAAGCCGTCACCACCGATGACATCGTCGCGGCCGCGGGGGTGGGCAAGGGCACCCTGTTCCGCCGCTTCGGCAACCGGGCCGGGCTGATGATGGAACTGCTCGACGAGGACGAGAAGGCGTTCCAGCAGGAGATTATGTTCGGCCCGCCGCCGCTCGGCCCGGGGGCACCGGCGCTGGAGCGGTTATTGGCCTACGGGCGCCGACGACTGGACTTCGTGGTCGCCCATCGCGCCCTGATGGCCGATGTCAACCGCGACCCGTACGCCAGGTTCAACGCCCCGGCCCGGGTGCAGCACCGCCACGTCTCGGTGCTGCTCGCCGAGGCCGGCACCACCGGCGACGTCGACGCTCAGGCCAGCGCGCTGCTGGCGCTGCTCGACGTGCACTACGTGCACCACCAGCTCACCGAGAACGGCCACACCGTGCAGTCGCTCGGCGACGCCTGGGAGAGCGTGGCGCGCAAACTGTGCGGGACCTGATCGGACGATGAGCGACGACCGTCGACGCTGGGTGCTGCACGTCGACCTCGACCAGTTCCAGGCCGCCGTCGAGGTGCGGCGCCGCCCCGAGCTGGCCGGGCTGCCCGTCATCGTCGGCGGCAACGGCGACCCGACCGAGCCCCGCAAGGTGGTCACCTGCGCGTCGTATCCGGCGCGCAGGTTCGGGGTACGCGCCGGCATGCCGCTGCGTACCGCGGCGCGCAAGTGCCCGGAAGCGGTCTTCCTGCCCCTCGACACCGCCGCCTACGATGCCGCCTCCGCGGAAGTGATGGCACTGCTGCGCGACTTCGGTCATCCGGTCGAGGTGTGGGGCTGGGACGAGGCCTACGTCGGCGCCGAGCTCGACGCCGACGCGGATCCGGTCGAGCTGGCCGAACAGATCCGCCACACGGTCGCGGCGGGCACCGGGCTGTCCTGCTCGATCGGCATCAGCGACAACAAACAGCGCGCGAAGGTGGCCACCGGCTTCGGCAAGCCCGACGGGGTGTTCGTGCTCACCGGCGCCAACTGGATGGCGGTGATGGGCGACCGGCCCGTCGACGCGCTGTGGGGTGTCGGCCCTAAGACCGCGAAAAAGCTTGCGGCGCTGGGCATCGACACCGTCGCCGATCTGGCGGCCACCGATGCGCAGGTGCTGACGGCGGCGTTCGGCCCCAGCACCGGCCTGTGGTTGCTGCTGTTGGCCAAGGGCGGCGGCGACTCCGAGATCAGGGCCGAGCCGTGGATTCCCCGGTCCCGCAGCCATGTCGTGACGTTTCCTCACGACCTGACCGATCAACGCGAAATGGCCTCCGCAGTCGCCGATCTCGCACATCGCACGCTGGCCGACGTCGTCGCGCAGCAGCGCGTCGCCGCCCGGGTGGCGGTGACCGTGCGCACCGACACCTTCTACACCCGCACGAAGATCCGTAAACTGCCCGAACCGACCGTCGACGCCGGGGTCATCACCGCGACCGCGCTCGAACTGCTCAGCCGGTTCGACATCGACCGGCCGGTGCGACTGCTGGGCGTGCGCCTGGAACTGACACCACCGCAGGGCGGGTACTGAGAATGCTGCACACGATCGCCATCCGCGGTTACCGCTCACTGCGCGACATCGTGCTGCCGCTGGCCGGGCTGACCGTGGTGACCGGGGCCAACGGCTCGGGCAAGTCGTCGGCGTACCGGGCACTGCGACTGCTGGCCGACTGCGGACGCGGCGAGGTGATCGGCTCGCTGGCCCGCGAGGGCGGACTGGAATCGGTACTGTGGGCCGGCCCCGAACAGCCCGCGGGCGCGCGCCGCAGCGGACGGGTCGAGGGCACCACCCGCACCCGCCCGGTGTCGCTCGAGATGGGTTTCGCCTCGGACGATTTCGGTTATCTCGTGGACCTGGGGCTGCCCCAGACGGCGGGCCCGGCCTCCCTGTTCGCCCGCGACCCGGAGGTCAAACGCGAGGTGGTGTTCGTGGGCCCGGTGATGCGCAGCAGCACCACCCTGGTCCGGCGCACCCGCGACTACGTGGAGACCGCCGCGGAATCCGGGCGCGGCTTCGACAGACTGTCCGCGTCGCTGCCGCCCTACCGCAGCGTGCTCGCCGAGTTCGCCCACCCGGGCGCGCACCCGGAACTCGCGGCGGTGCGCGACCGGTTACGGAACTGGCGCTTCTACGACGGCTTCCGCGTCGACGCCGCGGCCCCGTGCCGCCGGCCGCAGGTCGGCACCCGGACGCCGGTGCTGTCCGACGACGGTGCCGACCTGGCCGCCGCGATCCAGACCATCATCGAAGCCGGGTTCGACGACCTGCCCCGCGCGGTGGCCGACGCCTTCGACGGCGCGAAGGTATCGGTGGCCGTGCACGATGGACTGTTCGACCTCCGGCTGCACCAGCCCGGCATGCTGCGTCCGCTCCGGGCTGCCGAGTTGTCCGACGGCACACTGCGCTTCCTGCTGTGGGCGGCGGCGTTGCTCAGCCCGCAACCGCCGTCGCTGATGGTGCTGAACGAACCGGAGACCTCGCTGCACCCCGATCTGGTGCGTCCCCTCGCGTCGCTGATCCGCGCCGCCGCGGCCGCCACGCAGGTGGTCGTCGTGACCCACTCCCCCGCGCTGATCGAGTGTCTGGGCGCCACCCCGATCGGCGACGACACAGCGGCCGGAGATGCGGTGCAGCTCCGGCTGTACAAGGACCTCGGCGAGACCCGGATCGCCGGGCAGGGCCTGCTCAGCACCCCGGCGTGGGACTGGGGCAGACGCTAGTCGCGCAGCGCCGGACGCAGCGCCCGGGTGAACAGCGCGTTGGCCTGGCGCATCGCCACGCTGTATGGCCACCAGGCCAGCCGCTTGAACAGGTACAGCGCCCGGATGTCGGCCGAGGTGTAGATCAGGAACCGGTTGCGCCGCACCCCTTTGACGATCCGGTCGGCCACCCGCTCGGGCGAGACGGCGTGACCGCTGAACCGCTCGGTCCACTTGCGCACCTGCGGATGCTCACGGTCCACCCCGGCGATCTGCACGGTCTGCACCAGCGGGGTGCGCACCGCGCCGGGCACCACGACCGACACCCCGATGCGGTGGTGCGCCAGGTCGAACCGCAGCACCTCCGACATGCCGCGCAGACCGAACTTGCTGGCGCTGTAGGCCGCGTGCCAGGGCAGTGCCACCAACCCGGCCGCCGAGGACACGTTGACCAGGTGCCCGCCCCGCCCGGCCTCCACCATCGGCGGCAGGAACGCCTCGATGACGTGGATCGGGCCCATCAGGTTGACGTCGATCATCGACTTCCAGTGCTGATGGGTCAGTGTCGTCACGGTGCCCCAGGCGGATATCCCGGCGATGTTCATCACCACGTCCATCGGCCGGTGCCGCTGGTGGATGTCGGCGGCGAAGGCCTGCACCGCGTCGTAGTCGGCGACATCGAGCGCCCGGTACTCGGCGACCCGACCGCCGCGGGCCCGGATGTCGGCGACGGTCTGTTCCAGTCCCTCGGCGTCGCGATCGGTCAGATACAGCACCGCGCCCTCGTCGGCCAGCCGCAGGGCGGTCGCCCGGCCGATGCCGGAGGCGGCCCCGGTCAGCAGACAGTGCTTGCCGGCGAAACCGCTCCATCGCGCCATGGCGGTGAGAATACCGGCGCCGAGCCGGATCAGGCCGATTCGGTCGAGCGTGCCCGCCCACCCCACAGGGCGTTGAGCCACAGCTGCTCGACCACCCGGATGGCGCGCGCCGGATCCTCGCCCCGGCCGATGAACGCGCTGTCGCGGCTGAGCGTCATCAGGGTCGTCGCGGACAGGGTCCGCACCAGGGCGGGCAGGTCATCGCTGATCGGGCAGGCATCGGCGTCCTGTTCGACGATGCTGATGATCTTGTTGATGATCCCGTCGGCGAAGTCGTCGAGCAGATCACGGATCTGCGGATCGGTATTCCGCGCCGCCACGCAGGCGGCCATGATCGGGTCCTGGACCGCCATCACGGCCGCGGCGCTGCCGACCATCCGGCGGGCGAACTCCTCGGGTGTCTCGCCGGGTTCCCGCGGCGCAAAGTTGTGGGTGAGCTTGTCGAGCTCCTCGCTGGCGCTGGCCAGGATCGTGGCCAGCACCGCGTACTTGGAGTCGAAGTAGAAGTAGAAGCCGGACCGGGCCACCCCGGCCCGTTCGCTGATCGCGCTGACCGACAGGTCGGCAAAGGACTGTTCCCGGACCAACTCGCGGACCGCGTTGATGATCGCGTCGCGCTGACGGTCTCCTCGGCTGCGGCGGGCGCCCGTTGGGGCTGACTCGGCGGTCATGGCTGTAGACCTTCGCATTACGCCACGCTGCAACCAAACTTGACGTCCGTCAAGTCTGCCGTACAGGATGGGCATGCGAGTGACAACGGCCACAGTCAGTTCTGAGGAGCCCAGATGCCGACCACCATCAGCACCAAGGATTACCTGCTCGACCAGGCGAAGCGGCGGCTGACCCCCACCCTGAACACGATCCCGGGGCTGGGCCTGGTGGAGAAGCGGCTCAACGAGCGCGACTGGAAGCAGTTCGTCCTGGCCGAGCCGCCCCCGGGCAGCGGGCTCAAACCGGTCCTGGGCGACGCCGGGCTGCCGATCATCGGGCACATGATCGAGGCGTTCCGCGGCGGCCCCGACTATGTGCTGCAGGTGTACCGCAAGTACGGCCCGGTGCACTACGCCTACTCCCCGGCGCTGTCGTCGGTCTCCGCGCTCGGCCCCGACGCCACCCAGGAGGTGTTCTCCAACAAGCGCAAGGACTACTCCCAGAAGGGCTGGCATCCGGTCATCGGCCCGTTCTTCAACCGCGGGCTGATGATGCTGGACTTCGAGGAGCACATGTTCCACCGCCGGATCATGCAGGAGGCGTTCACCCGCACTCGGCTGTCCGGCTACGTCGAGCACATCGACAAGGTGGCCTCGAAGGTGGTGGCCGAGGACTGGCCGGCCAACGACCCGCGCTTCCTGCTGCACCCCGCCCTCAAGGAGCTCACCCTCGACATCGCCTCGGTGGTGTTCATGGGCCATGAGCCGGGCACCGACAAGGAGCTGGTCACCAAGATCAACGAGGCGTTCGCCATCACCACCCGCGCGGGCGGCGCGATCATCCGCACCAGCGTGCCGCCGTTCAAGTGGTGGCGGGGCCTGAAGGCGCGCAAGGTGCTCGAGGACTACTTCGAGAAGCGGGTCCAGGAGCGCCGCAACGCGACCGGCACCGACATGCTCACGGTGCTGTGCCACACCGAGGACGAGGACGGCAACCGGTTCAGCGACGTGGACATCGTCAACCACATGATCTTCCTCATGATGGCCGCGCACGACACGTCGACGTCGACGCTGACCACCATGGGCTACTACCTCGCCGCCTACCCGGAGTGGCAGGAACGCTGCCGCGAGGAGTCGGAGCGGATCGGCGACGGCCCGCTGGACATCGAGGCGCTGGAGAAACTCGAGACCTACGACCTGGTGATCAACGAGTCGCTGCGGCTGGTCACGCCGCTGCCGTTCAACGTCCGCCAGACGGTCCGCGACACCGATCTGCTGGGCTACTACCTGCCGGCCGGCACCAACGTGGTGACCTGGCCGGGCATGAACCACCGGCTGCCGGAGCTGTGGACCGATCCGGAGAAGTTCGATCCCGAGCGGTTCGCCGAGCCGCGCGCCGAGCACAAGCGGCACCGCTACGCGTTCGCCCCGTTCGGCGGCGGTGCGCACAAGTGCATCGGCATGGTGTTCGGCCAGCTCGAGATCAAGACCGTGATGCACCGGTTGCTGCGGCAGTACCGGCTGGAGCTGGTGCGGCCGGGTTACAAGCCGCGCTACGACTACGCCGGGATGCCGGTGCCGATCGACGGGATGCCGATCGTGCTGCGCCCGCTGCGCTGAGCGACGACCGGACAGCGCCGAAACAGAACCCGGCTTCGGCCGGAATTCTGTTTCGGCGCTTTACTTTTCGTCCTGCATTCTGTTGCCGGATCGTTACGACGACAGCAACCGGTTCGCACACGCGATGACCGCGTGCAGCGCCGAGCTGGTCGGGTCGTCGGCCAGGCCCAGGCCCCACTCCGACCGCCCGCCGTCGGAGCCGCGGAGAAACGTCGCGGTGTGCTCGCCGGCCGGAAGCTGGTGGAACGCGGTCAACTCCACCGCGATCCCGCGCTGGTAGAGCATCTCGGTGAGCGCTGCCACCGGCCCGCAGGCGGTCGCCGACGACGTGCTGACCCGGTCGCCGAACGCCAGGGTGGCCTGGTAGTTGCGGGCCTGGGGGCCCCACCGGGTGGCGGGACGGCCCTCATCGACGCAGATCCACCGGTTCAGCTGCAGCGGACCGGGGCTCGGCGGGTACTGGGCCAGGAAGGCCTGAAACGTCGGCGCGTGAGCCTCTTCACGCAGACCTCGGGGCAGGGGAACGTCCATCTCGACGCCAATACCGCTAGGGAGTTCCGTACCGGATGCCAACGAATGTGGATGAGTGATTGTCATGTGCCGGATCTCTGGATCGAGGGTTGGCGACCGACAAAATGAGCGAATAGCAACGACCCACAGCGGGGGGTCGGTCTGGATCAGACCCCGCTGTGGATTGCTACTACGAGTCGCCTCGGCACGTTCGCGATAGTAGACCTCGCACCGACACCGCGCAAACAACTTTTCGGCAACGTTTCGTCATCGATCGGCCGGTGCGCCCCAGGTCACGCCACTCGGCGGCGCCTCCGGCTGGACTCGTTTTGCGCCTCCGGCGCGGGACATCAACAATGTCCCGGATGACTGGGTGGGAGGCGGCCTTCCTCGCCGCGGCCGGCGTGGTGGGCGGCCTCACCGGCAGCATCGCCGGACTCGCCTCGGTCGCCACCTACCCCGCGCTGCTGCTCGTGGGTCTGCCGCCGGTGACCGCGAACATGACCAACACCGTGTCGCTGGTGTTCAACGCGATCGGCTCGGTGGCCGGCTCCCGCCCCGAACTCGCCGATCAGACCCGGTCCCTGGCCCGGTTGGCACCCGCCGCGGCGCTGGGCGGGATCCTGGGCGCGGTGCTGCTGTTGTCGACGCCGGCCGAGGGGTTCGAGAAATCCGTGCCGTTCCTGCTCGGCTTCGCCGCCCTGGCCATCCTGCTGCCGCGCGGTGAGGACAAGCCGCATCCGCGGCGACGGCATCCGGCCACCGCTCTCGCCGAGGCGGCCGGGGTGTTGGTGATCGCGGTCTACGGCGGATACTTCGGCGCGGCGGCGGGCGTGCTGCTGTTGGCGTTGTTGCTGCGGACCGACAGCGCCCCGCTGACGCATGCCAACGCCGCCAAGAACCTGCTGTTGGGCACCGCGAACGTGGTGGCTGCGGCGGTGTTCGTGGTGGTCGCGCCGGTCGCGTGGGCGGCGGTGGTTCCGCTCGGTCTCGGTTGCCTGGTGGGCTCCCGGTTGGGGCCGGTCGTGGTGCGTCACGCGCCGCCCGGGCCGATGCGGGTGGCGATCGGGATCGCCGGCCTGGCGCTCGCGGTCAGGCTCGCCATCGATGCGTTCTGATCACGCCAGCCCGAACGGGTTGTCGCCCTTGGTGATCCGTGTACCGATGTCGATCAGGTGCTGCGCCGAGGTGTGCAGCCGCTCCCCCGCCTCCCGGCCGGCCTGACCCGCCAGATAACGCGACCAGGTGCCCTCGATGACGATGCCGAGCTTGAAACACGCCAACGCGAGATACCAGTCCAGGTGGTCGGTTTCGCGGCCACCCGCGCTCAGGTAGGCCTCCAGGAGTTCGGCTCGGCCGGCCAGCCCGCCCAGCGCGGCCAGTTGCGCACCCGCGCCGATGGTGTCGGTCTCCAGCGGCCAGCAGATCAGCATCCAGCCCAAGTCCAGCAGCGGATCGCCGATCGTGCACATCTCCCAGTCGACGAACGCCGCCAGCTCGGGCCGGTCGCGGCGCAGCAGCACATTGCTCAGATGCGGATCACCGTGGATGACGCCGAGCGGGCCGTCCGGCGGCAGGTTCGCCGTCAGCCAGTCGGCCAGTTCGCCGACCGCCAGTGTCGCCGGGTCGTAGCGGTCGTGGCGGTAGCTGTCCAGCAGCCGCAGGAACTGCGGAACCTGCCGCTGCAGGAACGAGCCCGGGCGTTTGAGTTCGGCCAGCGGCGTGTGCTCCCAGGCGACCTGTCCCAGCCGGGCCAGGCCGGCCGCGTAGGACAGCCCGACCCGGTGCCGCCAGTCGGGGTTGCGCACGTAGGCGTCCTCCATGCGGTCGCCGGGGTTGAACCCGTCGACCTCCTCCATGAGGTAGAACACCACGCCCAGAACGCTGAGATCCTCGCAGCCGGCGATGAATTCGGGGTGCGGCACCGGGGTGCCCGCCAGTGTGCGCAGCGCGGCGATCTCGCGCAGCATCGTCTTGTTGCTGGTCGGCCGCGGATGCAGCGGCGGCCGGCGCAGCACCACGGTGCGGTCGTCGATACGCAGCCGCACCACGATGTTCTGGGTGCCGCCGGTCAGCGGTTCCACGTCACCGACCGTCTCCCCCAGCCCCTGGCGGCGCACCCAGTCGGTGAGGGCGGCCTGGTCGTCGTCGCTCAGTGTCGGCAGCTGCTGCACATCGTCGGGCATGCTGTCATCGTGTCAGCCCGGCCGCTTCGGCTGAACCCGGATACCGGGCATGTCGGTCCCACGCGCCGGCGCAGCGGTCGGCCGGCAGCTTCTCAGTGACGGTACGCGCGGTGAAATGCGACCGGGCCTGCACGGCGTGCCCACTCGTGCGCCAGCTACCACCGGGATCACGAAGTCGCCGAACCGCTGCCGCAGAGCGGCCAGCAACAGCTGCGCGTCCCGGGCGACGACGTCCTCGGTCGAACAGTAGGTCGAACAGCAGAAGGCGTTGACCGCCGCCGCCGACGGTGTCGCGGCCACCCGCCCGGTCACTCGCGTGTGGGGACATCGGCTGTCGCGTTCGTTTCGCGGATAGCCTTCGCGGTTCAGTCCAGGATGCGGCGGGCGACGTTGGTACTGATGAGGTCCAGCAGTTCGTCGCCGCGGCCGGCGAGGATGGTGCGGATGGCGTAGAGCGAGAAGCCCTTGGCTTGTTCGGCGGTGATGGTCGGGGGGATGCTCAGTTCCTGACGGGCGGTGTGCACGTCGAGCAGGGCGGGGCCGTCGTGGCCGAGCGCCTCGGCCAGGGCGGGCTGCAGGTCGGCGGGGTGTTCGACACGGCGGCCGAGGATGCCCATGGCGTTGGCGACCGCGGCGAAATCCGGGTTGGTCAGATCGGTGCCGAAGTTGACGATGCCGGCGGCCTTCATCTCCAGTTCGACGAAGTTCAACGACGCGTTGTTGAACACCACGATCTTGACCGGCAACCGGTTCTGGATCAGGGTGGCCAGCTCGCCGAACAGCATGGTCAGTCCGCCGTCACCGGCCAGGGCGACGACCTGGCGGTCCGGTTGCGCGGTCTGGGCGCCGATGGCGTGCGGCAGCGCGTTGGCCATGGTGCCGTGGTTGAACGAGCCGATCAGCCGCCGGCGGCCGTTCATGGTCAGATAGCGGGCCGCCCAGATCACCGGCGAGCCGACGTCGCAGGTGAACACCGCATCGTCGGCGGCGAGCCGATCCACCAGCGCGGCAACGTATTCCGGCCGGATAGGGGTGCGGTCGCGGTCGTTGACGGCGAGTTCGTCGAGACGCCTGCGGGTGGTGCGGTAGTGGCGCAGCGCCCGGTCCAGGTGGGTGTGGTCGGTCTTGGGCGCCAGCAGCGGCTCCAGGGCCGCCAGGGTGTCGGCCACGGTGCCGACCAGCCCGACGTCGACCGGGGTGCGCCGGCCGATGTGGCGGCCGCGGATGTCGACCTGGATGATCTTGGCGTCGTCGGGATAGAACTGCTGATACGGGAAATCGGTGCCCAGCATCAGCAGCGTGTCGGCTTCCTTGATCGCCTTGTAGCCCGACGCGAAGCCGAGCAGACCGGTCATGCCGACATCGAACGGGTTGTCGTACTCGATGAACTCCTTGCCCCGCAGCGCATGGACCACCGGCGCCTGCAGCGTGCCGGCGAGCCGGATCAGCGCGTCGTGGGCACCGGCCACCCCGGCCCCGCCCAGGATCGTGACCGCCTCGGCGGCGTTGAGGATCTCCGCCGCGGCCCGCAGCGACGCCTCGTCGGGGCGGACGATCGACCGGGACGCGGTGATCGGGCGGGTGCTCCAGCCGCTGGACGCGGCGCGCTCGGAGAAGATCTCCCCCGGGATGACCACCACCGCCACCCCGCGTTCCTCGAGCGCGGCGCGCATGGCCATCGCGATGATGCGCGGCGCCATCTGCGCGGTGCTGACCAACTCGCAGTACACGCTGCACTCGCGGAACAGCTCCTGCGGGTGGGTTTCCTGGAAGTACCCGGAGCCGATCTCGGCGCGCGGGATGTGCGCGGCGATCGCCAACACCGGTACCCCGGACCGCTGCGCATCGAACAGCCCGTTGATCAGATGCAGATTGCCCGGCCCGCAACTGCCGGCGCACACCGCCAGTTGCCCGGTCAGCGCCGCATCGGCCGCCGCCGCGAACCCCGCGGTCTCCTCGTGGCGCACATGCTCCCAGCTGAGCACCCCGGACCGGCGAATCGCATCGGTGAACCCGTTGAGACTGTCGCCCGGCAGCCCGTACACCCGACGCACCCCGCTGAGGTGCAGCACCCGGACGAGTTGGTCGGCGACGGTCGACACGGGTTCAACCCTAGCCGGGAATGCGGTGCGCTACCGGCCGAAGAAGACCGGTAGCGCACCGTCGGAGGATCAGTCGCGGCCGCCGATCACTTGGGGGCGAACCGCTGCCCGGCGTCCAGCCGCAGGCACTGGCCGTTGAGCATCGGGTTCTCCACGATCGCGGCGACCAGCTTGGCGTACTCCTCGGGCTTGCCCAGCCGCTTCGGGAACGCCGCGTCCTTGGTCAGCGCCTTGGCGAACTCGTCGGGAATGCCCTGGGTCAGACCGGTGGCGAACAGGCTCGGCGCGATCGCGAGGGCACGGATGCCGAGGCTGCCGAGATCGCGGGCCATGGTCAGGCACATCCCGGCGATCGCGGCCTTGGCCGCGGTGTAGGCGACCTGCCCGATCTGCCCCTCGAAGGCCGCGATGGAGGCGGTGTTGATGATGACGCCGCGCTCCTCCTGCTCATCGTCGACGAGATCCTGCTTGCTCATCTGCCACGCCGCGAGCCGGCTGATGTTGAAGGTGGCGATGAGGTTGAGATCCACGACCTGGCGGAACGAGTCGAGGCTGTGCGGCCCGTCCTTCTTGATGGTGCGCTCCGCGATACCGCCGCCCGCGGTGGTCACGATGATGTGCAGGGCACCGAGCGCGTCGACCGCCTGCTGCAGCACCTTCTCGGTGCCCTCGAAGTCGGTGACGTCCACCGCGAAGAAGGAACCCCCGATCGAGTCGGCGACCTCCTGGCCCTTCGACTGGGGACGGTCGAGAATCGCAACCGACGCGCCGCGCTTGCTCAACAGCTCTGCGGTCGCCTTGCCGAAGCCGGACGCACCACCGACGATGATTGCCTTCTTGCCCTCGATCTCCATATGGCTTCCTTTCCAAAAGTCGCCCAAACCGTAAAGCAACCTAGCCGATGCGCTCGCGCTGCGGGGCGTCCGGGTCGGATCCTCGGTAGCTTGGCGGCATGATCACGCGGGGCGCCAAGGCGCTGGCGGGCATCGCCGCGGCGACCGTCGCGCTGGGCGTCGCCCGGCTGCTGGCCGCGTTCCTCGGTCCCACGGCCGATGCCCACGCCGCGGTGGGGGCAGCGGTCATCGACCGCACGCCCGCCCCGGTCCGGGAATGGGCGATCCAGACCTTCGGCACGGCCGACAAGCTGGTGCTGTCGGTGCTGGTGGTCGCGGTGGTCGTCGTGATCGCGGCGGCGACGGCCGGTTGGGAGACCCGGCGGTTCCCGATCGGCAGCACCGCGATCGCGGGGGGTGCGGTGATCGGCTGTGCGGCGGTGCTGTCGCGCACCGGCGCCACCGCGGCCGACGTGGTTCCCACCGTCGTCGGGGCCGGCTGCGGAATCGCGGTGCTGCGGCTGCTCGTCTCCGGCCGCGTCGTCGACGCACCGGCCGCACGCGACGACGGGCCGGACCGCGGGCGGCGGTTGTCGTTGGTCACGCTCGGCTTCCTCGGCGCCGGGGCGCTCAGCGGGGCGCTGGGCACGGTCATCGCCCGTCGGCGCGCGTCGGTGGCCGGTGAGCGGGCGGCGGTCGCGCTGCCGCCGGTCGACGTCGCGGCGCCACCGGTTCCCCCGGAGGTGCAGCCGAAAGGTGTTGCGCTGCCGTCGTTCATCACCGGCAACGGCGAGTTCTACCGGATCGACACCGCGCTGGCGGTGCCGCAGCTCAGCCGCGACGACTGGCGGCTGCGCATCCATGGTCTGGTCGACCGCGAGATCACGTACCGCTTCGACGATCTGGACGCGTTCACCACGGTCGAGAAGGTGATCACCCTGACCTGCGTGTCCAACCCGGTCGGCGGGGACCTGATCGGCACCGCGACCTGGCTCGGCTACCGGGTGAGGGACCTGTTGGCGCCCTGCGGCGTGCGTCCGGAGGCCGACATGGTGCTGTCGACATCGGTGGACGGATTCACCGTCGGCACCCCGCTGGAGGCGCTCGTCGACGACCGCGACGCGCTGCTGGCGGTCGGCATGAACGGTCAGCCGCTGCCCACCGAACACGGCTATCCGGCGCGCCTGGTGGTGCCCGGGTTGTACGGCTATGTCTCGGCGACGAAGTGGGTCGTCGACCTGGAGGTCACCCGTTTCGACCGGGCCCGGGCCTTCTGGACGCGGCACGGCTGGTCCGAGCGCGGGCCGATCAAGACCCAGTCGCGCATCGACGTGCCGCGCGACGGTCAGCAGGTCGAGCGAGGCCCGGTGGTCCTCGGCGGTGTCGCCTGGGCCCAGCCCCGGGGCGTGCGGGAGGCGCAGGTGCGCATCACCGGGCCCGACGGACAACCGGGTGAGTGGCTGCCGGCCGCACTCGGCGCGTCGTATTCCGGCGACACCTGGCGACTGTGGAGCCTGCGCTGGCAGGCGACTCGCCCGGGTCGGCACACCGTCACCGTGCGCGCGGTCGACAACGACGGCGTTGTGCAGACCGAAGCGCAGGCCGGCCCGGTCCCGGACGGTGCCACCGGCTGGCATTCGGTGGCGTTCACCGTGCGCTGAGCGTCCCCGGGGGCCGGTCGATGTCGGTCCGCCGTGCCAGGCTGGAGGCGTGCGGTTGCTCGACGTCGCCACCGCCTCGGCTGAGGTCGGGGCGGCCTCGGCCCGCTCGAGGAAGGTCGCCCGGCTCGCCGACCTGTTGCGCCGGGCCGGTGACCACGACGACCCGCGGCTGATCTCGGTGGTGGTGGCCTGGCTGTCCGGAGAGCTGCTGCAACGCCAGATCGGGGTCGGCTGGGCCTCGTTGCGATCGCTGCCCGAGCCCGCCGAGGAGCCGGGCCTGTCGGTGCTCGAGGTCGACGACCGGTTCAGCGAGATCCGTGCGGTCACCGGGCAGGGATCGCAGGCCCGGCGGGCCGCGTTGCTCGCCGACCTGTTCGGCCGCGCCACCGCGATCGAGCAGACGTTTCTGCGCCGACTGCTCGCCGGGGAGCTGCGCCAGGGCGCGTTGATCGGCGTGATGGCCGACGCCGTCGCCGTGGCCGCCGACGTCCCGGCGGCGACGGTGCGCCGGGCGGCCATGCTCGGGGGCGCGTTGCCCACGGTCGCCGCCGCGGCCCTGACCGGTGGTGCGGCCGCGCTGGCCGCTTTCACGCTCACCGTGGGCGTCCCGGTCGGCCCGATGCTGGCCCAGACCGCCGCCGATGTCGGCGACGCGCTCGAACGCCTCGGCGGCACAGCCGTGTTCGAGGCCAAGCTGGACGGAGCCCGCGTCCAGATCCATCGTTCCGGTCGCGAGGTGGCGGTGTTCACCCGCAGCCTCGACGATGTCACCCACCGGCTGCCGGAGGTGGTGGAGGCGGCGCTCGCCCTCCCGGTCGACGAGCTGATCGCCGACGCCGAGGCCATCGCGCTGCGGCCGGACGGGCGCCCCCACCGGTTCCAGGTGACCGCGTCGCGCTTCGGGCGCGGCGGTGGTCGCGGCGGCGGCCGGTTCGACGTCGCGGCCGCCCGCGCCGCGCAGCCGCTGTCGGTGTTCGTCTTCGATCTGCTGCACGTCGACGGCACCGACCTGCTGGACCTGCCGACGAGCCGGCGCGTCGAGGCGCTCGATGCACTGGTGCCGTCCGCGCACCGGGTGGACCGGCTGGTCACCGACAGCCACGACGCCGCCGCGCGATTCCTCGACCGGACCCTAGCCGCCGGCCACGAAGGCGTGATGGCCAAGTCGCCGAGCGCCCCGTACGAGGCGGGCCGCCGCGGCGCGGGCTGGCTGAAGGTCAAGCCGGTGCACACCCTCGATCTGGTGGTGTTGGCGGTGGAGTGGGGATCGGGTCGGCGCACCGGCAAGCTGTCGAACATTCATCTGGGCGCCCGCGACCCGGCCGGCGGCTTCGTCATGTTGGGCAAGACGTTCAAGGGGATGACCGACGCGATGCTCGAGTGGCAGACGGCGCGGTTCCTGGACCTGGCCGACGGGCCGACCGACGGTTACGTGGTGCGGGTTCGGCCCGAGCAGGTCGTCGAGATCGCCTTCGACGGGGTGCAGCGCTCGTCCCGGTATCCCGGTGGTCTCGCGCTGCGGTTCGCCCGGGTGCTGCGCTACCGCCACGACAAGACCCCGGCCGAGGCCGACACCATCGACACCGTGCGCGCGATCTACGAGCGCGGGGCTTGATCGCCGCTCGACCACGCCGGGTCTAATGGACCCGTTTTCGCACCCGGTCACGGCGGCGATGAAAAAATCTCCGGCATGGCAACACCCACGGCTGCCGCCGAACGCATCGAGGAGACCCGCGGCGACGTCACCTACATCCGCACCGACAAGAACCTGCCACCGGTGGCGATCATCGATCGCTCACCGATCACGGTGCGGCACCGCATCATCTTCGGCATCATCGCCGTCCTGGGCGCCATCGCGTGGGCGATCATCGCGTTCTTCCGCGGTGAGACCGTCAACGCGGTGTGGTTCGTAATCGCCGCGATCTGCACCTACATCGTCGGGTTCCGGTTCTACGCGCGGCTGATCGAACTGAAGATCGTCAAGCCGCGCGACGATCACGCCACCCCCGCCGAACTTTTCGAGAACGGCACCGACTATCTGCCCACCGACCGCCGGGTGTTGTTCGGCCACCACTTCGCCGCGATCGCCGGCGCCGGCCCGCTCGTCGGGCCGGTCCTCGCGATGCAGATGGGCTATCTGCCCGGCACCATCTGGATCATCATCGGCGCGGTACTGGCCGGGTGTGTCCAGGACTTTCTGGTGTTGTCCATCTCGACCCGCCGGCGCGGCCGGTCGCTCGGTCAGATGGCCCGCGACGAGCTCGGCCCCATCGGCGGTGCGGCCGCGATCATCGGCGTGCTGGTCATCATGGTGATCCTGCTGGCGGTGCTGGCGCTGGTCGTGGTCCAGGCGCTGGCCCAGAGCCCCTGGGGCGTGTTCTCCATCGCGATGACCATCCCGATCGCGTTGTTCATGGGTGTCTACCTGCGCTACCTGCGCCCGGGCCGGGTCACCGAGGTGTCGCTGATCGGGGTGGCGCTGCTGCTGCTGGCCGTCGCCGGTGGTCGCTGGGTTGCCGAAACAGGTTGGGGCGCCTCGCTGTTCAACCTGTCGCCGGTGACCCTGTCGTGGTGCCTGATCATCTACGGGTTCGCGGCGTCGGTGTTGCCGGTGTGGCTGCTGCTCGCGCCGCGCGACTACCTGTCGACGTTCATGAAGGTCGGCACCATCGCGCTGCTGGCGGTCGGCATCCTGCTGGCCCGGCCGCTCATGCAGGCGCCGGCGATCTCGGAGTTCGCCACCCGCGGTGACGGTCCGGTGTTCGCGGGCAGCCTGTTCCCGTTCCTGTTCATCACCATCGCCTGTGGCGCGCTGTCCGGGTTCCACTCGCTGATCTCGTCGGGCACCACGCCGAAACTGCTGCAGAAGGAAAGCCAGATGCGGTTGATCGGCTACGGCGGCATGCTGACCGAGTCGTTCGTCGCGATCATGGCGCTGATCACCGCGGCGATCCTCAACCAGCACCTGTACTTCACCCTCAACGCACCGGCCTCCGTGACCGGCGGAACCGCCGAAACCGCCGCCGAATACGTCAACTCGCTGCCGCTGTCGGGAGCACCGATCACCGCCGAGCAGATCACCCAGGCCGCCGAGAGTGTCGGCGAGGAGTCGATCGTCTCGCGCACCGGCGGCGCCCCGACGTTGGCGTTCGGCATGTCCGAGGTGCTGGCGAAGGTCTTCGGCGGTGACGCGTTGAAGGCGTTCTGGTATCACTTCGCGATCATGTTCGAGGCGCTGTTCATCCTCACCACCGTCGATGCGGGGACCCGGGTGGCGCGCTTCATGCTCTCCGACGGGTTGAGCAATCTCGGCGGACCGCTGCGGCGGCTCAAGGATCCGAGCTGGCGGGTGGGCGCCTGGGTGTGCAGCGTGATCGTGGTCGCGGCGTGGGGGTCGATCCTGCTGATGGGGGTCACCGATCCGCTCGGCGGCATCAACACGCTGTTCCCGTTGTTCGGCATCGCCAACCAGTTGCTGGCCGCGATCGCGCTCACCGTGGTCACCGCGGTGGTGGTCAAGAAGGGCTACCTGAAATGGGCGTGGATACCGGCGGTTCCGCTGCTGTGGGATCTGATCGTCACGCTCACCGCGTCGTGGCAGAAGATCTTCTCCGGCGATCCGAAGGTCGGCTACTGGACCCAGCACGGCATCTGTCGAGCCGCCCAGGAGGCCGACCGGTTGTGCCTGACCGCCAAGACCGCCGACGACGTCGACAAGATCGTGCGCAACACCTTCATTCAGGGGTCGTTGTCGATCGTGTTCGCGGTGCTCGTTGTCATCGTGTTCGTCACCGGGTTCGTCATGGTGATCCGCGTGCTGCGCGGTGAGCGCCCGCCGACCACCGAGGACGAACCGGTGCCGTCGCGCATCTTCGGGCCGTCCGGGCTGATCGCCACCAAACACGAGAAGGAGGTGCAGAAGCAGTGGGACGCGCTGCGCGAATCGGCGACGCCGTCCGCCACATCCGCTGGTACTTCGCCAGCCTGATGGGCGACAACCACTACCGGCGCTACGTCGAGCACCGCCGGCGCACCCACCCCGGCGAGCCGATCCTGTCCGAACGCGAGTACTGGCGGATGCGGCACGCGGCGGCGGAGTCCAACCCGCAGTCCCGCTGCTGCTGATCGGGCTAGGTCAGCCGATAGCGGATCGGCAGGTGCTTGGGCCCGCCGACGAAGGTCGTCGCGACGAACTCCGGATCACCGGCGAGCTCGACGGAACGCAGCCGCGGCAGCAGTTCGGTGAAGAAACTGTTGATCTCCATCCGGGCCAGCGCCGCGCCCAGGCAGAAGTGCACCCCGTATCCGAACGCGATGTGCTTGTTCGGATCTCGCGAGACGTCTAACCGAAACGGGTCGTCGAAGACCTCCTCGTCGCGGTTGGCCGACACGTAGGACAGCAGCACCGACTCCCCCGCGGCGATCGGCACGCCCCGCACCGTGGTGTCCCGCTGGGCGGTGCGCATGAACGCCTTCACCGGGGTGACCCACCGGATCATCTCCTCGGTGGCCAGCGGCATCAGCCCGAGGTCGGCGCGCAACCGCTCATGCTGGTCGGGGTGCTCGATCAGCGCCAGCATCCCGCCGGAGATGGTCGCGCTGGTGGTGTCGTGACCGGCAGCCGCGACGATCAGGTAGTAGGACATGGTGTCGATGTCCGACAACGGCTCCCCGTTGATCTTGGCGTTGGCGATCGCCGAGGCCAGGTCGTCGGTGGGGTTCTCCCGGCGCGAGGCGGTCAGCGCGGTGAAGTACTCGAACATCTCCAGCAGCGACGCCGACTGCTCCTCGGTGCTGGTGCCGCGCTTGAACTCCTCGTCGTCGCTGCCGAACAGCTCCTGGGTGAGCTTGAGCATCAAACCGAAATCCGCCTCGGGGATGCCGAGCAGCGACATGATCACGTACAGCGGGAAATTCACCGCCACCTGTTGGGCGAAATCGCATTCCGGGCCGAGCTCGGCCATCTTGTCGACATGGATCCGGGCCAGCTCGTCGACCCGGATCTGTAAGTCGCGCATCGCTTTCGGCCGGAACCAGTCGGCACCGATCTTGCGGACGTCGCGGTGCTGCGGGTCGTCCATGTGGATCAGGGTGCGGACCCCGAGGGCCTGCTGCTGCTCGTCGCCCTCGGCGGTGGTCAGCACCGGTCGCGGCCAGTTGGTGAACAGCGTGTTGTCCCGTTCGATGTCCATCACGTCGGCGTGTTTGGTGATGGCCCAGAACGGGCGGTAGCCGGGCACGTCGACCCAGGACACCGGCGCGTTGGCGCGCAGATGGGTCAGTGCCTCATGCAGTTTGCGCTCGTCGGTGTAGGCCGTCGGGGTGGCGAACACCTTGGCTGCCTCGTCCATGATGCGGGCGGTCATCAGCTGCTCCTCGGTGGTGTGAACGGCCGGCGCAGGTCGGCGACGACGGACGCGATGGTGTCCTCGTCGAACGATGCGGGGAAGCCCACGAGCACCCGGTCGATCACCCCGTCGCAGCGGTCCCGGATCCGCGCGGCCAGCTCCTCGACGGGTGCCACCACCGCGAACGCGTGCAGCATCTCGTCGTCGATGAGCCGTCCCATCGCGTCCCAATCGCCGGCGAGGCTCAACCGGTGCAGCTCGGTGTGCAGATCACCCCACCCGTGCAGCTCGAGCACCTTGCGGTAGGCGGGTGTCGAGCCGTAGAAGGCGATCTGCTTGCGGGTCGCCTCGGCACGGTCGGCGAGTTCTTCCTCGGTGTGGCCGGTGACGACGAACAGCGGCGCCGACACCTGGAAGTCGCTGCGGGAACGGCCGGCTCGCGCCATGCCGCGCAGCAGCGCCGGGATCGTCACCTCCTGCAGGTACCGTTTGGTGGTGAACGCGTGGGCAAGTATGCCGTCGGCCACCTCGCCGCACAGTTCGGTCATGGCCTCACCCACCGCGGCGAGGAAGATCCTCGGCATGCCGTACTCATGCGGCTCCGGCACGAACATCGGCGTCATCAGCTTGTGGGTGTAGAAGTCGCCCTCGAACCGCAGCCGGGTGCCGTTGTGCCAACAGTCCCAGATCGCCCGCAGCGCCAGGACGAATTCGCGCATCCGCGCGATCGGCCTGCCCCACGGCATGCTGAACCGTTTCTCGATGTGGGCCTGCACCTGCGAGCCCAGCCCGAGGTTGAGCCGCCCCCGGGAATAGTCCTGAAGATCCCAGCCGATATTGGCGACGGTCATGGGATTTCGCGCGAAGGCCACCGCGATGCTGGTGCCGAGTTCGATGGTCGAGGTGTGCTCGGCGGCCAGTACCAGCGGCAGGAACGGATCGTGGGCCACCTCGGCGGTCCAGCAGCCGTCGAACCCGCGCTGTTCGAAGGTGCGCGCTGCGGGCGCGACGTGAGCGAGTTGGCTTGACACCGCACTGTCGACCTTCAGGCCAGCATCGCCCGCCATGGTCGTAGACGCTACAGTAAGCAATTCAGTATGGTCAACGCGGCAATCGGATGCGACCATCGGGCGAGCGACAGGAGTTGTGCATGACCACGTCCGGGGACTGGCAGGAAACGCTCGACGAGTTGGACCGCCGTCGTCGGCACGCGTACGGCATGGGCGGGCCGGAGCGGCTGGCCAAACACCGTGACAAGGGCAAGCTCGACGCCCGGGCGCGCATCGACCACCTGCTCGACAAGGGCACGTTCCGCGAGTTCGGCACCCTGGTCGGCGGTGACATCGCCGCCGACGGCATCGTCGCCGGGTCCGGGCTGATCGACGGCCGACCGGTGATGGTCGGCGCCGAGGACTTCACCACCCTGGCCGGCAGCATCGGGCCGGGCGGCAATGCCAAGCGATACCGGTTGGCCGAGTTGGCGCTTCGCGACCGGGTGCCGTTGATCATGCTGCTCGAGGGTGCGGGGTTCCGGCCCAGCGGCGAACACTACGGCCGCACCCCGACCGACCTGCTCTCCCAGACGCAGTGCTCGGGCAAGGTGCCGATGGTGGCCGGTCTGCTGGGTCCGTCGGCCGGCCACGGCGCCCTGGTGGCGCCGGTGTGCGACTGGACGATCATGAGCGCCCAGGGCGCGATCTTCACCGCCGGGCCACCGGTGGTGAAGGAGTCCACCGGCGAGGACGTCACCAAGGAGGAGCTCGGCGGGCCGGACGTCGCGCTGACCAGCGGCGTGATCCACAACTACGCCGAGACCGACGAGGCGGTGCTCGACGACATCCGCCGCTACCTGTCCTACTTCCCGTCGAGCGCGTGGTCCTACCCCGAGTCGCTGCCCGAGGACGACGCGGCCCAGCCGCGTCCGACCCCCGAGCTGCTCGACATCGTGCCGCGCACCAATCGGCGGGTCTACGACATGCGAGCGGTGCTCGACGTGGTGTTCGACGACCGCGGCTGGTTCGAGATCCAGCCGCGGTTCGGGCCGGCGATCATCTGCGCGCTGGCGCATCTGGGTGGTCACCCGGTAGCAGTGGTGGCCAATCAGCCGTTGTCGCTGGCGGGTTCGATCGACGCCGACGCCGCGGACAAGGCGGCCCACTTCATCATGGTGGCCGACTCGTTCCATCTGCCGATCGTGTTCCTCGCCGACAATCCCGGCATGCTGCCCGGCAGCCGCTCGGAGCGCGCCGGCGTGCTGCGCAGCGGCGCGCGGATGTTCGCCGCGCAGACCGCGGCGACCACGATCAAACTGCATGTGACGCTGCGCAAGGCCTACGGGTTCGGCTCGATGGTCATGTCGCTGTTGGGATTCGACAACCAGAGCGCGACGTTCGCCTACCCGGGCGCGACGATGGGCGCGATGAGCGCCTCGGCGCTGAGCAAGGCCTCGCACGCCGATGAGGACCTGGAGGCCAAGCTGCGCCAGATGGAGGTCGATGCGTCGTTCCGGTCCGCCGGCCACCTCGGGTTCGACGAGCTCATCCATCCCGAGGAGACCCGCAACGTGCTGCTGTGGGCGCTGCAGCGGGCGCTCTACAGCCGCCAGGCCGCGCCCGAACCCGTCGCCCGCACGGTGATCACCCCGTAGGACGCCCACCCGGGGCTCGCCGAAACCACGCTTGCTGACGAGAAATCGCGAAAATCCGTCATCAACCGTGGTTTCGGCGGTATTCGGCGACGATCGGCTCGAGCTCGTCCGGGGTGCAGCCGTGCAGGATGACCGCGTCGGCACCGTAGTCGAACTCCTTGCGGATCCGCGCGACGCACTGCTGCGGTGACCCGGTCGCGGCCGGCTCCAGCCACTCGTCGGGAATCAGCGTGGCGATGTGCTCGATCTGCTCCGGGGTGGCCTTGTGGTCGATGCCGCCCGGAATCGACTGCACCACCTTGTCGTCGCGGAACCGTTGCAGCACCGCGGGATCCCAGCCGTTGGTCCTGACCAGCAGGTCGCCGTAGCCCTGCAGGTAGGTGGCCAGCCGCGCGACGGTCTTCTTCAGCCGCACCTCCTCCGGCAGGTGGTCGCCGACGGTGGCGAAACACGACCACACCCGCACGCTGTCCGGGTCGCGGCCGGCCTGCTCCGCCGCGTCCTTGACGGTCCTGACCGCGCGCCGCAGCGTCTCGGGGGTGAAGTAGGTGTGCAGGATGACGTCGTCGAACAACCGCCCGCCCAGTGCCAGCGTCTTCGGGCCGAACGCGACGATGGCGAGCCGGATGTCCTCGTCGAAGTCGGCATCGAGGTACAGCAGCGGGTACTTGCCGATGGGGCCGTCGTGGTTGAAGATCATCTCCCCGCGCCACAGCCGCCGCATCACCCGGGCGAAGTCCTCGAGCTCGGCGGTGGTCACCGCGGGGATGCCGAACGCGGCGTACATCGCCGCCACCCCGCGCCCGAGGCCGAGGGTGAACCGGCCGCCCGACAACCGGTGCATGGTGGTGGCCCAGGACCCGGTGATCAGCGGGTGGCGGGTGTTGTGATTGGTTGCCGCGGTGGCGATCCGCATACGGCTGGTGACCGCGAGCGCGGCACCGGTCAGCGAGGAGGCCTCCTTGACGTTCCAGCGTTCGGAGATGAACGCGGTGCCGAAACCGAGTTGCTCGCCGCGGCGGGCCTCGTCCATCAGCGTCGCGGGTCCTTCCCCGCCGGCACCGGCCAGCAGGTAGTAGCCCAGCTCGTCGAACACCTCGCCGTTATCCTCGCCGTCTCCGGTCACACCCAGACTCCTTGTCCGTAGCCGCAGTTCCACACCTCGACGATTCTGCCGTCGACCACCCGGAAGATCTCCATGCCGGCCACCGACGTGTCGGTGCCGTCCTTCAGCCTGATCGGCGATTCGTACACGATCGCGACGTGTTCGCCGTCGTCGCCGGCGATGACGAGCTTGAGATCGAACCGCAGTCGCTCGGCGATCGCCCACATGTCGACGAGCCGCTGCACCGCCTGCGCGCGGGTGAGCGTGTCCGCGCGCCCCACCTCGTGACGGATCACCGTCTCCCCCAGCAGCTCCTCGGCCAGCGCGAAGTCCTTCTGGTTCCAGGCCACCAGGTTGTACAGCTCGACGACCTCGCGGGCCGACCTGGTCATGCGAACACCTCCAGCGCGTCGATCCCGGCCAGATCCTCCAGCACCAGCACGAAATCGGCGCCGGCGATCCGGGCCGTGTACGCCGACGGGGTGGGCAGCGGCGCACGGCCGGCGACGTCACGGTAGAACGTCAGCTCGCGCCCGCTGTCCTGCGCGATCCGTTCGGACCGCAGGCCGCGCACCCGCGCACCGAGACCGTCGCTCAGCCATTCCGCGGTGACGGCGTCGATGTTCGACGGCACCTCACTGCCCATCGATCACCCTCCGCAGGAGTCGCTCGGACGCCCGCTGTACGCCGGGCGCGAACAGGTGCCCGACGTGGCTGCCGCGGTGCCAGTACAACTCGCCGCCCCAGCGCCGGTGCAGCAGCTGCGCCGGGTCGCGCCTCGCCATCCGGTCGTGCCAGGCGCCGACGACGAGCCGGTTCGGTCGTGGCGCAGTGGGTTCCACCACGGTGTGGTCGACCACCGACGCGGCGGCGGCGACCGTCTCGGAGGCCAGCAGCGCGGCCGTCTCGCGCACCGAGGGGCCCCAGCGACCCAGGTGCCGGGCGATCATGGTGTTCAGCCCGAGGATCGGCGTGTACACCGCCACCCCGTCGACCGGTTCGAGGTGGGCGACCAGCGCCGCCACCGGGCTGCCCATCGACACCCCGGCCACCACGACCGCGCCGGCCTGCGGCCGCAGCCAGCGCACCACGGCGCGGACCTCCGAGACCACCCGCATCTGACCGGCGATGTTGTTGAGCGGATCCATGTTCGGATACGCCGGCCAGGCGGTGCGGCGCGGCCCGTGCCCGGGCTGCACCGGAAGCGCGACGTTGTAGCCGAGTTCGTCGCGCAGTCGCCGGGCGCGGGAGAACAGCAGATCGATCGGCTGGCCCTGCCCGGCGCCGTGCACCCACACCAGCCAGGGGCGCTGCTGTTCGCCGGTCCGGCACAGCCGTACCACGGCCGTGGCCGGGCCGCCGAACTCGGCCAGCGCGTCCGGCAGGCCGGGATCGTGCTCGTACACCAGCTCCTGGTAGCGCAGCGACCCGAGTCTGCGTGGCCTCAGGTCCTGGATCTGCAACGGTTTCGGTTCGGTATGGGCCTCGGCCACACCGAGTTTCGACAGTTCGGCGGCGACGGCCGCGCACTCCGGTTCGGACCGGTCGCACCGGGGCGGCGGCGCGGTGAGCGTCATCGCGGTCAACGCGAGTTCGTCGAGCACGACCTCACCGACGCTGCGGGCGCGGGCCGGCGACAACGGCAAAGCGCCGTCGGCGACGGCGGTGTAGGCCCGCGGCAGGATCCCGGCCGCGTCGGAGGCGATCCGCCACACCCGATCGACAAGCCTCATCCCAGCTTGAACCCGGTGTAGCCGGCCGCGGCGATCTCGTCGCAGCGCCGCCGGTACTCGGGGATGCCGGCGGTGTAGCCCATGTACATCCGCTTCTTGCCCGGAACGTTGCCCCCGTTGTACCAGGAGTTGCACGACGGGTGCACCAGCACGGTCGGTTCCACCAGCGAGGTGGTGTGTTCGATCCACTCGCGCTGCGCCTCGGGCAGCGCCTCGATGGTGCGGTGGCCGTGGGCGCGCAGGTAGGCGATGCAGTCGCCGATCCACTCCACGTGCTGCTCCAGTGCTGCCACGAAATTCGTTGCCGCCGAGGGACTTCCCGGTGCCTGGATCATGAACAGGTTGGGGAACCCGGCGACCGCGAGCCCCAGATAGGTGTACGGACCCTCGGTGTTCCAGAAATCGGCCAGCGACATCCCGTCGCGGCCGCGGATGTCGATGCGGGTCAGCGCACCGGTCATCGCGTCGAACCCGGTGGCGTAGATGATCACATCGAGTTCGTGCAGCCGGCGTTCGGTGCGGATGCCGGCCGGTTCGATTCCCACGATCGGGTCGCGGCGCAGGTCGACCAGGGTGACGTTGTCGCGGTTGAAGGTCTCGTAGTAGCCCTGGTCGATGATCGGACGCTTGCAGCCGAACGGGTGACTGGGTGTGAGCGCGGCGGCGGTGTCCGGGTCCTTGACGATGCGGGCGACCGCCTCGCCGTAGAGTTCGGTGGCCATCCGGTTGGCCTCGATGTCGAAGAAGACGTCGCCCCAGTTCAGCGCGCCCAGCACGCCGTGCTCCTCGATGGCGCGCAGCCGTTCTTCCCGGGTCGCGGACTTGATCGGCGGTTTGGCGAGCATCTCGAGCATGACCGAGAACGCGCTGAGCCGCGCCGCTCCCACCGGATGAGCCCGTTGGGCGGCGCGGATCTCGTGGTAGCGGCTCTTGAGCTCGTCGAGTTCGCCGGGCTCGAACCTACGCACCGGCCACGGCAGCGTGTAGGCCGGTGAGCGTTGAAACACCGTCAGGTGTCCGGCCTGCTCGGCCACCACCGGGATGAGCTGCACCCCGGTCGACCCGGTGCCGATCACCCCGATCCGCCGGTCGGCCAACTCGACGTCCTCGCGCGGCCAGGCGGCGGTGAACAGTGACATCCCGGCGAACGAGTCCATGCCGGGGATGTCGGGGTTCAGCGGCACCGACAGGATGCCGGTCGCGGCGACCACGAACCGCGCGATGTAGGTCTGCCCGACGTCGGTCGTCACCACCCATTCTGCCGCCGTTTCGTCGAACCGCATCGCCACCACGCGGGTGTTGAACCGGATGTCGCGGCGCAGATCGAGGCGATCGGCGACGAAGTTCAGGTAGGCCAGGATCTCCTGCTGGGCGGGCATGGTCTCGGTCCACACCCACTCCTGCTGGATCTCCTCGGAGAAGCTGTAGGAGTACTCGATGCTCTCGATGTCGCAGCGCGCGCCGGGATAGCGGTTGAACAGCCAAGTGCCGCCGAGCTCCTCGGCCGCCTCGACCACCAGGGTGCGCACACCGAGTTCGCGAAGCCGGTGCAACGCGTACAGACCGGAGAACCCGGCGCCGATGACCAGCGTCTCCAACCGCACGGCAGGGGATGTGCTCACGGACATGCACCTCGAGTCGGCGAAGGCATACTGAAACTATTACAGTATTGTCTCCGAGAGCGGTGGCGATTTCGTCGAACGCACCCGATCCGGCGGCATTCCCGAAATAGCTACTGTAATTTTCTCTATCGCCTGACCGGCTCGCTTGGAGGAAGACGTGAAGGTTCCGTTCACCTGGAAGGTCACCGGCTGGTTCATGATCGGCTGGTCGGCGGAGTTCCAGCCCGGCGACGTCAAACCGCTGCGCTACTTCGGCGACGACCTGGTGGCCTACCGCGACGAGAACGGCGAGCTGCACGTGCTGTCCGGGCACTGCCGCCACCTCGGCGCGCACATCGGCCACGGCGGCAAGGTGGTGGGCGACTGCGTCGAATGCCCCTTCCACGGTTGGCGCTGGGGTCCCGACGGAACCAACCGCTACATCCCCTACCAGCCCGACCGGCCGAACAAGGCGCTGCGGCTGCGGGTCTACCCGGTGCGCGAACAGTACGGCTGCGTGTTCGTCTGGCATCAGCCCGAGGGCAAGCCGCCGAAATGGGAGCTGCCCGACCTGTTCCACAAGTTCCCGCAGTTCCCCACCGATCCCGCGGCGTATTACCGCCCGTATCCGGAGTTCTCGCGCAAAGCCGAACGCGAGCCGGTGCATCCGCAGATCGTCGCCGAGAACGGTCCGGACAGCGCGCACTTCTACTACGTGCACCACGCCACGGTCACCCCGGTGTGCCTGCACTGGGAGATCGCCGACGAGGAGTGGCGTTTTCTGACCGGCTGGCCGGACACCTCCAGCGACGACCCGAACAGGATGGCACTCAAGATCCACAGCCACCTGTCCGGGCTCGGTTTCGCGATCAGCGCGTTCGAGGGGGCCTCGAACCACCGGTTGATCTTCGCCTGCACCCCGGTCGAGGACGGGCTGTCGGACATGTTCTATTCGATCTGGTGGCCGCGGTTGCCCGGCGACACCTCCGACGTGCCGCCGCCGGAGGTCCGCGAACGCGTCGAGCGTCAGTACCTGCGCACCGTGTGGGACGACCTGAACATCTGGCGCTATCAGGAGTACGTCGAGAACCCGGCGCTGTCCAAGACCGACGCCAAGCCGTACATGGCGCTGCGCAGGTGGGCCAAGCAGTTCTACGAGGTTCCCGTCGCCGCCGAGGCCGCGGCCCCCGCGTGACCGGCCGACGGCGCTCATGACCGAGGACGTCAGCGACGACATCCGCGACTTCGCCCGGATCCAGCCGACCGAGGCCGGCCCCGAACTGGCCCGGTTCGCGGCCGCGCTGCGCCGGTTGCAGGACCTCACGGTGGCCAGCGACCCGGACCCGGCGGTGTCGGCCGACAGCGCGGCGCTGCTCGAACAGGTCTGCGCCCGGCTGGAGCGGGACCCGGCTCCGGCGGGGGTCGCCCCGGCCGGCCGCGCCCGCAACCTGCCCGGCAACGGCCACCCGATGCTGCCGCCGTGGCAGGTGAGCGAGTCCGGCCCGGACGGGGTGACCATGCGCGGGCAGTTCAGCCGGGTACACGTCGGCGGCAACGACGCCGTGCACGGCGGGGTGATCCCGCTGTTCTACGACTGGCACTTCGGCATGGTGGTGACCGCGGCCGGGCGGCCCGACAGCCGCACCGCCTATCTGCACGTCGACTACCGCCGGATCACCCCCATCGACGTGCCGCTTCAGGCGCGCGCGTGGGTGGAGCGCATCGAGGGACGCAAGCTGTTCGTGAGGGCCGCGATGACCGACGCGGACGGCCACGTACTATCCGAGGCCAACGGCTTGATGATCAAGTTGCTCCCCCACCAGCCGTGAGAGGCGTGATGACCGTTTTGACCACCCAGTTCACCGTCCCGGCGGCCGCCGACACCGTCGTCGCTGCGATCGGCGACCGCGAGTTCATCGTTCAGGGCGACCGGCGCTACACCTACGCGCAGGTCGTCGAGCGGGCCAACCGGCTGGCGGCCTACCTGCACTCCCGCGGACTGGGCTGCCACACCGAACGCTCCGAGCTGGCCGGCCACGAGGTCGGCCAGGACCTGCTGGGCGTCTACGCCTACAACGGGCCGGAGTACATCGAGGCCATGCTCGGCTCGTGGCGTGCCCGGGTGGCGCCGTTCAACGTCAACTACCGCTACGTCAAGAAGGAGCTGGAGTACCTGCTCAATGACGCCGGCGCGTCGGCGCTGGTGTATCACGCGGCGTTCGCGCCGCGGGTCGCCGAGGTGCTACCGGACCTGCCGAACCTGCGGGTGCTGATCCAGATCGCCGACAACTCGGGCAACGATCTGCTGCCGGGGGCGGTCGACTACGAGTCGATCGTCGGGTCCGGGCCGGCCGATCCGCCGCCGGTGCAGCCGTCGCCGGATGACCTGTACGTGCTCTACACCGGCGGCACCACCGGCATGCCCAAGGGCGTGCTGTGGCGCCAGCACGACATCTTCATGACCTCGTTCGGCGGCCGCAACATGGCCACCGGCGAGCTGATCAGCGACTACGACGACATCGCCAAGCGGGTGGCCGAGAGCCCGGGGACCAAGATCTTCACCCTGCCGCCGCTGATGCACGGCGCCGCGCAGTGGGCGGCGTTCACCGCGATGACCACCGGGCAGACCATCGTGTTCTCCGCGGCACCGGAACGCCTCGACCCCGACGACGTGGTGGCGACCATCGAGCGGGAGAAGGTGTTCGTGCTGCAGGTGGTCGGCGACGCGATGGCGCGCCCGATCGCCGACGCCATCGAGCGCAGCAACGCCGATGTGTCGTCGCTGGGTGTGGTGGCCAACGGCGGCGCGCTGCTCACTCCGACCGCCAAGCAGCGGCTGATCGACGTCAAACCCGGCCTGATCGTCATGGACGGGGTCGGCTCGTCGGAGACCGGCATCCAGATGAACCACCTGTCGGCGCCGGGCGCGGTGTCGACCGGCAAGTTCAACGCCGGGCCGGACACCTTCGTCGCGTCCGAGGACCTCACCGCGATCCTGCAGCCCGGCCACGAGGGGATCGGCTGGCTGGCCCAGCGCGGCTACGTGCCACTGGGCTACAAAGGCGATGCGGAGAAGACCGCCAAGACGTTCCCGGTCATCGACGGGGTGCGGTACTCGATCCCGGGCGACCGGGCCCGCCATCTGGCCGACGGTTCGATCGAGCTGCTCGGCCGCGATTCGGTGACCATCAACTCCGGCGGCGAGAAGATCTTCGTCGAGGAGGTCGAGACCGCGCTGCTGTCGCATCCGGCGGTGGCCGACGTCGTGGTGGCCGGTCGGCCCAGCGAGCGGTGGGGCCAGGAGGTGGTCGCGGTCGTCGCGCTGGTCGAGGGCAAGACCGCGACCCCCGAGGAGCTGATCGAGCACGCCGCCCAGTCGATCGCGCGGTACAAGCTGCCGAAGGCGATCGTGTTCCGGCCGAGCATCGTGCGCAGCCCGGCCGGCAAGGCCGACTACCGCTGGGCCCGCGAACAGGCCATCGCCGGCCAGTAGCTGCAGCTGCCCCCAGTTATCGCCGGAATAGCATTCCTGGTCGTTGCGGCGCCGATTTCACGACCAGGAATGCTATTCCGTTGCAGACGGAGGGCGGCGGCGCGAGCGGCGCAATCGGCGGCGGGTGCGGCGGTGGGCCATCCGTAGGCCGAGCGCGGTCGTCGCCTTGATCGGCGCGGTGAACGGCGGCGCCGCGCGGCCGGTGATGGTGAACGGCAGGTCGGTGCCGACCACGCTGCGGTAGTGGCTGAACGCGTCGAAACCGGCCTTGCCGTGGTAGGCGCCCATCCCGCTGCGGCCCACGCCGCCGAACGGCGCGGCCGACGGGATCATCTGCGCGGCGAAGTCGTTGCGCGCCACACCCCCGCTGCGGGTGCTACGCACGAACTCGCGGAACTCGTCGTTGTCGGGGCCGAACCAGTACGCCACCAGCGGTGCGGGCCGGTCGTTGATCCGCGCGATCGCCTCGCGCAGCGTCCGGTACGGGCGCACCACCAGCACCGGGCCGAAGATCTCCTCGTTGGCGATGCGCATCGCGTCGTCGACATCGCGCACGATCGTCGGCGCGATCTTGCGCGACACCGGATCGGGCAGCGACTCCCCCGGTGGCGCAACGGATTCGACGGTCGCACCCGCCGCGCGGGCGTCCTCGATCAGCCCGACGACCCGCTCGAAGTTCGCCCGGTTGACCGACGAGCAGTAGTCGTCGTTGTTGACGATCGTCGGAAACATCGTGCGCCAGGTGGCGCGGACGATGCCGACGAACTCGTCCTGGCGTTCCTCGGGCACCAGCACGTAGTCCGGGCACACGCACACCTGACCGCCGTTGATCATCCGGCCCTGCGCGATGCGCGTCGCCGACCGCGTCAGGTCGGCGTCGCGGGACACCACGACGGGGTTCTTGCCGCCGAGTTCGAGCGTCACCGGCACCAGGTTGGCGGCCGCGGCCTGCGCCACCCGCGCACCCACCTCCGGTGATCCGGTGAAGAACAGGTGGTCGAACGGCAGCGACGCGAACGCGGCACCGACGTCGACACCACCGGTGACGACGGCCAGCTCGGTGTCGTCGAAATACCGGGATGCGAGCGACGCCATCAATTCGGCGGTGTGCGCGGTGATCTCGGACATCTTGATCATCACCCGGTTGCCGGCGGCGAACGCCGCCGTGGCGGGCAGCACCACCAGGTTCACCGGGAAGTTCCAGGGGCCGATAATGCCGACCACCCCCAGCGGGGTCGGCTCGACCTCGGCGCGGAACCCGACCAGCCGCGCCGCCCGCAGCAGCGGGGTGGTGCGCATCCATTGCCGCACATGCGATCTGGTGTGTTCGATGACCGAGATCATGCCGAGGATCTCGGTGAACAGCGTCGCGGTGCGCGGCCGGGTGCCGAAGTCGGCGGCCACCGCGTCGACGATCGCGCCGGCGTTGTCGAGCACCAGCGCCGACAACCGGTCGATGCGGTCGCGGCGCACCGCCACCGGAGGCGGCCCCTCGGCCAGAAACGCCGCCCGTTGGCGATCCAGGATCTCCCGCATGCCAGCGCCGACGTCAACGGTCGCAGAGATCGCGCGCGCGTCCATGGTCACCACTCTCGAAGACGTCTTCGTCGGCCGAAGCCGTTGTCCGGCTGGCCGGAATTGTTTACCGTCGTGCTTACTGTCGGCCATTCGATGATAGGCCGTCACCGGCCGAACAGGGGAAGGATCGACTCCAGATGGCTTCCGAACCGCGCAGGATCGTCGTCGTCGGTGCCGCCTCGGGCATCGGCGCCGCGGTGGCCGAGCACTTCCACGGCCGCGGTGATCACGTGCTCGCCGTCGACATCCGCGAACACCGGACTCCGGCATCGCAGTATCTGCGGTGCGATCTGCGCGACGCCGCCTCGATCCGGGCGACGCTCGAGCAGATCGGCGACGGCTGGGACATGCTGGCGCACGTGGCCGGGATCCCGGGCACCGCACCGGCCGCCGACGTGCTCAAGGTGAACTACCTCGGCATGCGGTTGATGGTCGAGGGCATGCTGCCGCGCCTGCGCGAGGGCGGAGCGGTGGTGACGGTCGCCTCGACTGCGGGCCTGGGCTGGGAGCAGCGCATCGACGTACTCAACGAACTGCTCGAACTCACCGATGGTGACGCGGTCGCGGCGTGGCAGGAACGCCAGGACCCGACCTATCCCGTCTACACCACCTCCAAGCAGGCCACCATCCTCTACACCAAACGCCTGGCGGGCCCCGCGTGGACCAAGTACCGGGTCCGGGTCAACACGGTCAGCCCCGGTCCGGTCCAGACGCCGATCCTGCCCGACTTCGAGCGGACCATGGGCAAGGAGATGCTCGACGGGGTCAAGGCCACCGTCGGGCGCCACGCGACGGTCGACGACATCGTGCCGGTGATCGCCTTTCTCGGCTCGCCCGAGGCCGGCTGGATCACCGGACAGGACGTCCAGGTGGACGGCGGTTTCATCACCGCTCTGGTCTCACAGCCGCCGATCAAATTGGTCTAGAATACTGTAACCATTACAGTATGTGCCGGCGCGACCGGTCGACGATGGGGGAACATCCGTGGCCAGCCCCGTACAGGACTTCGATCTCGACGAACTGCTCCGCGACCCCTACCCGTTCTTCGCCCGCAAACGCCGCGAATCCGGGGGTGTGTTCCGGGGCAGCGTCCTGGACCTGTCCAAGACACCCGAACAGCTCATACCCGAACACCTCTACGCGGCAGTGTCTTTCGACGCGGTCAACCGGGTGTTCCGGGACAGCGACACGTTCAACTCGCAGATCTACGACAGCACCATCGGGTTGTTTCTCGGGCCCACCATCCTGGCGATGGAGGGCAGGAAACACTGGCAGCACCGGCATCTGGTGTCGGCGGCGTTCAAGTCGAAATCGCTGCTGCGCTGGGAACCCGAGATCGTTCGACCGGTGGTCAATGCGCTGATCGACGAGTTCGTCGACCGCGGCCGGGCCGACCTCGTCCGGGAGTTCACCTTCGAGTTCCCCACCCGGGTGATAACCCGACTGCTGGGACTGCCGGAGGAGGACCTGCCGTGGTTCCGCAAACGCGCGGTGGAACTGATCAGCTACGCGGTCGACTACCAGCGCGCATTCGAGGCGTCGGCCGCGCTGAAGGACTATTTCCTGCAGCAGATCGAACTGCGCCGATCCCAACCCACCGACGACATCATCGGTGATCTGGTCGACGCCGAGATCGATGGTGAGAAGCTGACCGACGAGGCGATCTACTCGTTTCTGCGACTGCTGTTGCCGGCCGGCCTGGAGACCACCTACCGGTCGTCGGGCAATCTGCTGTTCCTGCTGCTGACCCACCCCGAGCAGTTCGCCGCGGTGCAGGCCGACCGGAGCTTGATCGCCCCGGCGATCGAGGAGGGGCTGCGGTTCGAGACACCGCTGACCACCGTTCAGCGGTATGCCGCCAAGGACACCGAGTTGGCCGGCGTGCCCATTCCGGCCGGCGCGGTGATCGACGTGTGCATCGGTGCGGCCAACCGCGATCCCGCCCGGTGGGAGCGGCCCGACGAGTTCGACATACACCGCGAGCGCACCCCGCACATATCGTTCGCCGCCGGTGAGCACACCTGCATGGGGTTGCACCTGGCGCGGATGGAGACCCGGGTCGCGCTGGAGTGTCTGCTGGACCGGTTGACCGACATCCGGCTGATCACCGACGAAGACCCGCACATCCACGGCCAGCCGTTCCGCTCCCCCACCGCGCTGCCGGTGACGTTCGAACCACGGTGACGATCGCTGCCCACGGGTGTAGCGCGCTGTCGGCGGCCGTCGCCCGCTGTCGGCAACAACTGTCGCCGGCTGTCGCCCGCCGTCGTCAACGGAATAGCATTCCTGGTCGCTACGAGGCCGAAATCACGACCGGGAATGCTATTCCGTTGCCAATGGGGCGCGCCGAGTGCCACTGGGGCGCGCCACGAGTGCCCCGCCCTTCGACCCCACGTACGGACGCCTGGCACGGCTATGCTGGAGGACCAACTGTAAGAGTTACCGTAATAGCCGCAGCGCTGAGAGGGTCGACATGGTCAAGGTGATGCAGGGCGTGCGCGTCCTGGAGGTGGCACAGTTCACGTTCGTTCCGGCCGCCGGGGCGATCCTCGCCGACTGGGGCGCCGACGTCATCAAGGTAGAGCACCCGGTGCGTGGCGACACCCAGCGCGGGTTCATCTACATGGGCGGTTTCCAACTCGACCCCAACCGGCATCCGCTGATCGAGCACCCCAACCGGGGCAAACGCAGCGTCGGGATCGACATCACCAAACCCGAGGGCCGGGAGGTGCTCTACGAGATCGCCCGGACCGCCGATGTGTTCCTGACCAATTACCTTCCCTCCCAACGCCAGAAGCACAAGTTCGATATCGAGCACATCCGCGCGGTGAATCCGGACATCATCTACGCCCGCGGCAGTGCGTACGGCGACAAGGGGCCGCAGCGCGATGTCGGCGGGTTCGACGGCACCGCGTTCTGGACCCGCAGCGGAATCGGCCACGCCCTGAGCCCGGAGCAGCTCGGCGGGATTCTGAGCCAGGGCATCCCGGCGTTCGGCGATTCGATCGGCGGCATGTTCATCGCGGGTGGGATCTCGGCGGCGCTGTTCCACCGGGACCGCACCGGCGAGGCGCTCGAACTCGACGTGTCGTTGCTCAGCACCGCCTGGTGGGCGGCCGGCGCCAGCATCACCCAGGGCATGGAGACCGGCGAGACCATGCGTGCGCACATGCCCGACGCCATGGCCCCCACCGTGAACCCGTTCATGGGCAACTACCGGACCTCCGACGGCGGCACCATCAACCTGTGCATCGTCAGCCCGACCGGCTACATCCGCGACGCCTTCGAGCACCTCGATCTGCCCGAGCTGGCCGACGATCCGCGGTTCTGCGATGTGCAGCCGCTGATGGAGAACGCCGCGGAGGCAGCCGAACTCATCGCCAGGTCGATCGGCAGCAAGCCGTTCGACTACTGGCGTGAACGGCTGAAGACAATGAAGGGCCAATGGGCTCCGGTGCAGAGCCTGGTGGACCTGGCCGATGACGAGCAGGCGCTCGCCAACGACATGATCGTCGAGGTGGAGGCCGCCGATGGCGGGCGCCCGTTCCGGGTGGTGCGCGGGCCGGTGCAGTTCAACCACGAACCGGTGCAGACCACCCGGGCTCCGCAGGCGTCCGAGCACACCGAGATCGTGCTGATGGAACTGGGTTTCGACTGGGACCGCATCGAGGAGCTCAAGAACTGCGGCGCGATCGCCTGAGTCAGGCGCGCGACACCTCGACCGGGATGCCGGTCAGCCAGGACATGCCCGCGAGCGGCTCCACGTCGGCGGGGTCGCTGGACATCAGCAGGTTGACGTTGACCCCGCCGGCCTGGTTGGCCAGCCGCCACCCGCCGGTACCGTCGTGGCCCCAGCCGTGCGGAATCGCGACGGTTCCGGTCACGATGTCGTCGGTCAGCCGCACCGGCAGAACGATCTGCCCGTACGGTGAACGCACCTGAATCACGTCACCGTCGGCGATACCGCGCGCGGCCGCGTCGTCGGTGTGCATGAGGGCGCGCTGCACCGGGTTGCCGCGCATCAGCAGCGGGCTGTTGTGCAGCCACGAGTTCTCCGACCGGGGTTCGCGCATGCCGATGAGCCGCAGCGGGAAACCCGGTGGCGTGCTGCGGGCGCGCAGCCTGGCGATCTCGCCGGCGATCTCGTCGTGACGCAGCCGCACCTTCCCGCCCCGGTACACCACGATCTCGTCGAGCACGCCGGTGCGGATGTGCGGGGCCACCACCACCCCGTGCGGGTACCGTTCGATCAACCGCCGGAACGTCAGCCCGCCGCGGCGCAGCCCGAACCGGTCGCCCCCGTCGGCCATTCGGATCATCGCGTCCACGACAGCGCGTGGGTGCAGCCTGTCCCCCAGAACTTTCCGCAGCACGGCCAGGCCGGCGAACACCGGGGTGCGCACCCGTATCCGTGCCAGCAGCGCATCGACGATGTCCCATTCGGTGCGCGCCTGGCCGACCGGCGCGATGACCGCGTCGGTGGCCTGCCGGAACGGGGTGGCCTGGAAGGTCTGGAAGGTCACCGCGAAATCGTCGCGTTCGTACATCGTGGTGACCGGCAGCACGTAGTCGCAGTGCGCGGTGGTCTCGGTGAGGTAGAGGTCGAGACCGACCATCAACTCCAACTCCCCGAGTGCGGCGCGCAGTTCGGCGCCGTTGGGCACCGACAGCACCGGATTGCCGGCGCTGACGAACAGCGCCCTGATCCGTCGCGGCCCCGGGGTGGTGATCTCCTTGGCCAGCAGCGCCGCCGGCTCGGCGCCGATCACGCTGGGAAACCCGCCGATTCGCGTGCGTTTGCGCCGGAACGAGCGGCGCAGCGACGCGCCCATCACCATCGCCGAGAACCGTTGCCCCGGTATGCCGAGCGTGCTGAACACGCTGCCGCCGGGCCGGTCGAGGCTGCCCGCCAGCAGGTTCACCGCGTCGATGAGATAGGCGGTCAGGGTCCCGTGCCGCCCGACGCAGGTGCCGAGTCGCCCGTACACCGCCGAACGCGGGGTGCGCACCAGTTCGCGCGCCAACGTGCGCACGGTCTGCGGGGCTATGCCGGTGATGCCGGCCGTAACCTCCGGCGCGAAGTCCTCCGCCTGTTCGCGCAGCCAATCCAGTCCGGTTGACTGGGCTTCCACCAGGTGCCGGTCGACCAGGTTCTCGGCGAACATCACCTGCAGCAGTGACAGCAGGAAGTAGGCGTCGGTGTCGGCGGTGATGCCCAGCCATTCGAAGGCGGCGGCGGTTTCGGTGCGGCGGGGGTCGACGACCACCACGCGCCCGCCGCGCTTGACGATGTCGGTCAACCGGTCCCTGATCCGCGGCGCGGTCAGGAAGCTGCCGTGTGACACGAACGGGTTCGCCCCCATCAGCACGAGCAGGTCGGTGCGCGTCAGATCCGGTATCGGCACCGACAGCGGCGAACCGTAGAGCAGTTGGCTGGCCAGCAGCCGGTTGCTGGTGTCCTGCGACGACGATGTGAAGTAGTGGGAGTGCCGCCCGATGCCTTTGATGAACGTCAGCGCCGCGAACAGGTGCGCGTAGCTGAACGCGGCGGGATTGCCCATGTACCAACCGAATGCAGCCGAGCCATGGCGGCGATGGATGTCGTCGACGCGGGCTGCGATCTCGGTGAGTGCCTGGTCCCAACTGATGGGCTCGAAGCAGCCGTCGGCACGGCGTCGCATCGGATGGGTGATGCGATCCGGGTCGTTGACCACCTCGGCGAACGCGATGCCCTTCGGGCAGGCGAACCCCGACGACAGCGGGTGCTCGCGATCCGGTCGCAGCGCGACCAGCCGACCGTCGTCGACGGTGGCGACCATGCCGCACAGCGGCTCGCAGATGCGGCAGAAGGTCGGCCGGTGCTCGACGGTCATCGTTGGATGCGCACCGGCACGTGCGACCAGCCCGACACGTTCTGCATGCTCACCTTCCTGCAGCCGTCCCACTGCACTTCGTATTCCGGCATCAGATCCAGCAGTCGGTTCAGCGCGATGCGGCTCTCCAGCCGGGCCAGCGCCGCGCCGAGGCAGCTGTGGATGCCGTACCCGAAGCCCAGGTTCTGCGCCTCGGTGCGGTCACGGTCGATGTCGAAGGTGTCCGGGTCGGTCCAGGCGTCGGGATCGCGATTGGCCGACGCGCCGAGCAGGAACACCGGCGACCCTTCGGGAATGGTGACACCGTGCAACGTCACGTCCCGCATGCACCGGCGCACGTTGTACTGCACCGGCGAATCGAAACGCAGCACCTCCTCGATGGCGGCGGGGACCTTGTCCCGGTCGTCGCGGATGGCGCGCCACTGATCGGGGTGGCGAGCGAAAACGACGACGGCGCTGCCGATCAGCTTGGTGACGGTTTCCGCGCCCGCGCCGCCGAGCAGCGTGGCGAACGCGGCGATCTCGGAGCCCTTCAGCCGGGTGCGCTGCCCGTCCTCACGTTCGACCTCCGCGGCGATCAGGGCGCTGATCATGTCGTCGCGCGGGTCGGCCCGCCGTTGTTTGATGAGGTCGTAGTAGAGCATGAAGATGTTGGCCAGCGCCTGTTGGCCCTTCTCGGAGATGTCGATCTGGCCGGGCTCGCGGTGCAGCGACTCGTCGATCCACAGCCGGATCTGTTGGCGGTGTTCCTCGGGAACACCGAGCATCTGGGTGATGACCTCGACCGGGAAGTAGACCGAGAAGTCCTGGACGACGTCGAACCCGTCCGCGTCGACCGCGCCGAGGAACCGGTCGATGGTGGCGGTGATCATGCCCTCCAGTCCGCTGAGCGCCCGCGGGGTGAAGACCCTGTTGACCAGGCTGCGCATCACCCGGTGCTCGGGCGGATCGATGGAGATGATCATCTTCGCCGGCGGATTCTCACCCCGGCGCACCATGCCCAGGTCCTCACCGTAGGCCGACGAGAAGGTCTCCCAGTCCTTGTACGCCGCAGCGACATCGGCGTGCCGGCTCAGCGCGTAGAAGTCGTGTCTGCGGCTGTAGTAGACCGGAGCCGCCCGGCGCAGTCGGGGATAGATGGCGTGCGGATCGTCGTAGAACTCGGCGGAGAACGGATCGAACTCCACCCCGGCATCCTGATCTGATCCCGCGACAGTCATCGGCCACTTCCTGAAACACATCCCGTTGCGTTTTCGATAAGGGCGACTATATCGTGCAGCGCGTCGGCACGGAGCACAAGGCGCGGCAGGCCAACTGGACGGGAGGAACGCAAGCTGCGGGTGACCATTTTCGCCAGCGGGAGAGCCCGTTGAGCGCTGAAACCAGGGATGGATCACCCCCGCCTGCGCGGGGAGCACGCGTCGACCAACTCGGTGGTGTCCAAACCTTGCGGATCACCCCCGCCTGCGCGGGGAGCACCAGTGATCCGATGATGGTTTTCGGTCAAGTCCCGGGAAGTGGTGTAGTGCTGCGTGATCCGGTGGGTTAGGCGGTGAGTGCGGGCATGTCGTTGGCTCCTATGTCGGGGTTGTCGTCGGTGATGGTGGTCAGGCGGCAGCGGGTGAGGATGTCGAGGCCGAGGTAACGGCGGCCTTCGGCCCATTCGTCGTTCTGTTCGGCCAGGACCGCACCGACCAATCGGACGATGGCGTCGCGGTTGGGGAAGATCCCGACGGCGTCGGTGCGGCGTTTGATTTCCTTGTTCAATCGCTCCATTATCCGGCCCTCAGGGTCGGATCAACCCCTGATTGCCGATTTGGGTCAGCGGTCGAGCCGCTGCAGGTGGTCGGTCAACGCGTCAGCGACGCGATGGTGACGGGCCGCTTCATCGGGCCATCCTCG